>ENA-UPTA01002803-UPTA01002803.1-activated-sludge-metagenome-genome-assembly--contig:-NODE-2803-length-17662-cov-6.418186_pt1 | contig 17662 bp, 19 predicted proteins | sample MGYA00238184_ERZ773361 | MGnify/ENA primary metagenome ERZ773361 (study PRJEB29100, sample SAMN05720205) | activated sludge metagenome | isolation source: anaerobic digester from wastewater...
AACTGCCGATGATGTGGATGTATGGGATGAGGTAATGGGAAAATTCCGCAGATGACAAAAATAATTGAAGAAAAAACGCCAAAGGGAATCAGTATCAAGGTAATGATTGATAAATGGAAGTTTCTCGCGTTTGATAAGCGCGGTGGTTCCATTTACGCTGATTCGGCAAATACCATGGTGCTGCACCATGTTCCATTCATCGTGTTTGTGGGTACCGAGTTTATTGTTCCGGAAAACATCCGCACTGAAGTTACTTTCCTGAAAAATGTGAAAGGGAAAATAATCATCCCCTATTCATATACCTATGAGCATAACAGGCGCTATGTTTTTATTCCGGCGATTTCAGAAATTGACATTATCCCGGCGAAAATTAAGCGGATGGATTCAATTGCCGATCTCGTCCGTGATGTTGAGAAAGGGGTTCAGCCTGATTATATTATTGTTGATAAAGGCGTTACCCGGGGTGATATAATCGTAATTAAGAACCGGTTCCCCAGCTCTGATGTCGTTCTCGCGGACACCGTCAAGGGGCATCAGTATACAAATGGCAGCAATGACGCCGATTCGATACCATCAGATAAGCGCGCCGCCGATATTTTAAAAGAAGTTAATCTGAACATGATGTCGGATAATCCGGTGTTCCTTGCGCGGATACATCTCCGGGAACTTGCGCTTTCCAAAACAAACCAGCTGCTTCTTGATTTTGATCTCTCGGCGGATGAGGCCGAGTATATACTCAGCTTTATTGAGACCATGGTGAAGCGTGCTCCGGAAAAAAAGGAACTGATGGACAATATCGCGAAAATCCATGCTCTCCGTGAAGCGTTTAACTTTTACATCAAGCTCATGCAGAAGGATGACGCCGCGGTAAGGGACATTATCGAAAAGATCGACAACCCCGGTGAAATCGTATCCTGCAATACGCTCATCGCAAAAATCAAGCCTCAGCTCCCGGAAAAGTCCGACCAGCTGATGCTGACGGAGTATGAGAACATCCTCTATGAAAAGGCCGAGACCCTGCGTCAATAGCGGAACGGTATCGACCCCCCGAAAAACTCTTTTTCTGAAAAAAAATCTTTGGAAGCAGCCGGCAATGATCGGATATAATGCAGGGGCCTGCGGGATTGCGCCGGGGCCCCGGAAATAATTGCCGGAGTGTGGTGTAATGATGCAGAGGATTGCGGCTCTGTGTTTCGCGGTGCTGATGGTCCCCTCTTCCCTGGAATCCAGTGAAAGGTGGTGGCAGGTTTTCTTTACTTCTCCCGGATGCAGAACGGGCCGCTGCTGTGGCGTGGTAAACCCGGAACAGGGCCTCGGGGAAGTGATACGCGGAAGCAGGTCAAGTATTGACGGGGCTTTTTATGAATTGTCGTCGCCGGTTATTTCGCAGCTGCTCATCGATGCTCACCGGCGCGGAGTCAGGGTCCGTCTGGTCCTTGAGAGGAACAGGATGGGATCACCATGTGTGAGGAGGCTGATGGATGCCGGTGTACCCGTTGTCGCCGATGACGGCGAGGGGCTTATGCATAACAAATTTGCCGTTATTGACGGCCGGGTGCTGTGGACAGGTTCATTCAACGTCACGGTAAACGGTGCAACGCGCAACAATAATAATGCCCTTGCAATCCAGTCGGCCGCACTTGCGGAAATATTCACCGCGGAATTTGAGGAAATGTTTGATGGAAGGGTGTTCGGCAACAGACGGGAACACGGAGTGTTTGCACCTCTGCGCAGGCGGCGTCATGCTGTGGTTCAGGGCACCCCGGTGACGGCGCTTTTCTCCCCCGAGGATGAGGTGGAGGATGTGCTGCTCGGATATATCCGGAGGGCCCGGGTGTCTGTGCATTTCATGGCGTTCTCCTTTACCAGCAATGAATTGGGAGAGGAGCTTGTGCGATGCCACCAGCGCGGTGTTAAGGTGTCGGGGATTTTCGAGCGGAAAGGTGCTCTCACCAGATATTCTGAATACATGAAAATGCGTCTTGAAGGGATGAATGTGAAAAAAGACTGCAACAGGTTTGCCATGCACCACAAGGTGTTTATTATTGACCGCAGAATTGTCGTGATGGGGTCCTATAATTTTTCCCGCGGGGCAAGCGTCTCGAATGATGAAAATATTCTGATTATTGATAACGCGGAGATAGCAGCAGAGTACCTCGGGGAATTTGAACGGCTTTTCGGCGCCCGGTGCAGGCAGTAGCGGTGTGCTGTCAGATTTTTCCTGGATTGCGTCATGTTATTTTCTCGACAGACTCGGAGGAATGTTATTCTATTGATAGTAGCATGGGCTGCCTGCATCGCAAAGTAATGAACAAAATGGTGCGATGTAAGAATTTTATCGGGTAATATTGAATCAGGCTATTCTTCTTTGTAAATTGCATGTATAGATGAATGCAGCAGCGCCGAACCGGGGGGACACATGAAACATTCTCTACGGAAACACCAGCGGGTGTACCTTACATTTTATCTGCGGGTCTTTGAGGGAGATGATTTCCTTGGATATCTTATCGACATATCGAAAGAGGGCATCATGATAATGTCGGACTTTCCCCTTCAGGTGGGGAAGTATTATCTCCTGAAAATGAAGGTTCCTGAATCCTTTGAGTGGAAGGGGAAAGCCGATGCTGACCGGTATATTGAATTCACCGGTGAATGCAAGCGGTCGGAACATGACACCGTGGACAGGGAATTCTATCTTAATGGTTTTGAGATCACCGATATTGATGATGATTCAAATGCGGTTATTCATAAAATTATTGAAAAATACAGGATTCAATAACCTTCCCTTACGCGGTTATGCTGAGCGATTCAGTAACGTATTGAAGTACTGATCTGCGGACTTCTTCCGGCGCTTCAATTCCCGGTATTTCAATTATCAGCGGTTTCGTGGCGGCATTGTTTACTTCATGAATTATATCGTTGAGGGAACCTGAAAGGTCCTGGGTGATCATTATTACCCCTGTTTCTTCCCTCCTGAGCAGGTCCCTGAACATGGATGCGGCATTTCCAGGGTCTGCGACAATTCCTTCAATGCCGGAAAGAGTAAATGACGTAACGGTTAAGATATCTCCCATAATATAAATCTTTTCCATTCTGTTACTCCTTCTTTTTTGATACCTCCCTGTCCATACCCTGCTGATTTCCCTTTTCCAGGAGCGGACTAATAACCCTGGAGGGATCATCTTCGAATTATAAAAAATGAAGCTATACTGTTTGAATAGTATCTCCCTGTCCGCATTAAGATAATAATGAATATATTTCGCGGTGTCAAAAATTCCTGCAATAAATGAAATATTTTTACTGTTCTGTTCCCGGGTTGCGGGGTGATGCGGCATGTGTGCCGGTATTCGGGGTAAGAGGGGGAAAGGGAAAACAGCTATTGCGGTGTGCCGCTTTTCTTCTTTTTCCAGAAGCGGAACAGCAGATACACCGCAAAAACGGAAACCATGAATACCGTTGCGGCGATATTGTAGTTTCGGACCAGCTCTGTGAGTTTGCTTTTCACTGTTTCCCAGTTGTTGCCGAGGGTGTATCCTGCATGGATCCAGATAAGGTTCCACGCAGATGCGCTGATAAGGGAATATATGAAGACTTTCGCGGGAGAAAGGAGTGAAATGCCCGAAACAATTGAAATTACTGACCGTACTCCCGGCAGAAACCTGTTAGCAAGGACCACGATATGCCCGTGCCGCTGAAACCATGATTCCGCATCCAGTATACTTTGTGAAGAAAAGAAGGAATAGTTCTTTTTTATGAAATATTCCTTTCCCAGATGCCGGCCAAGGAAGAACAGCGCCATAAACCCGATTACGCTCCCCAGAGTCGTGACGATATAGACAATGCCATAGTGCAGTCTTCCTGTCCCCACCAGAAATGCCCCGAATGCGGTAATGGTATCGCCCGGAATGGGAGGGAAAAGGTTTTCAATGATGGCGCTGAGAAATAAAAAGATATAAAGGTATATATCTGCCGCAGGGAGAAGCATGTTGATGATTTGTGTTAGAAAATCTTCCATTCTTTCCCCGTTATTGCCGTGATGCAGGATGCCGGTATCGACCGGATAAAAAAGATTCTGAATAAAAAGAGAAAAATGTACGGACCAATCAAAAAAGTCTTGAAAATATCAACTTCGGAAAAAATAATATCAAGCATATTTTTTTGTAATCCTACAATAACTTCGGAGAAATTTTTATGCGTGTATGGCAACGGTATATAGTTGTTTCTTGTATTATGAGTGTCGCGGTATTGTGGTCGTTCTATTGTTCAACGCCGGTCCAGAGAACTGAAACCCGGACAGCAGTCGAGATTGAAAATGATAAATTTCTTGATCCTGAAGCGAAGGGCGGCGAGGTGTTCCGCGTTCTCTTCACCTCTGATAAATATGTGGTTATGCAGAGAAGGTATGAGTCAACTATTAAGAAAATTGCCGATGAAGGGGGGGATAAATACATGTGCAGCTCCATTGCCTCTTATGATAAATTCAATGAGGCGAGGGAATCGATAATGCGCGTGTGGCTGTATCCTGACTCCGGAAAGCTTATGAAAATCAGATCGGTAAAACCGACGTTTCTGATGGAGATAGATCAGATATTGCTTGAAGATGTTCAGCGCTGGAATTTCGCGTACCCGAAAAAAGTAGTGAACCCGACGCGGTTTGAAATACTGTACCGCGTGGTGCTTCAGAAAAAGCTTTCCGATGATCAGATTATGAAGGAAATACGGGAGCAGATAAAACAGCAGCATTGATTCGCTGTCCCTTATGGAGTTCCGGCTTTAGAATCCATCTGGGCCACCGACATCCCATATTTCAGGTTCATGTGCCTCAGCCTCTGGGCAAGGACGGCGGCGAGTTCTTTCATTATTTTCAGCGAGAAACGAGAGTCGCTAACACACATTTCGTTGAAGGACTCTTTTGAGATGAATATCAGGGTTCCCCTGCTGCGGCATACCACCGAAGCTGAGAGTTTTTCTTCATTGAGTATGGACATTTCGCCGAAGAAATCTCCACGGTTGAGCTGTTGAAGGCGTTTATACTTGTTGGCGTCTATTTTCTTAACCACATCGAAATCGCCCTTTACAATGAAGTAAAGCCCCTTCGGGTCCTCGTTTTCCCGAAGGACCATTTCCATGTCGCCGGCGGAGATGACCTCGATGATGCTGCTCACCACGTCAAGTTCCTCGTCGGTGAACCCGTTGAAAAATCCGATTAGCTTAAGGTATTCGTTCATAGCAGGTCATTGCTCCGTCTATTGTTGGATGTCCCGTGATTATTTTCATCTTACCTGGAGTGAGGGGCTGAATTCTTACGATAATATCCTCTTCCTCCAAATATCCTGACAATTATAAAAGGTCTCATAAATATCATATCGGCATTATTTATCTCTTCAGGGAGAATATCTATTTTTGTGCAAAAAATTTCACAGAGTAGTAGATAGTCAGCACCAGTGAGATCACGGGCGCCAGCACAAGCGCTAATCCAATCTTGTACTGTGCAATGGTAAGAAGGGGGCTCCAGTTGAGCAGGAACAGAAGGACACCGATGATGATAGAACTGGTCACGAAAACGAAAAATCCTCCCAACGCCATTCTTTTCGCGTATTCTGCATGTCCCTCACGTTTCCATTCTTTCAATTTACGGTCTTCCCTTTTGTAGGCGATGTGCATCTTTTCAAACACGCTTCCGCCTTCGAGTTCGGACAATTCCTGCGATAACGATGGCATGGCGGAGAATCTCCGGAGCAGCAGCGCAACCGCCACCCAGGGTATGAAGTACGTGAAAAGAGTGATGATGAAGGCCAGCAGCATCCCGACAGACCCATGTCCCACCGCGTACCTGATATAAGCGAAGACGCCATTTCCCCTGCTGCAGTCGTATATCATGAACCAGAAGGTTGGTATCAGCAGGGACAGCACAATCACCTGAAAAACCTTTTTAGGGATTTTGGTCGCCATGAATATCGTCCTTCCTGAGTTTTATTTATAAAAAAAGCCTCCTTACAGAGGCGCGCAGTATTTTAAATTTTTTTTAAATGATGAAAAACTACACTATGAGAATATATAATATATTCTTTCACGTCATTTCGTATACCAGGGCGGATTTCTTTTTCACAGCGACGTTGTATTCACAATAAACCTGACGGAGTTTTCATCCATCATCAGCTTTTTCGCGATTTCGTGTGAAGACCATCCCTTGCCTGACAGCTCGCGGACAACCTTGATGGTGCCGTCGTTAACGTTTTTCCCGAGGTTGACATCACCCTTCACCTGCCTGGCGATAGGGCTGTTGTTGTCTACCGCCTGGAGAAAATCCGCGAACTGTTTCATCTTCCTGTCTGTTTCATCAAACATGCTTTGAAGCCGGTTGTCGGTTTTATCAACTTCAGCACGCATGCTTTCCAGCTTGTGGAACATGGCGTGGATCTGGTCGATCTTCTTTTCCATGTGTTCGGAAAGCCCTTCAAGTTCAGTAAACTTGTCCTTTACCTCGCTGATTTCCTGCTCCTTGGATTTCAGCATAAGGGTTTTTTCCTCAATAGCCTGGAGGTATTGAGTCAGTTTTTCGCTGCGCTTGTCGGTTTTCTCCATTATTTTCTGGATTGTTTTAATTCTGCCGTCAATCGAGGATATGTAGAGGTCAGCCTTGTTCACCGACTCAAGGTTTTTCACGATGGTTTCCTCGTAATCATTGAGTTCGGAAATTCTTCCTTCAAGGTTGGTGTAGCTTTCCGCAAGTGCGTTGATCCTGAAGTTGACCTGATCAATTTTCGCGGCATTTTCATCAAGCTTTTCGGCTTTGTTGAATACCATATCTGTCAGCCCGATGAGCTGTTTGATCTCTGTCTCAAAGCTCAGGAGCTTGTCCTTGCGGGACTCGAAAATCTTCAGTTCCCGTTCAACTTCCTTCCGGATATCCTTGATCTTCTCTATATCGTCCATGAACTTTTCAAGGCCGCGGGCTTCCTGTTTTGATTCCTGAAGTATGGTGTTCATGTTCTGCACGGCTTCATTTACCTGATACATCAGGTTATCAGTGCGGGTGAATATCTGCTGGCTTTCCTCGTAACGGACAATCTCTCCGCGTATCTGCTCGAGGCGGTCAACCATGCCGGTGAAATCGGTATTGGCTTTCTCCATGCGTGTTTCCAGGGAGTCGCTGAACTGGCGCTCGAAATAATCCATCCGTGTTTCCATGTCGTGATAGCGTTCGGTAAATTCGTCGATCTTCTCCCTGAGGTCCTCGGCTTCCTTCCTGGTAGCTTTGATGATTTCGTCCTTTTTCGAAATGGAGTGTATGCTGAGATTGTCGAGCTCTGTCCTGATTTTATTGACCTCATCCTCGAAGGATGTGATGAGTTTCGATTTCGACTGGTCGATATTATCCTCAACTGATTTAAGTTTGCCGTACACCTTGTGGATATCGCCCTCAAGCTGTTCAAAAAGAGAACTCTTCAGATCGCTGAATTCACCGATGGATTCACCGATTTCCTTCTTGATTTCATTTGATTTGGATTTGATCTCGGTAAAGACGCTGCTTTCCAGGTCGGTGAGGTTCCGCCCCAGGGACTCGATGTGGCTGTCAAGAGATGATACTTCATTTCTTGCCTGTGCGATCGCGAGTTCGCGGTTATTCTGGAGTTCTTCTTCGAACTCTTCTATGGTGCGCTCTATGCTTGTGATCTTCGTTCCAAGTTCGCTGTAGACTTTACGCTCGGAGGATTCTACGCGCGCCTCAATGGCGTCAGTGGATTTGGTGATTGACTCAATTTTTACGCGGATGGTGTCAAGAAGCGCATCGCCGGTGTCAGTTACGCGCTGTTCCATTGCTGAAAGCGCGTCGGAGAAATTGCCGGCAAGGTTCTCAATCTGTTCACGGGAAACATTGAGTATCTTCTCCTCCTTGTCTCTCACTGATTCCTTGATTTTATTCACCTGAATTGCCACTTCCTCTGAAAGCTCGCGTGAACGCTCGCGCACCTTGTCGTTGAAAGAGTTGATCAGCGCAACATTCTCGCGCTCAAGATGGGCCACTGCCTCTGTGAGGAAATGCACTTTCTTTGTCATGTCGGAAAAATCTGCACGGGCAGCGCCGATAAATTCAATCTGCTTATTGACGTCCTTGGCGGCGGCGGAAATGACCTTGAGGTCCTCCTCAACTTTGCCGAGGTTTGATTTCTCGATATGGAGCCCCTTGAGTTTTGCCTCTATTTCCGCAGCGGAATCTTTCATCCCCGACATGAGGGCGGTGCCTTTTTTGATGAGAATGTCCATTTCTATGGTTGCATCGTTATACCGGCGTTTTTCAACATCGGCAAACTTTTTGAAGTCATTGGATACCTTATCGGCGTACCGTTTCAATTTTATCATTTTATGATTTGAACGGTCCATTCTCCTGAAAAGGAGCATTATTGCCAGACAGGAAACAAAGGTGATAATGTTAAGGATCATCTCGTTATCTCCAGAACGTTTATTCGGTACGGCACATTGCACGGAATGCAGGGAAGACGCCGGGGCAAAGGGCCGTACCGCCGCCGAAATACCCTGTTCTTATCAGGTCCTGCACTCTCATCGTAATTTTCCTGAAGGTCCCATATTGAGAAAATTAATAACGTTCAGATATTACTCCATGTCATATATTAATTAAATGCCGTCAATTGTCAAATATATTTTATGTCACATTAGAAAATGTGACATAACCGTTTTTATGATAATGTATATGCCGGTAACGACCTCCTCACGTCCTCCCCCGCAACGGGGGAGGACGTGAGGAGAAGATACATGCTCTCCCGGAGAACAGGGCGATTAGAGGCCCCTGTAATTATAGCATGGTAAAAAAACTGACTCCATGGAACAGCAATGGGTTGAAGACTGTTGTTTCGGCAGATGAATATCTGCTATTTATGTCAATGATGTATTAAAAAGAGCTTGAAACTGTAAGTACCTGCAGTATTGTGTATAACTTTGTGATGATTTAATGTTATTTTTATAACAACAGGGGGAATACCACATTGTAAAAAAATCCGGTAAAAGGGCGTTACTGATTGGCGGGCTGACAGCATGTGCCGTTGGTGTTTTTCTTGTGGTCCTCTTTACCTGCAGGTGTCCTTCGTGCGGTAAGTTCTTCGCCCTGAAAGAGCAGAAGCGTGAGGTCCTCTCCTCCGGCTATATCACCAAACGGATCTATGAAAATGAACGATGGATCAGGAAGAGCATTAAAGAGACAAAGACCAGGGTGACCCTGAAGTGTACATACTGTAACTACATAAAGACACGTATTGAAACATCTCACAGATAATACTTATGTATGGCTGATACTACTCTGGATTTTCGGCTTAAACACAAACATTTTATCTTTAAAGACACTTATTATATCAATAAACCTTCTGTTTCAGCACACGTTCCTTATACGATAACCTTTCTATTGGAGCACCACATATTCAGCGACTGAAGTAGATTCAGGTACAGGAATATTATCTTCAATTAGTCCTTCTATATGAAACTCAATAGCTTCATACATATTCTTTTCGGTTTCTTCAATGGTCGACCCGGTGGCAATACAACCCGGAAGATCAGGAGAATATGCTGAATAGTTACTTTCAGCTTTTTCTATAACGATTAAAAATTTTTTCATTGAGGACCTCTACTTTGTTATTTGAGCCTGCTTGTAAATGCTGGTAAGCGTACCTTGTGCAATGTCATCAGATGTTTTACCGGCAATTGTTACTCTACCGGATTTTTCCGGGTGTTTATATTGTCTATGGCTTCCCCTTGTTGAATGGAGATACCAGCCATCCTTTTCTAATATCTTAATAATCTCTTTTACTTTCACACAAAAATATATAAAGTGGCCAAAAAAGAAATCAAGTTTATTTTATAGTCATGTTGGTAAATTTTATCAATTCGTTGCCATACAGTGAATTGGGAAAAATCGGTTGTGTGCCCTAAGCCATCTTCGGACAACTCACCATTTGAGGATATAGTCGAATATACAGCGTAAAAGTATTGCAATGCTGAAAAATACCGGATACTATGGTGTTAAATATATGTGCGAAATTATAACACACTGAAGATAATGATACAAATGATTTCCATGAAAGGGGCCCTGAGAAGGGCCGCAATACTGGTCCTGGTTTCCGGGTTCCTGTGTACCATGCAGGTCTCAATCGCCGGGGCCACGCGGTTCTACACCATCGTGGGGGCCGGGGGATCATATCGTGACGCATACCGGGAGACACCTCCCTATCATACGACCATTGTTTCACCGTGGGTGGAAGCAGGGGTGCAGACACGGAAGGGGTATCTCGCGGGATTTACCGCCTCTTTTTATCTTGATCCGGGAAATACATCTGACATTTCCTCAATCATTCTTGGGGGAAAAACCGTGTTTTTCATCATTCCCCGTGTGTTGTACTGGGGACTGCAGGGAGGGCTCCATATTGAAAGGGACTACGACCAGGATGAGTACAATAATGACACCATAAGTCTCAGCGATGCTGAGCTCATGGCGAATGTCGGCGTGCATCTCGGTTCAATGGTGCAGATTACCGGGACATATTTTCTTGTGTTCGATGCGGCGGTATCACAGTCGTTTCCGGGTTATTATACGTATGCAGGACAGATCGCAGTGGGAATTATGCAGTATTTTTGAGATTCCCTGCACGCCGGTACAGGGTCTACCGGTTTTTCAGGGCGCGCTGGATTTCCCGGTCCGAGTCCCGTTTCTGGATTGTTTTCCGTTTGTCATACTGCGCCTTTCCTCTTCCCAGCCCCAGGAGAATTTTTATCTTTCCGTTTTTGAAGTACACCTTGAGGGGGACAAGGGTGAATCCTTTCTCCTTCAGCTTTCCCGTAAGCCACTTGATTTCCTTTTTGTGGAGCAGGAGCTTCCGTTCGCGGTCAGGTTCGTGATTGAAACGGTTACCCATTTCATAGTGGGCGATGTTCATCCCCACGATATATGCTTCGCCGTTCCGTATCCTCGCGTAGGACTCATTGACGCTGACCTTTTTCAGGCGCATCGATTTCACCTCAGTCCCGGTGAGGACAATGCCCGCCTCCATCGTTTCGATAATTTCGTATTCGAAGCGGGCCTTTTTGTTTTTTATTATATCAGTTATTGTTTCCTGCACGTTTTTTCCTTCCGGTGATCGCTATGATGACTTCCGCAATGACAGCACAACTCCCGCGGCAATGAGCAGTGTCCCGGCCCAGACAAGCAGTATATACCGCTTCACGGAAATGTCAACAATAACTGAATCCGGCGGTACCACTGTTTCCCGGGCGGGTTCCACAAAGATGTGTATCGTCCCGGAGTCCCTGTTTATGTGGCGGAGCGATATTTTCCTTCCCGATGAGGGGACCGCGGCGTCATCATGTTTCACGGCTTCGTTCCGGCTGATAATAATGCCCGGCGCGAGGTCATAGGTACGGGTGCCGTCCTTAACGAGGAGCTGCGTGTACAACTTCACGTTGCCGGACATCATGGTTTTCCTGTCAATCTTTCTGAATCCCTGGAATGTTATCGACAATCCCCCGATCTGTTTTTCCTCGTTTCTTTTCAGGGTAGCCGACGCCACGCTTTCAAGCCCGGATATGAGTGTCACCGGGGAGATATATATGTCGTGGGTGAAGTTCGATATTATGTACGGTTCCTTGTAAAGGGAGTTCATGCGTTCGGAGACGTAATAGGGCATGAAAATGTCCCGCACGGTGCGGCGTTCCACAAGGGTGAACTTCAGTGATGATTTTTGTTCCCGCGTGATCCCGCCGAACTTTAATGCGATGGAGCCGATCTGCTGCTCTCTGTCCTGAAAGAGCTGTTTCTGTACCGAGGGGGTATTGGTTGAGGAGGCGATGATTCCGATAACCATTACCGCAACGCCGAAATGTGTGATATGGGAGCGGAGAAGGGCAGCTGACCTGAACTTGATAATATCTATCACAATGAATGTCCCGGCAAAAAGCGCGAGCGCCGTAATCAGGATTGCCGCGATATTGAACGTATAGGCAACGGTAACGGCGACTCCCGCGGCAAAGGTGAGGGCCCCGGTTATGATTATCGTTTTCACGGTGAAGCGCGCGCTGCTCCTGAACACCGTTGCCATGAAGATGAGTCCCAGCATAAGTGCGGCAAACGGCACCGTGAGCGTGTTGTAGTACGCTTCCGTGACCGCGCTTCCCCGCCCGGAGAAAATCCCCGAGAGGATGGGCATCGATGTACCAGTGAGGATAATAACGCCGTAGAGCACTATCAGCATCACCCCGAGTCCCAGGATGCTGCCGGTTTCGGTGACAGTGTCTCCCAGGGGTTCAGCGTCGATGGTTTTTCTCCGGGAGAAGAAAAGCATCAGGCCTATTATAAGAAAGAATGCCGCGAAATAGATAATCTGAAACGAGATGTTGCTGATGCCGAAGCTGTGCACCGAGAAATTGGAAAGCACCCCGCTCCGGGTCAGGAAGGTGCTGTAGAAAACCGACACGAAGATCATCACCGCTAAAATGAGGTTTGTCTTTATAAGGGCATTTTTTCTCCGCTGCACAATGAGTCCATGGAGGAGCGCGATGGAGAGAAGCCACGGTACCAGGGAGGAATTTTCCACCGGGTCCCAGCCCCAGTATCCTCCCCATCCAAGGACCGCGTATGCCCAGTAGGCGCCAAGGAAAATTCCCATCCCGATGGTGAGGAGCGTGAATATGACCCACCTGAAGCCTTCCTCCGCGATGATGCGGTATTCCCCCTTCAGCATCGCGGCTATCGCGTACGCGTATGGGACCACTGCCGCGGCATAACCCAGGAAGAGCACCGGGGGATGCACCGCCATCCATGGGTCCATGAGGAGCGGGTTCAGGCCGGCGCCGTCAAAGTTCGGCGGCAGGGGCCCCAGGGTGAATGACTCCGGGTATGTGTCCCACAGACGGGCAAAGGGGCTTTTCGCGCAGAGAATCAGGAGAATGAAAATCTGGGTGATCGTAATCACTGACATGAGAATCGGCTCGTTGCGGTCCTTGCTCCGGAGAATGAAAATGCCGATACCGAACAGAAACAGCAGCCATAACAGGAAGCTTCCCTCCTGGCCCGCCCAGAAGGCGGATATAAGGTACAGCAGGGGAAGGTCCCGTGAGGTATTGTTGTACACGTAGGTTATGGAAAAATCATGGCCTATGAGGGCCTGCAGGAGCAGTATCGCCGCGAAAAAACAGGAGATTCCCCCCAGGTAAAACAGTTTCTGTGACGTGGCGCGTGCAAAGAGGTTTCCCCGTACGCTTTTCAGCTGAAATATGAGGGATATCAGCAGCACTCCCAGGACGAAATACAGCAGAATTGCTCCCAGATGTATGTTCATGACGTAACTTCCTTTGTTATTTGAAAATAATCTATTTCGGCTGAGCCGCCGCGTTTCCCTGCTTTTTATATTTCGAGGGGCAGTTTACCAGAATTTTCTCAGCTTCGAAGACTTTCTTTGCCTTGTTGAATGACCCCAGGGCGACAATCTGGTCGGCGTGTTCAAAGTTAAAGGGCTTCAGGCCCCTGTGGACAGCATTGAGGGGCGTTCCGTTTTTTTCCTTCAAGGAAAAGGTATAATACCCTTCATGGTGCTGAACCGGAACGGATTTGTCAAGTATTCCGATAATCTGCACATACTCGCCGGATTCCATTGCCTCCTGAAAAGGCACGTAGGGAGTCAGGACACCCTGTATGGAGTACAGCGCGAGTCCGGCAAAGGCGATAATGACAGCAAGTATAATCAGTTTCCTACGGTTCACGGCTGCTCCTTTCAATTCTGCTGATTTTTCTGTCAATTGTGAAAAGATAGATGCTCACGGCAAGCCATATAATAAGTATCACTCCCGCCACACGGTAGAGCACATCGTTCCCTGTGGTCTGTTCCGCGGGGGCCGCCGATGCGGGAGCCGGTGTTGTGCCGGTATCGCCGAAAGCGGTTTCGGGCTGCAGGGTGAATACCTGATTGCAACCCCGGTCCATGTCCGTTTCCCCTGAAACCTGTACCGCATTCCGGGGGGCGATATCATCCGTTGCATTCACGAAATGTCCCGTGACGCAGAGAAGGGAGAGCATACCGGTAATAAAAATCCGTTTCATCGCAGATCACCTTTTTTCTGTTCATTAATTGCGGAAACCCTGTTCGCCAGATTCAGAATATACCCGTACAGCAGGGTAAAGGCGGCGATTGCCGTCATCAGGGAAATTTTCATGGCGGATTCAAGATGCACCTGCCTGTCGGCGTTGATAACAGGGTCCGGGTGGAGCGACGGAAATATCCGCGGCACCACAAACACAAAAAACGGCACCGTCACCATGGCGAACACCAGATACGCTGACACGATCCGCTGCCGTGAAGGATTTTCACGAAGCGCCGACTCCAGGCTGAAGTAGGCGATATACACAAGCATCAGCACAATAATCGATGTCTGCCGGGGGTCCCAGTTCCAGTAGGCGCCCCATGAGAGCTTCGACCACACCGATCCGCTGAAGGTGGCAAGGACCGTGAAGAGCAGCCCTATTGCCGCGGAGTTGTGGGCGGCATGTACCAGTTCCCTGCGCTCTCCGTTCCCCGTAAACAGGAACAGCACCGAGAGCACACCGGATATGGAAAACGCCAGCACCGAAACCCACGCCAGGGGAACATGGAAGTACAGGAGCCTGCTTGACTCCCCCAGGCCCTCCGCGGGAGGGGCATAAAGAAATGCCATGGCGATCGCGGCGGGCATTACAATGTATACAAGACGGTAAATGTATTTCATAACAGTTCTACTGGTCCCCGGGGAGGAGCCGGAGGCCCTGTCCGGAGCGGAAATTTCAGTCGTGCCACACAAATTCGAACAACAGGTATGATACAGCAGTGATTGTACCTGAAAATGCAAGTAAAAAAACCATGTCCCCGGGACTGCTGAAACCCGCCCTGCCGAGGGAACGGGAGGTCCCCTGAATGACCACCCACAGTACCGGCAGGGACACCGGGAGGGAAATTACCGGAAACAGGGCACCCCGTGCTCCCGCACGGGCCACGATGGCCGCAAGAATCGTCAGTGACGATGAAAGGGCAATGCCTCCCAGAAACACATATCCCAGAAAAAACAGGGGGCTCTGTACATCAAGCTGCATGAAAAAAAGGTACACCGGGAGAATCATGCACTGCAGTACAAAAAAGAGCAGCACATTGTACAGCAGCTTTGCCGTGAACACCGCCAGGGCCGGCGAATTGAGCCGCAGAAAGAGCGACGTTCCCCGGTCCTCCTCCCGCACGAAAATATGGGCGAGGCCGCTCATGGCGGTGAAAAACATGATGACCCAGAGAATGACGGCATGGGTCTGCGGCGAAAAGGGGATTCCCCCCGCCGCAAGGCTTATGGCAAGGGTCGTGGTGAAGGCGAAGGAAAAGGAGACGCTCACGGCGTAGCGGTTCCTGAACTCGATCCTGAAATCCTTCTTTATGTGCGCTATGATTGTCTTAACCAAGAGAAATACGCTCCCCGCAGAAATCCGCCTCTTCCTTCTCGTTGGTGGCGATAATTATTATCCGTTCAGAACGGACCGACTCCAGGTAGCGGAACAGCGCTTCTTTGCCTTCGCGGTCAAGGTTGCTTCCGGGCTCGTCCAGGAGCAGGATCGGCGGTTCGCTGATAAACGCCAGGATGCACTTCAGGCGCTGCGCCATGCCGGAGGAGTACCGGGACAGCATTTTTTTTCTGTGCCCCGTAAGGCCGAACATGGCGAGAAACTCATCGGCCCTGTTCCGGAGAGTACTCCGTGAGGCGCAGGTAAATTCAATCAGCTCCTGTGCGGTGAGTTCATCGTAGAGCCGCAGTCTGGGGCTCACGTAGCCGGTTTCATGATGCCAGGGCCTCCGCAGTTCGGTATCGTCCCGAAAAAGCCGTACGGTGCCCTTCGTGGGGCGTTGGATTCCCGCGATGATCTCCAGAAGTGTCGTCTTGCCGGAACCGTTGGGCCCCGTAATCGCCAGTGACGACGGCAAGGACAGGGAAAAGGAGATGTCCCGCAGCACCGCCGCGGTTCCGAAAAATTTTGTGAGTGAAGCGCCCTGTAGTGAATATTCGTTTTTTTTCATGACCGGAGATGTTGAAGAGTTGACGGATTGGCGCCGGTGTCCACACTTTGTGTGTCGCGCCGGATTCCGCAGTCCCGCTGCGGTCTGTCATAATGTCAGGGGTGCGGCGAAATGGCAATAAAAAAGCCGGCCCCGTGGTGAAAATATTGAGTATTTCAAAATATGCCTCTTTTTTGGGGGCGATACGGGAACAATGTCAGGAGGAATATGAATTTTCGGTTTGAAAATCCGGCGTCCTGGTGGCGCGGGGAGGGGGGATACCGCCAGCTGCTTCTGGTGGCGTTTCCCCTTATTCTCAGTACCGGCTCATGGAGCATCCAGCATTTCGTTGACCGGATGTTTCTCACCTGGTACAGTCCCGAAGCCGTTGCGGCGTCTATGCCCGCGGGGATACTGAATTTTACCATCCTGAGCCTCTTTATCGGGACTGCGAATTTTACCGGTACTTTTGTGGCGCAGTATTTCGGCGCCCGAAATAATGAACGGGTAGGGCCTTCAGTGTGGCAGGGGCTGTATCTTTCCGTGATCGGCACCGTGGTGTTATTGGGGATAATGCCCTTTTCCGGGGACATTTTCCGTCTCATAGGCCATGACCCCCTTGTGCAGCGGTTTGAAGCGGAATACTTCAGTGTTCTCTGCCTGGGGGCATTCCCTGTTATCGCCTCCGCCGCGCTTTCCGGGTTTTTTATCGGGCGCGGGAAGACATGGCCTGTGATGTGGGTGAATGTGATATCCACCGCGGTGAACCTGTTTCTTGACTACTGCATGATCTTCGGCCGCTTCGGGTTTCCGGAGTGGGGTATGCGGGGCGCTGCGGTGGCCTCAGTAGTCAGCGTCACGGTGGGGTTTTTTATTTATGCCGTTCTGGTATTCCGGAAAAAACATGACACCAGATATCATACCCGGCGGGGCTGGCGTCCGGAGGGGGAGCTTTTTTCGCGCCTCATGCACTTCGGGTTTCCCAGCGGCGTGCAGTTTTTCATTGATGTGGCGGGATTCACGGCTTTTATTCTCATCATGGGACGCCTCGGTACGGTGAGCCTCGCGGCGACGAACATCGCCTTTAATATCAACACCCTTGCCTTCATGCCGATGATCGGTATCGGGATCGCGGTATCCTCCCTGGTGGGACAGAACGTGGGGCGGGGGAGGGTTGACCTCGCGGAGCGGAGCGTCTATTCGGGCTTTCATATTACCTTTGTCTATATGGCCGCCATTGCGGCATCGTATGTGCTTGCGCCGGGCATTTTTATCGCACCCTTCGCAAGGGGCTCCGATCCTTCACGGTTCCGGGAGATTGCCGCTATCACCCTGACGCTGCTGAAATTTGTGGCGGTGTATTCCCTCTTTGATACCATGAACATCATTTTTTCCAACGCGATCAAGGGGGCCGGGGACACACGCTTTGTCATGCGGGTCCTTGTGGGATTTACCTCCCTGGGGCTTGTGCTGCCGACGTATCTGATTCTTGTGGTGCTGGAAAAGGGGATTTACAGCGGGTGGTTTGTTGCAACGGGCTATGTCTGCACCCTGGGAATGATTTTCTTCCTGCGGTTCCGCGGCGGGAAATGGAAATC
>ENA-UPTA01002817-UPTA01002817.1-activated-sludge-metagenome-genome-assembly--contig:-NODE-2817-length-17616-cov-6.191105_pt1 | contig 17616 bp, 18 predicted proteins | sample MGYA00238184_ERZ773361 | MGnify/ENA primary metagenome ERZ773361 (study PRJEB29100, sample SAMN05720205) | activated sludge metagenome | isolation source: anaerobic digester from wastewater...
GTGTGTTTCGGCGTGTCCGGCTGTTTGGAGCTGGGGCCAAGACGGCCAGGCCCGACTGAATAATCCGGCTCAGATTGAAGACGATTGGGAAGCCGGGAGCTATCCCGACCAAGTCGGCCTAGCGATTGCGGTAGAAAACTGTCCGGCCGGCGCGATCAAGCTTGAAGAATAGGAGTGTTTCGGTTAGAATAACAGGGTATGTTAAAAATAGAAGCTGAAAAAAGAGAGTTGACCGAGTCGTCAGCAGAACTGCGTCAGTCTGGCTGGGTGCCAGCGGTGGTTTATGGTTTTCAAACGGAAAATCAGCCGATTAAGGTTAACCTTAAAGATTTTCAAAAAATTTATCAAGAAGCGGGAGAAAGCACGCTCGTTTCAGTTGTGGTTAAAGAAGGCGATCAAGAGAAAGGTTTTCCTGTTTTGATTCAGGAAGTTCAGCGCCATCCAGTTAGCGGCCAGATTATTCACGCTGATTTCTACCATCCTTCAGAAAAGAAGAAGATTGAAGCGTCGATACCTATTGTTTTTGAAGGCGAGTCTCCGGCAGTTCACGACTTTGGCGGAACAGTCATTAAGGAAATGAATGAGATTGAAGTTAAGGGTTTGGCCATCCACCTGCCCCATGAGATTAAAGTCGATCTAGGCGCCTTGAAAGAGCCTCACGATAGAATTTTAGTTAAAGATCTTTCAGTTAATGCTCAAATCGAACTACTGGCTGATCCGGAGAGTATTGTTGCTATGGCCCTGCCGGCTGAGGCGGTCGAAGAAGAGTTAGAGAAATCAGTTGACGAAGAAGTGACGCCGGTCGAGAAAGAAGAGGGCGAGAAGGAGGAAGCGGCAGAAGAGGCAAAAGAAAAATAATTGTTATGTCAGCTGGCTCCAAATTCTTAGTTGGCTTCCTGCTGATTGGCTTAACAGTTGGTTTTATCCGGCCGATTTATGGTCAGAACCTGGCCGAGATTTGTCAGGAGACTAACCTTGATGCTGAAGAGAAGAGACTGAGTCAGTCGGACTACGAAGATCTAGTTCGGCGCTGTTTGGCTTATTATGAAGAGTATTATCGCCAGAAGGAGGCCGAGGGGGTAGAAATTCTTAAGGAGACCCAGGATAGAAGGCAGACGCTTCAAAGCGAGCTGGCCTCTTTGCAGAATAGAATTGGTCGGTTGGAAACAGATATTCGCCGCAGTAATTTGGCGGTTAAGGATCTTCAGATTCAGCTACAGCGCACCCAGGATTCGATCGAGGCGGCCCAAAGGCAGATTGCTGACTACCGAGAGGCTTTGGCTGAAATTTTACAGCTGGCTTATGAGCAGAGCCGGCGTTCGCCAGTTGAGATTATTTTAAGCGGCCAGCCTCTGTCAGATATTTTCGGTGATTTATCGGTAATGGATAACCTGAATGCTCGGGCCGAGGCGCTGCTTCAGGAGGCCATAGATTTAGAGATTTATTTAGTTGCCCAGCGTGAAAAGATGGCCCAGGAAAAAGAATCAATCGAAACAGAAATTTATGTTCAGTCAATTCAAAAAGAAAATCTTCAGTCTGCTCGGCAACAGAAGGATGTTCTACTGACTCGGACCAAAGGAGAAGAGGAACTTTATCAGCAGCAGCTAGCTGAGATTAAAAAACAAGCCCAGGCAGTGGTCAGCGAATTGAAGGGACGCCTATTTCGGATGATTGATTCAGCCCAGGAGATTACGGAATACGAGGCGGTTAAGCTGGCTCTAGTCGTGGCCGATCTTACCGGCATCAGTCCGTCTTTCTTGCTGGCCATTATCGAGCAAGAATCAGCTTTAGGCCGGAATGTCGGCGGTTGTTATTTGCGAAATATTAATGACGGCTCAGGTGTGTTTATCCAAAGCGGAAAACCGGCTCAGCGAGTAATGAATCCAAAAGCCCGTTCTTGGGAACGGAATGCCAACACCGTTGATTTTGTGGCTATCACTGAACAGCTGGGCCGTGATTGGCGCCAGACGCCGGTCTCTTGCTGGATTCCTGCTTATCGCAACGGGGTCCCTTGGGGCTGGGGCGGGGCAATCGGTCCGGCCCAATTTATTCCTTCGACTTGGCTTATCTATCGCTACCGGGTGGAGCAGATATTGGGTATTGCCACAGCTGATCCCTGGCAGCCACAGCACGCCTTTTTAGCCGCCGCGCTCTATTTAAAAGATGAGGGAGCGGACGGTACGACGCGGGGGCATCTTAATGCCGCTAGCCGTTATTATGGCGTTGATATCGGTTCGGCGTATGCCCGCAGCGTTCTTGATCGCGCCGCCAAATGGGAACAGCGTATTATTAGCGTTCAGCAAGCGGAAGGCCGATGATTGAATTTTCAGAAATTAAACAACTAGCTCCGCTGGTTCATCTGCGTCTAACTCCGTCAGAGGTGGAGCGTTTAAGCAAAGACGGAGCTCAGATTTTGGATTATGTTGATCGCTTAAAAGAGCTGAGCGTAGATAATATTTCAATCGAAGACGATCGGCCCCGGGTCAAACTAAGAGAAGACCGGCCAGTTCGGTTTGACCGGGTTGGAGAACTGATCGCGGCTTTTCCCCGGAAAGAGGGGCGTTTTTTGAAAGTTCCCTTTGTCTTTGAAGAACAAAATGGCTAACAGAGATTTAAGCGAGTTAACAATAGTTGAAGCGGCCCGGGGCTTGCGGGCCGGAGATTTTTCTTCTCGTGAATTAACCCAGTCTTGTTTAAATAATATTAGGCAAAAAGACAAAGAAATAGGTGCTTTTTTAAGCGTTTTCCAAGACAGCGCCTTATCACAGGCTGATCTAGTTGATCAGGCTTTAGCCAATCGCAAAGAGCTTCCAGCTCTGGCTGGTATTCCTTTGGCTGTTAAGGACAATATTCTTATCCACGGCCATCGTTGTTCATCGGCGGCCAATATTCTGAAGAGCTATTCTGCAGCTTATGATGCGACAGTGATAAAAAAGTTACGGGATCAGGGGTCGGTTTTTATCGGCAAAACTAATCTCGATGAGTTTGCGATGGGCTCCTCAACTGAAAACTCAGCTTTTCAGGTGACTCGGAATCCTCACGATCCCGAACGGGTGCCCGGAGGCTCCTCCGGCGGCTCAGCGGCTGCGGTAGCCGCCGGCGAATCTTTGGCGGCGCTAGGTAGCGATACCGGGGGCTCCATTCGCCAACCGGCCGCTTTTTGTGGTCTGGTTGGCCTCAAGCCGACTTACGGGGCTGTTTCTCGATATGGTCTGATGGCTTTTGCTTCTTCCTTGGACCAGATTGGTTCTTTAACCAAAACAAGTGAAGACAGCTGCCTTATCTTCCGGGCCATTCGTGGCCGGGATCCGATGGATACCACTTCGCGCGAAGGCCGCTTTAGCCAGGGACGCGAGATGTCAAAATTAAGAGTAGGTATTCCTCAGCAGTGTTTTGGCGAAGGCATTTCTTCTGAGATGATTAAGTGGATGAAGCGGACAATTGACCATCTCAAAGATCTGGGCGCAAAAACCGTTTCGATTGATCTTTCGGGGCTGGAGTATTCCTTGCCGATCTATTATGTTATTGCTCCGGCTGAAGCCAGTGCTAATTTAGCCCGCTATGACGGGCTAAGATACGGTCAGGCTGAATTAGCCGAGTCTTTGAAGGAAACATATGCCCAGACCCGGAGCCGGGGTTTTGGGCTTGAAGTGAAACGGAGGATTATGCTGGGGGCCTACATTTTATCGGCTGGCCATTATGATGCTTATTATCAGAAAGCTCACAAAGCCAAGAAACTTATTCAGCTTGAATTCGGCAAGGCTCTTCAGAAGGTTGACTTGATTCTTACCCCGACCACACCCGGGCTGCCTTTTAAGATTGGTGACCGGGTTGATAATCCTGTTGAGATGTATTTATCGGATTTACTGACTGTTTCTGCAAACTTAACCGGCCTGCCGTCAGTTTCAATTCCGGTTGGGCGAGAGGGTAAGCTTCCAGTCGGAATGCAGTTAATCGGTCCGGACTTTTCAGAGGAATTTCTGCTTCGGGTCGGCAGTCATTTAGAGTGGTTGTCTTAATATGGAAGGCATTAGTGAATTTTTTATCGCACTGGTTTCACCGGAGCTGCACAGCCACCTGCTTTGGCTAAGAATTATTTTTTATTTTTTAACTGTCTATTTTATCTTTGGCATATTCTATTTTGGCCGGCGGGGTAATTATTTTAAAAATCGCCGCCGCCAGATGATTTTTTGGCGGGAATACAGCGAAGAATTTTCTGCCAGCCAGCGCCACGAAAAAGAGTGGGCGGAGATAGAAAAACTGTTAAAAAGCGAAATATCGGCTGACCAAAAAAGGGCAGTAATTGAGGCGGGTCAGCTTTTTGAGAAGGTGTTAAAGGCGGCTGGTAGCGGAACAGGTGATTTTGAAACAAGGGTTCGTCGAATTATTCTAGAGCCTGAATTTGAATTTGATCAGCTTATTGGCACTCATCACCTCTGGCAAAGCCTGGTTGATAATCCGCAGCATCCGCTCACTCAGCTTCAGGCTCAAGAAGCCTTAGCAGTTTATCATCGAGCCCTCGAGCAGCTAAAATACTTCTAATTTTCTTGACTTAATCTATTTAGCTCGTTATAATACTCCCGTGTATAACGAGCGGGGTGGAGGAGTAGTACCTCGTCAGTCCCATAAGCTGAAGACGCCCGTGCAATTCGGGCCCCCGCAACATGATTAAGGGGCGGTGTAGCTCAGGGGTTAGAGCAGTGGCATCATAAGCCACGTGTCGCAGGTTCGAATCCTGCCACCGCTACGTTATGGATTGTGGGGGCGTAGCTCAACTGGTTAGAGCGCATGCTTGTCGAGCATGAGGTTGTGGGTTCGAGTCCCATCGTCCCCGCCAGGAATACTTTTTATTGGACAGATCTAGATGCCTAAAAACTCGAGAATTTTTCTCGGGTTTTTTTATATTTAGCGGTTTTATCTTAGTCACTGTCTGAATAAAATTAATAATTTTTGTGATAAAATATATACTATGAAAAGATCAGATAGAATAGAATCATGAAATACGAGAAAATATGGAATAAAGTTTTAAGTCCCAATGAAACAGTAGAATATGAATTTTCTATTGGTCAGAAATACATTAACTTTTCCTTAATTTTTTTGGGGATACTAATTTTTCTTATCTTCTCCTGGATTTCTATAACTCTAGCGATAATTTTGTTCTTAGGAGCTCTTTTTTATTACGGCTTTTACTTAAAGGCAGCCAATGCTTATGCTCTGACCAACAAAAGAGTTTTAATCCATCGAGGGTGGCTATCTACTCACATGACTAGCGTGGACTATCAAAAGATCACGGATATTAAAGTCAGGGAGTCTTTTTTCGATAGAATTATTACCCAGACCGGGCACATATCGATAAATACCGCAGGGGCAAATCTAACAGAAATAGTTATAGTACACATAGATTCGCCCTATGAAGTAAAAAAGAAGATCGATATGTTAAAAGATAAAATTACATCGGCAGGCGGTGGTTAAGATTCGTCTTTTCCCATAATAAAAAAGAGATTAATTTTTAATCAGCAGAGAGACGTGGAGCTGTTTTTGCGGCAACATAAGTTTTATAGCTTGGATTGTATTCCATGTTGGTGCGGTGTAATGCATAATGATATCTTAAAAATGGAAGAAAACCTTATAAACCAAAAAAAACGAGCAAATCAGAGCAGAACAAGGTAGTCCTTTTCTGAGGGGCGTGTTTTGGTTATTTTCGTTTTTTTAACGATTTAGTCGCTTATCGTGGTTACATGGATGCTCTACGGATCTTTGTGGCATTCTCCAGCGGGGGCCGCTAGAACAAAGCTATAAAATCATTTGCGTCTTTCCGCCTGAAGAAGTGGGGTTATGAAGAAAGTATTTTTATTTTGGCCAGTTTTCATAGTCACGATTGTTTTAGTGATTTTTTTAATTCGACCGGGAGGCGAAGAACGTCTGCCGGCGGCTGAAGAAATTAATAATTGGCCGGGAGGGGTAATGGCGACAGAAGAAGAGGTTTCGCCAGACTTTACTTATTTAGAGATAATTGCCGACCAGAAGGACCAGCTCATTGATCAAAAAAAGGATTTTATTGAAGTTAATTTAGAGGAGGAGACAGTTAGGCTTTATCGATCGGGCCAAATAATAAAGTCTTTTGCCTTTTTAGTAGCTGGTGATGCTGATAATTGGGGCGGGTCAGCGGCCGGTCTTTATCATGTTCGATCTAAAAATAGAATTAGTTATTCGGTTAGCTCAGGGCTATACATGCCCTATGCGCTTCATTATTACGGCAAGTATTATATTCATGGGGAGCCTTATTATCCCGCCGGCCGAAAGTTTACTGCTGAATTTTCCGGCGGCTGTATCGGATTATCTAACCAAGACGCTCAGGATCTATATAATGAAGCAGAGATTGGCCTGCCAGTATTGGTGATCGACCGGAGCCGGGCGAAGCACGTTTATCAGAATCAAAACATTTCTGATTTTCCTGAAATTACGGCAGCTAGTTATCTGGTGGCTGATCTCGATTCTGGCCAAATTTTAGCTGAATTTAATTCTCAAGAAATTAGGCCCATCGCTTCAGTTACCAAGCTGATGACGGCGACCGTTGTGGCGGAAACAGTTAATTTGAGCAAGTCAATAACCGTTGATCCTTCGATGCTCATAGCCTATGGCAGTGTTGAGCGGGTTGAACCCGGCCAGACTCTTAATGTGGTCGAGCTTTTCTATCCTTTATTAGTTGAGTCTTCTAATAATGCCGGAGAGGTTTTAAGCCATTTTCTTGGCCGAGATCGAACAATTAATCTGATGAATCAGAAGGCGGCATCACTTTTAATGCCGGATACTTACTTTATTGATCCCCACGGTTTAAGCCCAGAGAATGTTTCAACTGCCAGTGATCTTTTTCAACTAACTCGCTATATCTTCTATAATCGGCCGCCTCTCTTGAGAATTAGTCGGGGTGAATTAGTGCACCCCCTTAGCCAGTTTCAACTTGAGATCGATCAGCTTTGGAACAAAAACACCTTTGCGCATGACCCTAACTTTATCGGTGGAAAGAGCGGTTTTATAAAACTATCTCGTCATACCGGCACCATGCTATTTCAGTTTGTTGACGGGTCGGGCGAGATTAGAAACATCGCCATTATTTACCTTGGATCAGAAAATCCCAAGAGTGAAGTCCAGCGAATTTACGCCTGGCTCCGACAAAACTTTTCTCTCGACCCGGTCTTCTAATCGGGCGGAATTTAAAATGACTGTTCTTAGTTAGTCTTTTTTCTTAGCCAAACTCTGTTAATATTCTAGGCAATATGGAAACACCGACGATTGAAGAAATAATTTCTCAGCTTGATGATTTAAACCAGGAGAAGGCTGACTTAATCCGGAAGGCCTATGTTTTTGCGGAGCACGCCCATCAAAATCAAAAACGTTTTTCCGGAGAGCCCTATATTGTCCATCCCTTGCATGTGGCTAAGACTTTAGCTGAATTACAAGCTGATCCTGATACGGTTATAGCTGGGCTGCTTCACGATACGATGGAGGATGCCGATGTTTCGGCTGAAGAAATCAGGCAGGAATTTGGCGAAAACATTGCTTTTTTAGTTGAGGGAGTCAGCAAGCTGGGGGCCTTAAAATATCACGGCATGAAGAAACATGCCGAGAGTCTCAGAAAAGTTTTTGTGGCCATGGCGACCGACATTAGGGTGGTGATTATTAAACTGGCCGATCGTCTGCACAACATCCGCACCCTGCAATATGTTCCGAAAAGAAAACGTCAGAGAATTGCTTTGGAAACTTTAGAGATTTATGCTCCGTTGGCTAATCGTCTGGGCATGGGAAAGCTCAAGGGGTTATTGGAGGACGCGGCTTTTCCTTATGTTTATCCCAAAGAATATGAACAAGTAATGCAATTGAGAAAAACCCGGGGACAGGAATCAATTAAGCGCCTCGAAAAGGTTTATCGCAAACTTAAAGTTAGGATGGCCGAGGAGGGGATTAATGAAGTTAAGGTGGAATATCGCATAAAGTATCTTTACAGTCTTTACCAGAAGCTGCTCCGCTACGATATGGATATTGATAAGATCTTTGATATCTCAGCCTTAAGGGTCATTGTCCCAGAGATGAGCGACTGTTACCGGGTTTTAGGTTTAATTCACTCCACTTGGCGTCCGGTGCCGGGCCGATTGAAGGACTATATCGCCAACCCCAAGCCGAACGGCTATCAGAGCATTCACACCTCAATCTTTATTGGTGACCGGTACATCGCGGAGATTCAAATTAGAAGCCAGGAGATGCACCACGAAGCCGAATATGGAGTCGCTTCACATATTATTTATGACGAGAGCGGTAAGCCTCAAAACGGAGGCGAGCTGGAGAAGAAGTTGGCCTGGATTAGCGATTTGATTAATTGGCAGAAGGAGGTTTCCCACTCCGGCCACTTTCTTCAGGCCCTCAAGAGTGATTTTATTCAGAACAGGATCTTTGTCTTTACGCCAAAAGGTGATGTCGTCGAGCTGCCGGTTGGAGCCACGCCGATAGATTTTGCTTATGCGATTCATTCCGATATCGGCCACCGGGCGGTAGCGGCTCGAGTTAATAATAAATTTGTCGGCCTAAGCCATAAGCTGGTCAACAACGATTTGGTTGAGATCGAAACTAAAAAATCTGGCCATCCTTCTTATCGCTGGCTGAGTTTTGTTAAAACTCAAACGGCCAAGAGGCACATCAGGGCCTATCTCCAGCAGGAGGATAAAACAGGACGGAAAGTTGAGCTTTAACGGTCTGCTTCGGCTTCAGACAGAAGCTAATTTTTGGCTTGATAATTCGCGGATTATGGGATAAAATAAGGCATAATCAGTAGTTTTATGGATTTTAACAAAGTCGGAAAAGAGGCTCAGGAAGCTATTAATAAATGCCGGGATCTATCAGAGCTGGAAGAGATCTCCCGGCGTTATTTAGGTAGAAAAGGGGTGGTTACTTCGGCGTTTCAAAAGATAGCTGAGCTTTCTCATCAAGAGAAAAGAGAACAAGGCAGACAGCTTAATCAATTAAGAGGAAAATTGGAAAAAGAAATCGAGCAGAAAAGACAAGGCTTAAAAGATAGTTTTTTTCAGGAAAAGAGCGAGAGAAAAATAGATATTTCCCGTCCCGGGAAGCGCTTTAAGGCTGGCCATCTTCATCCTTTAACCCAGGTGGTTCGCCGGATAGAGGACATCTTTCAACTAATGGGATTTTCGGTAGCTGAGGGTCCGGAGCTAGAGACAGAATATTATAACTTTGATGCTCTTAATATTCCGGCCGATCATCCGGCCCGGGATATCTGGGACACCTTTTGGGTGAAGGGAGCTAAAAAAGGACAAAAGAACCTTCTGCGTACCCATACTTCGCCTAATCAGGTTCGTTATCTTGAGAAAAACCATCCGCCGCTAAGGATTATTGTCCCCGGCATGTGTTATCGCCATGAGGCGACTGATCGTACTCACGGCTTTCAGTTTATGCAGGTAGAGGGGTTGATGGTTGACCGGGAGGTCTCTTTGGCTAACTTCAAGGCGGTCGTGGAGAAATTTTGCCAGATGTTTTTTGGTCCGGAGACGGAGATTAGAATTATTCCTGACTATTTTCCCTTTACAGAACCGAGTGTTGAAGTAAGTATCCGCGACAAAGATGGTCGTTGGCTTGAGATTATGGGCGCTGGTTTAGTGCATCCTAATGTTTTTAAATCTGTCGGTTACCGCCCTTATGAGTGGCAAGGTTTCGCCTTTGGAGTAGGGGTAGAACGCCTGGCCATGATTAAGTACGGATTGGACGATCTCCGCCAGTTTTATCAAGGAGACTTGAGACTAATTCAGCAGTTTTGACATGATTTTTGACTATTCTTGGCTTCAATCTTTTTTCAAAAAGAAACTTCCGACTCCGCAAGAAATGGCTGAAGTTTTGACGCAGCATGGTTTTGAAACTCAGCTTGCCGGGCAGGTTTTTGATGTTTCAATTCCGCCATCTCGGGCTGGCGATTGTTTGAGTCACCTAGGCTTGGCTCGAGAGATCGGGGCAATTCTAAATTATCGGCTTAATTATTCGGTTGATCCGAAAAAGATCAAAGCAGGTAAAACCGGTTTTAAGGTATCGGTCGTCGATTCCGAGCTCTGTCCTCGCTACGGCCTGTCAGCCTGGTCGGGGATAACGGTCGGAGATTCTCCGGCGGAGATAACTAGCAGGATTAAAGCCGCCGGGCAGCGGCCCATCAACGCCATCGTTGATTTGGTTAATTATTTAATGCTCGAGACGGGCCAGCCGATCCACGCCTTTGATGCTGATAAAATCCGGGGCTCGATCACAGTAAGACTGTCTCAAGCCGGCGAGGTTTTTGTTTCTTTGGAAAATAAGAAATATCGTCTGCCGAAGGGGCTGCTGGTGGTGGCCGATCAGGCAGGGATCTTGGCTTTGGCCGGCCTCAAGGGCGGCATTCAAGCTGAGGTTACCCGAGAAACAAAAAATATTATGGTTGAGGCTGCTAATTTTAATAGCAGGATTGTGCGGCAGGCAGTTAAAGAATTTGATCTGAGAACCGAGGCTTCTTGGCGCTTTGAAAACGGCCTAGATCCCAGCTGGGTTGATTTTGCCCAGCGGCGGTTAAGAGATCTGGGTCAACCTATTTTGAAACCTGATAAAATCGAATTGGTGGCCGATATTTATCCGAAGCCTGTTCGAGATAAGAGTATCAGCTTAGACTTAACTTGGATGCGGCAGTTATTAGGGGTCAAGATTTCGACTCAGCAGACTGAGGGAATTCTGAAAAGACTCGGATTTAAAATAAAGGTTATTTCAAGCCGGAAGCTGAAGGTTGAAGTGCCTAGCTGGCGCCTCGACATTCAGGCCCCGGAAGACTTGGTGGAAGAAGTCGGTCGTCTTTACGGCTACGATCAGATTAAATCTGACCCACCCCAGGCCCTGCTGATTCCGCCCCAAGTTAACCATGCCAGGTTTTGGCAGCGGGTGGTTGAAGACTTGATGGTTCATCTGGGAATGAACGAAACTTACCAGTATTCATTTCTGAGTGCCCGGGAGTTGTCGCTTTTTGGCTATCCCGAAGCCCAGGCAGTTGAATTAGCCAATCCCATCAGCGCCCGCTACCAATATCTGCGCTTCAGTTTGTTGCCTAATTTACTTAAATCCGCCCGGGAAAACTCGAAACGTTTTGGTCAGGTCGAACTGTTTGAGATTGGGCAGACTTTTTATCGTCCGGACCGAGAGCGCTGGACCCTGGCCGGGGTTTTGTTTGATCATCAGGCCGATCAGGAAAAGTTTTATGAACTAAAAGGCGTCGTTGAATCACTGATTGAGCGTTTGGGCATTACCGATGCTTGGTTTGACGATTATCAGGCTGAAGATTATTTTGGCGGATCCAAAACCTGGCATCCAAGCCATCGGGCCGAGGTTAAGGTTGGTTCAAAAGTAGTCGGGTTTCTAGGGGAAATTCATCCAATACTGGCTGATCGCCTTGGTTTTCAAAATCCAGTTTTTGCTTTTGAAATTGATCTTGGCCAATTAATTGAGCTTGCTTCAGAGCAGCAGGAATACCAGCCCATTTCTCCTTACCCGGCTGTCATTCGGGATTTATCAGTTTTGGTTCCCGAGACGACAAGTATAGAAAAGGTCATCTATGTGGCTGATTTGACCGGGGGCGATCTAGTGCGGGATGTTGATCTGGTTGATGTCTATCAAGACAAGCAGCTGGGTCAAGGTAAGAGCCTGACCCTGAGGGTGGTCTATCAGTCGACGGAGAAAAATTTAAGCGCTTTGGACGTTAACAAATTAGAGCAGAAGATTATTAAAGCCTTTCAGCAGGAGGGCTGGTACTTAAGACAACCCGATAATGACTAAGAAAATAAAAAAGGGGGAATACACCGCCAAGGACATTAGCGTGCTCGAGGGACTGGATCCGGTCCGAAAAAGGCCGGGAATGTATATCGGCTCAACCGGCCGGGAGGGTTTGCACCACCTGATCTGGGAGTGTTTTGATAACTCACTGGACGAGAGTCTAGCCGGCTACGCCGACGAGATAAAGGTTGATCTGCTGCCTGATAACCAAGTGCGGGTTAGCGACAATGGCCGGGGAATTCCGGTTGACACACACGCTCAGACCAAGAAATCGGCCCTGGAGACGGTTATGACCACCTTGCATGCCGGCGGAAAGTTCGGCGGCAAAGCCTATCGAGTCAGTGGCGGCTTGCACGGAGTTGGCGTCTCAGTGGTTTGCGCTTTGTCTGATTACTTGCGGGCCGAAGTCTGTCGGGACGGACACCTTTATACCCAGGAGTATTCGCGAGGCAAGGCTCAGGGCCCGGTAAATAGGTCAAACGCTTGCCAAACGACTGGAACGAGTATTGTTTTTTCTCCCGATCCGGAGATTTTCCCCGATATTGAGTTTAGCTGGGAAACGGTGTTGCGGCACTTGCGCCAGCAGGCTTATTTAACTAAGGGAGTTAAGATATTGCTCAGCGACCAGCGAAAGAAAGACCGGCCCCAATATTACGCCTTTCAGTTTATGGGCGGTTTGCGTTCTTATGTTAAACATTTAGTGGCTGATTCACCCAAGCGACACGAAGATGTTTTTTATGTTTCTGCTGAAGAAGGCGATATTCAGATAGAAATGGCCCTGCAATACATCGACGAAACAGATGTTTTAGAAGAGAGTTTTGCCAACAATATCTATACTGAAGAAGGCGGCATGCACTTGACTGGGTTTAGGACGGCCCTGACTCGCACTCTCAACAATTATGCCCGGGCTAATGATTTGCTGAAAAAAGAAGACGAAAACCTGAGTGGCTTAGCGACTCGGGAAGGTTTAATCGCTGTCGTCTCAGTTAAGTTGCCCAATCCTCAATTTGAAGGACAGACCAAGGCCAAATTGGGGAACCCTGAGGTCAAAACAGCGGTTGAAAAAGTTTTAAGCTTTCACTTTCAGGACTTTCTGGAGAGAAACCCGCGCCAGGCTAAGAGTATTATTGAAGGCTGTTTTCTTTCGGCCCGGGCTCACCAAGCAGCTCGGATTGCTCGGGAGATGGTATTGGAAAAAAGATCGGTTCGGGGCATGTCTCTGCCCGGCAAGCTGGCTGATTGTATTTCCCGCAAGCCGGAGGAGTCGGAGCTCTTTATTGTCGAGGGGGAGTCAGCTGGCGGGAGCGCTAAGCAGGCTCGAGATCGAAACTTCCAGGCAATATTGCCACTGAAAGGCAAAATTCTAAATGTTGAAAGGGTTAGGCTTAATCGGATTCTGTCCTCGGAGGAGATTAAATCCTTAATCATTGCTTTAGGCACGGCAATCGCCGATGATTTTGACCTGGACAAATTACGCTATCATCGGGTGATCATTATGACTGATGCCGATGTTGACGGCGCCCATATTCGAACTTTATTGCTAACTTTGTTTTACCGCTACTTTAAGCCTTTAATTGACCAGGGGTACCTCTACATTGCTCAGCCACCGCTTTATCAGATTAAGAAAGGCGGCAAGGTTTACTATGCTTACACCGAAAAGGAGAAGGGCGAGGTGCTTAAAAAAATTGACGGCCAGCCAACCATCCAACGCTATAAAGGGTTAGGGGAGATGAACCCTAGTCAGCTCTGGGAAACAACCATGGACCCCGAGAGCCGAATGATGCTTCAGGTAACGGTGGCCGACGCAGCTCAAGCCGACCGTATCTTTGATAACTTGATGGGTCGAGAAGTAGTTTTACGTAAAAAGTTCATTCAATCCCAGGCCTATAAAGTTAAAAACTTAGATATTTAGCTTGACGAAAAAGCAGCGAGTGGTTATAGTGTTAGCGTTATCTTATGGCTAATTTATTCAAAAAAATAACTAATTTCTTAAACGAGGTAAAGCAAGAGATGAAAAAAGTTACCTGGCTGAATCGCCGGGAAGTAGCTCGTTATACCTTGCTGGTGATTGGCATATCTTTTTTTGTTGCCGCTATTCTGGGCGGTCTGGATAATGTTTTTCGTTATTTGCTCTTTAGTCTCATCTTTTAATTATGTTGGAAAAAGAAGAAATCGAGGGAGAAAAAAGCTGGTATGTGCTCCATACCTATTCTGGGCACGAAAACAAAGTAGTTGAAAACCTAAAGCACCGAGTCGAGACTCTGGGGCTGAAGGACTATGTGTTTGATATTTTAGTTCCAAAGGAGAAAAGAGTTAAGATTAAAAAAGGGGAGCGCCGGGTGACTGATGAGAAGATTTATCCGGGCTATGTTTTAGTCCAGATGATTGTCACCGATCGTTCCTGGTATGTGGTGCGCAATACTCCTGGGGTGACTGGTTTTTTAGGAACTGGCGCAACGCCGGTGCCGGTTTCACTGGAAGAATTCAATATTATCGAGAGTAAGATTAAAGAAAAAGAGCCGAGCTTTAATATTGACTTAGAAATCGGTTCCCTGGTTGAAGTTATGGAGGGAACCTTCAAGGGCTTTTCGGGCAAGGTTTCTGAAGTTGATCCGGAGAAAGGCAAGGTTAAGGTAATGATCGATGTCTTTGGCCGGGAGACGCCGGTCGAGCTAGACACGCTGCAAGTGAAAAAGATTTAATTATGAAAAAGATAATCAAAACACTAAAACTCCATATTCCGGCCGGCAAGGCTACTCCAGCGCCGCCACTAGGTCCTTCTTTGGCTGAGTATGGCGTTAATATCGCCGAATTTTGCCAGAAGTTTAATGATCTAACTAAGGATAAAGGAAGTTATACTATTCCGATCAGGGTGTTGGTTTATGAGGATCGATCTTATGATCTTCAGATTCAGGAACCCTTAACCTCGGAGTTGATCAAAGAGGTGGCGGGGATAGACAAGGGCTCGGGAGAGCCGAATCGGAAAAAGGTTGCTAAAATTACCCGAGATCAATTAAAGAAGGTAGCCGAGCGCAAGATGAAAGATCTTAATACCGATAGCCTCGATAAGGCCATCGAGGTGGTGACTGGAACAGCTCGCTCAATGGGCCTGGAAATAATCTAACCTCTTTACTTCCTGTCGAAAAAAGTTATGATAGAGGCTGGTGGTGCTCTCTCAGAAGAGAGAATATTGGAAAGGTCGGACCACTGTTAATCTCGAAGAATAGTGAATTATGGCTGAAGAAAAAGAAGAGCAATTTCTTGAATTTCTGGTTAAATCCATTGTTGATCATCCCGAGGACGTGAAGATTTCACGCAAGGTGGATGAGATGGGAGTTCTGCTCTCTCTAAAAGTTCATCCCGAAGACATGGGCCAGGTGATTGGCCGCGGCGGTGCTACCGCTCGAGCCATCCGCGCCCTGTTAAGGATTGTTGGCTTGAAAAGCCGAGCTCGGGTGAGCTTAGAGATCGAAGAGCCGGAAGGTGGCCGGGCGCCACGCCAGACTGAAGTCGAGGAGCCGAAAGCCGAGGCTCCCGAGTTAAGCCCGGAACCAGAAACGAACGTTGATGATTTGGGCGAGATTGATCTTTAAGCCTAATCGTCGTTTCGTTAAAACAGCGCTATTCTTCAAGGAATTGGCGCTGTTTTTGAAAATAGACTATGAAATTTGATATTTTAACCTTGTTTCCTGAGGTAATGAACGACTATTTTAAACAGGGGTTGCTGGGTCGGGCCCAGCGTTCCGGTTTGATTCAGGTTCAGGCTCATAACCTAAGGAACTGGACGGATGACAAGCACCAGACAGTTGACGACAAACCTTATGGCGGGGGAAACGGTATGGTCTTGAAGGTCGGGCCAATTTATCGGGCAGTGAAAGAACTGAAAGGGCGGCGCCGAAAAGTAAAGGTCGTTTTATTAACTCCCCGGGGCCGGGTCTTTGACCAGAAACTAGCTCGGGAATATGCTGATTTAAGGCAATTGATTATTATCTCTGGGCGCTATGAGGGAGTCGACGAGAGAGTGGCAGAAAATATTGCCGATGACCAGGTTTCAATTGGCCCCTATGTCTTAATGAGTGGCGATTTGCCGGCCATGATTATGGTTGAAGTTATTGCCCGACTACAGGCGGGCGTCGCTGGTAAAGAGTCCTGGTTAGCGGAGCGGCAAGAGAGAGGCGGCTTTTGGGAGTGTCCCCAGTACACTCGTCCGGAGATCTTTCAGCCCAACAATAGAACTAAGTGGTCGGTTCCTAAGACATTAGTCAAAGGGGACCATCGGGCAATCAAAAAATGGCGCCAAGAAAAAGGCAAATTAATTGAAAGAGGTTGAGACTGTGTTAAAATAAATGGCGTAATGGGTCGGTACCAAAGTGGCCAAATGGGGCAGACTGTAAATCTGCTGGCGTTGCCTTCGGGGGTTCGAATCCCTCCCGGCCCACTCTTCGGCCCGGATAGCTCAGTTAGCAGAGCGCATCCATGGTAAGGATGAGGTCAGCGGTGCAAATCCGCTTCCGGGCTCCCTAGAGCCTAGGCCCGTAGTTCAATTGGCAGAACACCGGTCTCCAAAACCGGCGGTTCCAGGTTCAAGTCCTGGCGGGCCTGCCCATCAAAATGGCTTATCAAGATTTAATTATATTATGCCTCTTCTTTATTTCCGGGCAGGCCGAAGCTTGTTCCTTTGAGGATTTAATGTCCGAATGCTTTGAAAAGTTTCCCGACAAGTTTTCTTTTGAGAATCACCGCCAGTGGCCTGATGCCCGAAAGCTAGATCGAGCTTTGAGAGAGTTGAGAACTAGAGGGCAGATAAAAGGAGATCCTCAAACTAGTTTTCGGCTGACTCCGGCTGGCTTAAAAAGAGGCCGACAACTAAGCAAGTTGTTTCGCCAAGAAAAATTATTTTAATCTAAAAACATGTTTGAACCATTACGAGATTTAAAAAAGGCTCACGAGATGCAGAAAGCCTTTGCCCAAGAAAAACACACCGTTGAGAAATCAGGGGTTAAGGTAACGGTTAATGGAAACTTAAAAGTTGAAGAAATTGTAATTGACCAGCCGGTTCAACAGGCGGACTTGGGGCCGTTGTTAACGGAGATAATAAATCAGGCCTTTCAAGAGATTCAACATCGCTTGGCCCGGCAATTAATGGGATAAAAAAAGACCGGCTCGAAAGCCGGTTTTTTGTTTTAATAAATTGGAGTAGGAAGCTTGTCTTGAGGATCGGTCAACGGATAGAGAATTTCAATGTTTTGAGTCAGAGAAGCTGAATATCCGCTGCTGTCAGTTACTGCTAGGGTAACGGACAAGTATCCCTTTTCCCGAAAGGTTATGCGAGGACTGGAAATGTTTGAAGTTAGGACAACCTCATCGTTGATTCGGTTCCGGAAGGTCCAAGTATTTTGGACAATTCTGGCTCCACCGTACACTTCGGTTCTGTTAATAAATTGGACTTCCGTAAGAGCGTGGATCGGCTGAGGCTGCCAGTCAAAGCCGACAGCAGGATAGGCATGCAGGGGCGTGGTGAAGGAGTTTAATGGACTCCAGCTCGACCACTGACCATATTCATCCCGAACCCGGACTTGCCAGTAATAACGGGTGTTCCAATTTAAAATATTGGCTGGGGTGCCGTAAGATTGATTTGGCGACTCAATTGGCTCAGTTTGAATTATGGGTTTTGACAGGTTGGCATTTTGACTGAGGATGATTTGATAGGCTTCCTGGATATGATTGTTTTGACTTTGGTAATCCCAAGCTAGAATTGGCTGTCGGGGAGCA
>ENA-UPTA01002822-UPTA01002822.1-activated-sludge-metagenome-genome-assembly--contig:-NODE-2822-length-17576-cov-46.707323_pt1 | contig 17576 bp, 11 predicted proteins | sample MGYA00238184_ERZ773361 | MGnify/ENA primary metagenome ERZ773361 (study PRJEB29100, sample SAMN05720205) | activated sludge metagenome | isolation source: anaerobic digester from wastewater...
CAGGAATCCCCGGTGATCGACACGGTCTCCGCAACCCAGAGCTGTTACTACGACATTTTGCAGTCGGGGCAGATCGCTTACTACTATGTCGAGAGCGGCAGGAATAATTGTCTGAAGGTCGGTGAATCCGAGTGCCTTACGGTAAGTGTGTTGCCGCAGACCGGCCTGAACGAGGGAACCGTGTACTTCTACGTGAAGGACCACCTGGGCAACACCAGGCTCGTTCTTGACTCCACGGGAGCCGTTCAGTCAAGGATGGCCTACGAACCATACGGCATAGAGCTTTATCCCCTCGCCGCCAACACCATGAACGAAAAATTCAAGTTCACAAACCAGGAGAGAGATTACAGCACAGGGCTGGATTACTTCCATGCGAGGTACTACTGTAGCGCGATGGGGAGGTTCATGGAGGCCGATAGAACCGGGGCCCTGAATGAGAGATTGGTTATGCCTCAACTGCTCAACAAATATGTCTATTGCCGCAACAACCCTCTTACGTTCGCTGACCCAAATGGATTATTGGAGATAAGATCAAATGAACTAGGACATGGTGCAACGGATAGACATAGCTACGAGGTAACATTTGAGACTCAAAGTAAAGCAACTAAATTATTAAGGAAGGTTGGTCCAAAAGCAGCAAGTATGATGAAAACATGCTTTAAAAAAATCCTAGGTATATTCTCGTATCTCGACACTGGACTAAAGTATGCTAAAGATTATTCTGTGGGTAAGGCAGTAAAAACAGATACATCGAAATTAGTGGGAGAAATGGAAAAGACAGGTGACGCTTTTAATGTTAGAACATTTGAAAAGGCGGTAAAAGATAAGCTAGATAAGTCAAATGTAGAACCTGATAGTGTTGGTAACTATTCATTAATGCAGTTAAAGGATATTCAATCGGCAATCAATACGACAGCAGATGAATTGTTTAGCAAGGAAGGTGCAAAATTAGTTAAAGAAGAATACAATATGGAGAAGCTCTCCACAGAAGCAGATTCGAAATCCAAACAAAATATTTGGCAAGATGGACCAAAAGAATCTCTTGAAAAACATGGTCTATGAACTTCTCCCGAGCTTACGCTCGGGATATTCTCTTTTACGAGCAAGCTCACCAGCCTTTGGCAGACGGACTTTATCCCATGAGCTTATGCACTGGTAATTTAGTGATGATTTTTTAAGATTTGGAGGAATAAATGAGAAGATTGTTTTTAGTTATCTTGGTCATGTTTATTATATCGTGTGGTACAATCGATAAAATAAATCATGCCAGATGTAAAGAATATCTTAAAGCAGCGCAGAATGTTCCTTGGAAAAACTGTGACATAGACGAACTTCGAGACTCAAATTTTCCTGGTTTTCCCAAAACAATGACTGACCCTGGCGATATAAAGCGATATTACTTACTGAAGGCTAGCGAATTATGTCCACAAGAACGTGAGGCACCTTACGCAATTGCTTTGACTTATTGGGATGAGAATCGTCTAGATGAAGCAATCAACTGCATGGACAAGGTTATAGCCAAATATCCTAATTGGCCAAAACCAAAAATCGCTAATATAGAAATTCTTTTGTTCTGTCTTGGGAAAAGACAAGAAGCAATATCATTGCTTAAGGAACTTTCCAACCAAAAATGGAATAACGAATCAAATAAAGAAAGAACATGTAGTTATTACAGTGGAGTTATATCACTTGCAAACAACGATCTACCTGGTGCCGAGTTACAATTAAAAGCAACGGAAATGTCCGCTGCGAAGCATGATTCATATGTATTAGGTGATTCAGATGAACCTGGTTTTCGATGCTATGATTGTCATTATTTTTTAGCCATCTTGTATCTAAAGAAGGGTAACCAGGAGGAATCATTAAAACAGCTAGAAAAATACAGGAAGATTATGTATGAAACTCATCAAGGAAAGCAATATGAAGAGGTTTATAATAGAATTAAGATAAAATATCCGGATGATTTGGAGAATCAGCTAAAATATCTAAATATAATATGGTTGGGTGAACGTTCGCATTGGGAAGAAAACAATTGAAAATGGAGTTCTTTTTAAGAATATTCATGATAAATATAAGCGATATTAGATAAAAAAGGCTCTGAAGAAACAATACTATGCAATGCGGTTCAAAGCATATAATACCTTAGCCTAGGGTCGTTTTTTCTCAGGTTATAAAGCGAACCCTAATCAGGTCCATATTTCAAGGCTACGTGTCAGCTTTGAATTCTTCAGTAAAAAATGAAAATGCAACTTAGTCTGCTACTTTAACCCAAGAAAAGAGCTGTTTTCATTAGAGAAGCAACATGGCTCTTCCCCGTATCATTGTTATCTTGTGTAGGTATAAGTCGCTGTCCCTCCGTCTCCATTGACGACCTTAATCTCAACAGGAACACCTTTAGGGAACAGATTCTTAAGAGCGGTTCCACCCTTGAGAATAATTTCACTTTGGCTCTTATACTTAATATTAGTCCATGGATTCGAGTCCCCACCTATGTAGACCTTGATATCGGGATGAAAGTTGCTTCCGAGAACTTTCAGCCTGAAAGGATTGCCAAGCTTTTGAACAGAGAATATCGCTGGCGGAACAACAGAAGTGACACTTAGAGAGTACTGCCTACTCTTTAGGCAACCGTCGGCATCGCTTGCAGTAAGAGTAAAAATAAATTGTCCTTCCTCATTTAGAGACCCACTAATAAGACCCTGGGAAGATAGATTAATGCCCTCAGGTAAAGTACCAGAGGATATTACAAAAGAGTAAGGGGACCTCCCACCGCTTGCGGTAATCATCTGACTGTAAGAGCTACCAATAACTCCATCTGGCAATTCGTCGGGAGATAAAGATATGTTACTTTCAAAAAGGTAAATGCCTCCGTTTGCTAGGACACCGGATGAGCCTAAGCCTCCCCAAACTAACATGCTGTTTCCCGTCCAGGATGTAGTATTTGCAAATCTCGCAGAAGGGATTTCACCCGAAGATGATGTTATTTTCCAATTATTACTGGCTGGATTATATTTTCCTCCATCGTTGAGGTAGCTACTTCCCCCTCCCCAAATTAGCATCTCATTCCCAGTCCATATGGCATTATTGAACACTTCTCTTCCAGACGGGCAATTAGCTCCCGTTGACGTAACCTCCCAACTATCTGATTGGGGATTATATCTGCCCCCGCTATTCAAAAGAGTAGGGTCTTTCTGTCCTCCCCACACTATCATTTCATTGCCAGTCCATACAGCACCATGATTACGTCTTGCCGAAGGTACATTTGTTCCAGTGGAAATAGGCATCCAACTATCCGAAAGAGGATTATACCGTGCCCCATTATTATAGAATTGAGTACTAGCTCCACCCCAAACAATCAATTCAGAACCCGTCCAAACACCTGAGGGGAAGTATCTCCCTTGAGGGACGTTAGCTCCAGTGGATGTTGGCAACCATGAATTCATAGAAGGGTTGTATCGTCCTCCGGTGTTGAGAAAATAATATTTTGAAGGAGACCCATTTATACCTCCCCATATAATTATTTCTGTAAAAAAAGGGGTCAGGCCATGCATTATGCATTGAGTTGAAGCGTGGTATAATACAATCATGGCTAGACCGCTGAGGTTGGAATATCCCGGGGCTTTGTATCACATCACCTCCAGGGAAGAAAAGGGGTCACATCTTGCAATCTAGCATTTATAGTTATTAGGGTTCTTTCCCTAATTGTGTGGGGAGCGCTCGTGGTCAGGTTAAGAATTTCGAATTCCCCGGGATTGGATAGATCACTTCGTTTGGAATGTTGCGGTTTTTTCTCATGATAACGGGCAACAAAAAAGGCGGGAATTTCTCCCGCCTTTTTTCATGCAGCTTGTTTCGTCTTTTCTATTCGGCCTTGAAGTAGATGTAGCTGCCGCCGGCGTTGCCGTCCTGGATGTAGATGCTCACCATCTCGCCGCTCTTTATCCTTGAAGCGGCGGCCTTGAAGTCCGACACCGACCCGACCGGCTCGCCGTTCACTTCGGTGATGATGAGGCCGTCCCTGATGCCTTTCGAGAAAGCGTTCGACTTGGGATCGACGTTTCTGATGAGGACGCCCTGGATGTCCTCGGGGATCCGGTACATCTGCCTGGCGCGCTGGCTCAGTTCTTCGACGGTGATCCCGAGAGTGGCCTTCTTAGCCCCCTCGTCGTCATCGTCGTCGCCGGCCTGCCCGCCCTTCAGCCCTTCGGTCCTGTCGGCGAGGGTGACATCGAAGCTCTTCTTTTTTCCTTCGCGGTAAACGTCGAGCCTGATGGTCTTTTTCGGGGCGAAGCTGGAGACCTTGTGGACGAGTTCCCTGCTGTCCTTTATATCCTTGCCTTCGATCGCGGTTATGATGTCGCCCTTGAGGAGCCCCGCCTTCGCGGCCGGCGTCCCCTTGTCGACGCTCTGGATCAGCGCGCCGCCCCTGACATCGATGCCGTGCCTGCTCTTGAGGTAGTCCTTCGCGTCTGCGTCGACGGGTCCGACCTTGACTCCGAGGTAGCCTCTCGACACTTTTCCGTGGGTCTTGAGCTGGTCCATCTGCTCCTTCACCAGGTTGATCGGGACGGCGAAGCCGATCCCCTCGACAACCCTGCCCATCTGGTCCTGCCTGGTGATCGCCGTGTTGATGCCCACCGCCTCGCCTCTCAGGTTGATGAGAGGGCCGCCGGAATTGCCGAAATTGATCGCGGCGTCGGTCTGGATGAAATCGTCGAGCGCCGAACTGGAGATCCTCCTGCCCTTCGCGGAGACCACGCCGGCCGTCACGGTGTTCCTGTACATGAGAGGGTTACCGATCGCCATGACCCAGTCGCCCGGCCTGAGCGCCTCCGAATCGCCGAGAGGAAGGACCGGCAGGCCGGAGGCTTCGATCTTCAGAAGCGCGACATCGGTCTCTTCGTCAGAACCGACCACCTTGGCGGAGAACTCCCTGTCGTCGTTCAGAGTAACCGTCACTTTGTCGGCGCCATCGACGACATGGTTGTTGGTCAGGATGTAGCCGTCGGAGGAGACGATCAGGCCGCTCCCGCCGCCCTGCCTGAAGGGCGTCTGGCCCTTGGGCATCGGGCTCTGGTTCGGGCCGAAGAAAAATTCGAACGGGTTGAAGAAGAACTCCTCCTGTTCACCGAACTGCTGATTGCCCGACCTGGTGGATACCGTGCTGACCGCCACGACGGCGGGATAAGCTTTCTCCACGATGTCGGCGAAGGAGGGGTAGCCGGAGGGCGCGGGCTGGAAAGCCGGCCTCGATTCCGGGGCGGCCGAGCTTTCGGCCTTGACCGTCGGAGAGCCGAGATCCTTCATCTGGGCTAGGGCGAACCCGACCATCACCAGAAGCATGCCTGCCGATACCAACATCAGGAATTTTACAGTTTTCATGAATGGCTCCTTTCCTCGTTTCCTTTAAATCCGTATTCGCTCAGTTTCCTGTGAAGGGTGCGAAGCCCTATTCCGAGGAGCTTCGCCGCCTGTGTCTTGTTGCCGTTGGTCTCGTCGAGGGCCTTCATTATCGCCCTGTTCTCGAGCTCGCCGAGGTTAAGCGACGGAAGGCGGCCGTTGTCTCCCTTGCCATTGCCCGCCTCCCTGCCCGGGGGGAGGTCCCTCACCATCTCGACCGGAAGGTCTCCTGTGTTCAGTTCGTCGGAAGTGGAAAAGATCACCATCCTTTCGAGCATGTTCTTCATCTCTCTGATGTTCCCCTTCCAGGGGTAGTTCTCGAAATAGTCGAGAAGCTCCGTGGAGACTTTTTTCACGACCTTGCCGTGGAGCTTTCCGTACTCTTCGAGGAAATGCCTCACCAGGAGCGGTATGTCCTCTTTCCTTTCACGGAGCGGGGCGATGCTCAGTTCGACGACCTTCAGCCGGAAGTAGAGGTCTTCCCTGAACGATCCTTCGCGGACCCGCTCCGAGAGGTTCCTGTGCGTCGCGGCGAGGATCCTAACATCGACCGGTATCCCTTTCGTTCCCCCGACCTTGTGAATCACGCGATCCTCGAGGACCCTCAAAAGCTTGGCCTGAAGCTCCGGGGCAAGTTCGGCCACCTCGTCGAAGAAGATCGTTCCGCCGTGCGCCTGCTCGAACTTTCCCTGGTGCGACTTCTCCGCGCCGGTGAAGGACCCCTTCTCGTGGCCGAAAAGTTCGCTCTCCATCAGGTTCGAGGGTATGGCGGCGCAGTTGATCGGAATGAAGGGCCCGCGTTTTCGGTCGGAGTTCTGGTGGATGGCGTTGGCGATAAGTTCCTTTCCCGTCCCGGATTCCCCGAGGATGAGAACGGTCGCCCTCGTGCCCGCCACGACCCTTACCTGTTCGAGGAGCTGCCTCATTCTGGCGCTCTTTCCGATGATGTTCTCGAAGCCGTACCTCCTGTCGAGCCGGGATTTCAGGTGCTTGTTCTCTTCCGAGAGCTTCCTCTTCTCGACCAGCGCCTCGACGCGTTTCCTGAGCTCGTAAACGTCCACCGGTTTCGCTATGTAGTCGTCTGCTCCGGCCTTCATCGCCTCGACGGCCGTCTCGATGCTTCCGAACGCGGTTATCAGGATGACCCCTAGGGACGGCTCCCTCTCCTTGACCCTTTTGAGGATCTCTATACCGTCCATTCCCGGCATCTTGAGGTCGGTAAGGACTATGTCAAAATTGTCATGGTTTTCAAGGTGCTTTATTCCTTCGACCGGATCGGAGAACCCGGTCACTTCGAAATTAACTTTTTGCAGGGCACGGGTTAGCGTGCTGAGGTTCTCTTTTTCGTCTTCGAATATGATAACTCTTCCCTGTGCCATTTTGGCGCACTCCTTGATAAGTATTCCATAAATGCAATATGTTTGCCAAGAACCACCCGAAGATTCTGATGTCGTCCAGAGTAAAGTTGAAATATTTGCTCTTTTATCACATTATAGGTACATGGAAGGAGGCTCTGAAATGAAAAGAAAGGCTTTTTGGCTCGCGATTCTCGTGATTCTCTCCCTTCCCGTATTCGCGGGAAGGATAGTTTACACCGTCGATCCATCCACGGCCTCGCCGCAACCGGCGACCGTGGTGGCGGGAGGTGAAGGAGAGGTAAAGGTGATCTTCAACGCTTCCCAGCTCGAGAGCGGCATGGTCTTCACCTTCACGCTCGACCTTACCGCCAGGGGAGACAACGTCGCATACCCCGTAACCGTGGGATTCAAGGAAAAAGGCAACAAGAAGGACCTCGACATCGCGTTCGAGCCTGCCGAGCTCACGCTGGGAGACGGCACGACGCCTGTCTCGACGCTCGTTACCGTGACACTTCCCGAGGACGACTACACGGACGTCAAGAAGCTCAAGACCAAGTTCAAGGTTGACGCGCCGAAGGGGGCACACCTGGGGAACAGCGCCGGAGTCAAGGTGATCATCATCAAGGCAGCCACCGCGCAGGAATTCCTTGAAGCCGTGACCGAGGAGATCGGAGACCTTGTCATTCCCGAGCAGATCGAAACAAAGTGATACAGAAGCTCGTATCGTTTTTCCGCAGGGGGCGCTACGCGTCCCCTTTTTTTATATTATAATCAGGCGTGAAAATGTCCGGGAGGATAAGATGAAGAAAGCGCTGATAGTGATCGTTGCACTTCTGGTCCCTCTGTTGATGTCCCCCCTCGAGCCTCCGAGGCTTTTCGAGATAGAGGCGTTGAAGGCGAGCGGCCAGTTCGAAGCCAGGCAGGAGTTCGCGAAGAAGCTTGGGAACCATGTGATGAAGCTCAGGGCTCCCGGGGTGGAGTCCGCCGGCGGGCCGAGCACTCTGCCCAGCATCGGAAATCCGAAGATGTTCGTCCTTCTGATAGAATTCGCCGACTACCCCCACAGCATAGAAGCTTCCACCATCCAAAACATGCTTTTCGGGCAGGGAAACGAAAATCACTACCCTTATGAGAGCCTGAAATCCTTTTACGAAAGGTCGTCCTATGACAAGCTTCACATCGAAGGAGACGTTTACGGCTGGTACAGGGCGGCCAACAACAGGTCCAGTTATACGGACGACGCTGAAGGTCTCATAGAAGAAGCGATGGCGTACTACCATTCACAGGGAGCGAGGTTCGACAAGTACGACAACGACGGGAACGGCCAGGTCGAATATTTCGCGGTTTTCTGGACAGGCCCGGACACGGGATGGGCCACCTTCTGGTGGGGCTGGCAGGGCTATTTCTACGACAACGAGTTCAGCATTGACGGGATCACGCTTGGCGACTTCTCGTGGCAGTGGGAGGAGGACAATCCCGGCACCATCATCCACGAAACAGGCCACGCCCTCGGTCTTCCCGACTACTACGACTACGACGATTCGACGGGTCCGCGGGGAGGGACCGGCGGCCTCGACATCATGGACGGAGTATGGGGCGACCACAACGGTTACAGCAAGTGGGTGCTGGGCTGGCTGACTCCGCAGGTCGTGACCGACGCACAGGAGATCACTCTGACACCCCTATCGACAACCCCTTCAGCCGTCGTAATGGCGAGGGATTTCAACGGAAGCGGATGGGACGGGGAGTTCTTCCTGATACAGAACAGGGAGCCGCTCGGCAACGATTACGACCTTCCCGGAAGCGGATTCCTGATCCATCACGTGGACGCGAGGAGAGACTGCGACGGCTACACGCTCTTCAACAATTCGTACACCGAGCACAAGCTCCTGAGGCTCATGGAAGCCGACGGGCTCGAGGAGATAGAAAAGAACAAGTGGGGCGACGCGGGAGATTTTTATCCCCAGGGAAACAACGGATCGTTCACGCCCTCTTCGTTCCCCTGTTCCGACCTCTACGACGGAAGGTCAAGTCTTGTAAGCGTTTCCGGTATTCCTGCGGCCGCCGAATCGATGACGGCGCGGTTTTCTCTGACGGGAGCAGCCGACCTGTCGGCTCCATACATCACCGCGCCCGCCAACGAAGCCGTCGGCATGGGAACGACGCCGGAGATCCGCTGGAGCGCGGTGGAGAACTCGGCGGGTTACGAATTGGAGGTCCACGAGGGCGTCAACACCATATACAAAAGCGGAAGCCTTGCCGGAGACAGTCTCAGCCACACCATCCCGCAGGGGAAACTCTCCAACGACAGAGTCTACACGATGTGGCTCAAGGCCAAAGGCGACGGAACTCAGCACGGCTCCTCGGAATACGCGAAGAGGGCGGTATCCACGGGCTGTTCGGACAGGCCATACTGGATAACCAGGACCTTCTTCGACCCGCCGTGCGACAGCTACTACGCCGGCCTCGCCTACCATCCGCCGACCGGCACTGTCGTCCGCTTCGGCGGCAACACATCCGACCACACTTTCGAGTACGACGGCGAGAAATGGACCGAATATTCGACCTATCCCGCCCCTCCCGACCGCTACTACGCCGCGATGGCATACGATCCTGCCACGCAGAAGATACTTCTTTACGGAGGCTGGGACGAAGCGGCACAGGATGTCTTCGGCGACACCTGGCTCTACGATCCGTCGAACCACACCTGGCAGGAGATGAACCCCGCAGGTGGTCCTCCCGCGGACTGGGCGTTCAAGGCGGCGTCCGACACGCAGAGGAATGTGGTCGTCTTGACGGCGCCCGGGCAGACCTGGGAATGGAACGGCAGCGACTGGAGCTTCGTCACCTCCTCCGGCCCCGGTTATTACTACGGGAGCATGGCTTTCGACGTCGCGTCCTCGAAAGTGGTCTACTTCGGAGGCTACCAGTATCCCCCCGGCGTTTGCAGGAACGAGACATGGGTTTATGACGGCGCCGGCTGGCAGAAGCTGTCCGTATCAGGCCCTCCGGAAAAGAGGAGCGATTCGATCCTTGTGTACGACCAGAGGCTGCAGAAGATGGTCCTTTTCGGAGGTTCCAACGAGTATTACGACCTGTTCAACGATCTCTGGAGTTTCGACGGAACGGCCTGGGAAGAGATCGATCATTGCGGAAGGGCTCCCGAAGGATATTACATGACCCTCGGAGCTTACGATGAAAGACGCGGCAGGCTCGTCGCCGCGAAAGCATCCGGTGAGACGTCAACTTTCGAACTTGTCGGCCTGGGCGGTTCCTGTATCCCCGTGATCGATCCGCAGTCGAGGAATTTCGGAGCCGAAGGAGGGATCGGGACCGTAGGGTTGACCATCACCGCCGGCTGCCAGTGGACCGCCAAATCAGATTCGGCGTGGATCACGATCACCTCTGCCACGAGCGGCACAGGCACCGCGGCTATCAACTACTCCGTCGCGGCGAACACCGGACAGGCGAGAAGCGGGAACATCAATATCGCCGGCCTCCTGTTCGCGATAACGCAGGACGCGGGACAGGGGCACGAGAACCCGAAGATATCCTCCGTGTCGAAAATGGCCAGTCCTTTCAGGCTGAAGGTCCTCGGGTCCAATTTCCAGAACGGCATAAAGGTTTATTTCGGCGAAGGCTCCGGAAAGATCGAGTGGACGAACTTTTCCCGAAAGAACTCCTCGACCCTGGTCCTGAAAAAGGGCGCCTCCCTCAAGGCTCTTTTCCCCAAGGGTGTAGGGGTCAGGATCACCGTCGAGAATCCCGACGGCGGCGATGCTTACACGGTCTATACCAGGCCATAATTTGCATCTGAAGCAGTTTCTAGAAGGGCCGTCCTTCGGGGCGGCCCTTTTTGTTTCATCTTCCCGGAATGCTGACTTTACTCAACTAGCGATATAATGATCCTTGGAGTTACAGGCAGGATGATGAGAAATAGGAAAACGCTTAATGTATGGCCTTTATTACGGTGAACTGGATAGCAAGGAAGGTGAAATGAAATCCAAGACTAAAGCGCTAGCCCTTTTTTTGCTTGGAGGAGGTAATGCATAATGCATGGCCTGACCCCTTTTGTATTTGTGGCCTGACCCCTTTTGTATTTGGGTGAAAATAGGACAAGCTATTATTCCTTGATTAAAGGAGTTTTTTATGAAATGCATGATAGTTATATTAATGATCACCGCTTTAGTTGCGGCCTTATCATGCGGTCCTTTCAGCCTTTTTCAGTGTGAGAACCATATCCTCTTTGAATCCTCCTCGCCAAATATGGCATACAAAGCCGTAGTATTTTCTCGAGATTGTGGGGCAACATCCTCTCTTTCAACTCATTTGTCAATTGTACGGAAAAGTAAAAAACTTCCAAATAACTATGGAAATGTTTTTCAATGTGACACTAACCATGGTAAAACGCCTTACATCCCCGGTCAAGGAGCACATATTGAGATTAAGTGGCTTTCCGAAGATGAACTCCTTGTAGTATATGATCCCAATTGTCGAGTTTATGAGAAGGAATTAAATTACAAAGGAATAAGAATCAAGTACGAAACACATTCATGGACAGAAGAAGAATTGATGAAAATGAAATCTAAACCCTAGGGGTCAGTGCTTTAGTCTTGAATCTCGCGGGATAAGGTAAATCATTTCGCCTGTCGCGGCTTCGAGTTAATGGGGTCACATCTTGCAATCTAGCGAGTTAATGGAGTTAATGGGGTCACATCTTGCAATCTAGCGAGTTAATGGGGTCACATCTTGCAATCTAGCATGATGATTCAAGCTTCAACGACGAGATCAATAGGGAAGCAAAAAGGGGGGGGACCATGCCCTTTTTTAAGCATGAACCATGTGCCGATCTGACATGGTTCTTCCGGTCGAAATGCCAGATAGGCATTGACCGTTAAAATTGGCTGAGAACCGTAACTGCTTGAACAATAAAGATATTTACCGCAACGGATGACTTGGCACGGAGGTTGCTTTATGTTCGTCTCGCTTGATTTTTCCGGAAGCGGGAAGATGATGAAAGGAGCTGGTGGTTTCCGGGAAAATAAAAGCAGGATTTGGTAGCCCCCTCATCCCTCCCTTATTTATGCCCCCCAAGGCCCGCCTGACCACAGGCGGGCCGCCTCTTTATGGTAGAATTGCCTTTGCATTGGGGGGAGACCCATGAAGATAGCGATAGGTTCCGATCACGCCGGATTCGAGCTCAAAAACCACCTGAAGGAAGTGCTTTTCGGGAAAGGACTGGATGTCCAGGACCTCGGCTGCGCGGATGAAAGTTCCGTGGATTATCCCGACTACGCGGAGAAGGTCTGCACGGCGGTCCTTACCGGAAAATGCCAGAGGGGAATACTGGTGTGCGGGAGCGGGGTGGGGATGAGCATCGCCGCGAACCGTTTCAAGGGCATCAGGGCGGTCCTCGCGATGAACGATTACCTCGCGGAATTTTCCAGGCGCCACAACGATTCCAATGTCCTATGCCTTCCGGGCAGACTTCTGGAGAAACCCGCAGCGGAAGAGATCGTAAGGATATGGCTTGAAACGGCTTTTGAAGGCGGAAGGCACGAGCGCAGGGTCAAGAAGCTGGACGACCTGGGCTGATATCAGGCGGGGCAGGCTCGCAGGGAATTTAAGTTTGAAATGAAAGGAATTGCGGCGTTGATCTCCCAGATTTACAACCAGAGCCAATCAAAATACAATCTTCTTTTTAGGGAAAAAGTCATGGGGCAGTGATCCTGCCGGAGGAAAAACATGTCGAAACCGACAGAGAAACAGATACTTGACAGCCTTAGAACGATAATAGACCCGGACCTGGGCGAGGACATAGTGACGCTGGGGTTCGTGAAAGACATGAAGGTCGCGGACGATTCGGTAAGCTTCTCGATTAACCTTACGACCCCGGCATGCCCGATGAAGGCGCAGTTCAAGAAGATGGCAGAGGACGCCGTAAGGAAAGTGTTCCCTTCGGCCGGTAAAATAGAAGTTACCATGGAAGCCCATGTCCGCCGGGCGGCAAGGGCGCAGGGACAGCTCGAAATCCTTCCGTCGGCGAAGAACATCGTCGCGATCGCTTCGGGAAAGGGCGGGGTGGGGAAATCGACCGTCGCGGTAAATCTGGCGGCGGCGCTCACGAAGCTCGGCGCCAAAGTAGGCCTCCTCGACGCGGACATCTACGGCCCTTCGGTGAGCATGATGCTTAGGACCGACGAAAAACCGAAGCTCAATGGCGAAATGATCCTCCCGCTCGAGAAGGACGGGATCCACTACATTTCGATGGGATTCCTCATCGACGGCTCAACGCCGATAATATGGCGGGGACCGATGGTGGCGAAGGCCATCGAACAGCTGCTCCAGGAGGTGGAGTGGCCGGAGATGGACTATCTCCTCGTGGACCTGCCGCCGGGAACGGGCGACGCGCAGCTTACCATAGCCCAGAGGGTTCCTCTCACGGGCGCCGTCATCGTTTCCACCCCCAACGATGTCGCGCTGGTGACTGCCAAGAGAGGGCTCGCGATGTTCGAGAAGATGAACGTGCCGATCCTCGGCATGATAGAGAACATGTCCTTTTTCGTCTGCCCCCATTGCAGCAAGGAAAGCGGGATATTCACCAAGGGACGGGCTGAAGAAGAAGCGGCGAAGCTGGGCGTCGCGTGTCTCGGAATGATACCTCTCGAGCCTTCGATCGCGGCCAGCGGGGAAAAAGGCGTTCCCATCGTGACGCTTGACCCGTCGTCATCCACGGCAACGGCTTTCATCTCCGCCGCGGAAAAACTGGCGCAGTCTATCGCGAAGCTTTCGAAAGAAAAATAGATGGCGAAAAGGAAGCCTGAAGAGATCGAGATCCTGAAATGCACGTACCCGATCGTTAGGGATGAACTCTCGGGCCACGGGAAGGCGCTCGAGATACTGGAGAAATCGCTGAAGAACGGGACGTTCCCCGCGACCGTCCTGATCTCCGGGCCGCCGAGGGTGGGAAAGACCTCTCTCGCCTACATCATCGCCGCCGCACTCGAATGCGAAGCCCCCGCTCCCTGGGCGTGCGGCGAATGCCTCTCCTGCAGGAAGATCAAAAGAGGCCTCTTCCCCGATCTCAGGGTCATTACACTGGAAGAGAGCGACAAGGGGAAACTCAAGAGCCAGATCCTTGTCGAGCAGGTCAGGAAAGAAGTTCTTGAAACGATAGAGCTTCCGCCCTACGAGGGGAAGAAACTGATCTTCATCATTGAGCCGGCGGAGGCGCTCAACATAAGCTCCCAGAACGCTCTTCTCAAGGTGCTCGAGGAGCCTCCTGCCTACGCCCATTTCATACTGATAGCCAAGGACTTCGGGCCGCTCCTTCCGACCGTCCGTTCGAGGTGCCAGGAGATCCATCTGTCGGAGATCGAAGACTCCGAAATGGAAAGGATCGCCCTCGAAATGAACATCAGGGACCGGAAAAGGGAAGCCATCGAAGTTTCCAGGGGGAGGCCGGGCATACTCATCAGCGGGGAGTGGGAGGATTTCCTTGAACTGCGAGGCGCTTTGGAACAGCTCCTCTTCCTGGGCTCGTCTCTCGAGGATTACCCGAAGCTGGCCCCCCTGTTCGACGTACTGTTGGAATACCAGCCGCTGGTCGTTCTCGATGAGGCGGCCTTCATGATCAAGCAATTGTTGCGCGGGTTGAACGACCCTGAAAGCAGGCGCTCGGAAACATGCAGGAAGATCGTCGACGCGGGAGGGAGCGAAAGCCTCTTCAGAAAGACGAAGCTCATCTTCGATGCCCCGCCACTCCTCGCGAGAAATGTCCAGCCGAAGCTCCTTTATCAGTCGATATTCCTGGATTTGGGAAAAAGCCCGATACAAGTTTGAATTAGGAGAACCCGGCATGAAGAAAATATTATTGGCCGCCATGATAATTCTTTCGTCGCTGACTCTTTTTTCCCAGGAGATGAAGTTCGGCATCAGAGTGGAAGAGGAGCAGTTCGACGGGGCGGGGATATTCGTCCCGGAATACAAGTCGAAGCCCGACGCGCAGGTGATGGTCACCTTTATGTTGAAGGACGGCTGGGACCAGTCGCTTTTCGACGAGAGGCTTGACGGACTCGTCGAAAAGGGAGCCGCGTCGGGACACTCGATCTCGCTGATCATCCCGTTCCCCCGGGGGCAAGGCGAAGAAAAATTCCTTTCTCTCGTGAAGCTTTCCGAGAGGACGAAAAAAAGCGTTGGGACTTTCGAGCTTCTTCTTTCCAGAGATAATTTTTCGGAAGAGGAGCTTTCCGATCTTCAGAAACTGGCCTTCACAGTAAAAAAGCTGATCACTTCCCTGAGGGGCGACTCGAAGGCGAAGATCTACATCGGCGGTCTCACGGCGGATCTTCTCCCCGTGCTGGAGCCTCTTTACAAGGAAGATATCGCCGCCTATGTCGACGGTTATTCGACATCGGAAGTGGACGAGGGCGGAGAACCTCCGTCCGATGTGACCGATTTCGTCCAGAACAACCATCTCGGAGCTCCGTTGAGGCTTCACCTTCCGAAAGTGAAGAACGCTCTCGGCGCCCAGACCATGACGATGCTGGCGCTCTCGAAGGGGGCGAAAGAGACCGATATTTACATCGAGTATCCCGGAGAAGGCTTCAGGGATCTCAACCGCCTGAGAGAGATCGTCCCCGGAACGATGCTGGCGGGATATGCCGTGGGGGGCGTCCAGGTGATGGAAGGAACCAACTACAGGCACGACATAGCGGTTCTTCCGTTCCTCGATTCGGACGAGATGCTCCAGGGATTCTTCCTCGCGCCCAACATCGCGGCCAGCAGGGCGGCTTCGGTCGACCTTCACCTTTCGACGGCAGACATCACCGAGCCGAGGGCCTATCCGCTTCCGAACGGCGAGGTGAAGAAGCTGGGTTTTACTTCCGATCAGAAGAAGGGCGTGGCCGACCTGCACATCGCGTGGGACGGAAAACCGCAGTTCATCCTGCTTGAAAGGCTCAGGACGGGCACTGTCGGAACGGACGAAAAGATAGTGGTCACGGGAAAATACAAGATCCCCGTGGAGCTGATAATCGCGCGCCACCAGGCTGTGGAGCAGGCGCAGTCCCTTCTCCTTCACAATTACACCGCCGACGCGCAGGTCGATTACCATTTCAAGATACCCGGCACTACCGGGAGCGTCGACGTGACCTTCGAGAACCAGTTCCTCTTCGACAAGAAGGACGGCGCCAGGTGGATCCAGAAGAACCTCCTTGTCAACGGCGTCAAGTGGAGAGGCAAGACCCTTCCTGAGCTTCCGATCGTCGAACCCGAGAAGATCAACACTCTGCCGCTGGTGCTGACGATGTCGAGGAACTATTCCTATACTTACGTCAAGGAAGAACTTTTCGGGGTGTATCCCTGCCACGTGATAGAGTTTGTCCCGATCGCCGGGGCTCAGATGCAGGACGTGTCGGGTCGCGTGTGGATCGACAAGGAAAGTTATGTCAAACGACAAATAAGGATCGTCCAGAAGAACATGACCCCTCCCCAGGTCTCCAACGCCGAGTTCGACAAGTACTCTTTCCAGAAGTCCGAGGGTAGGGATTTCAACGTCCTTTCCGAGATCGAGGCACAGCAGATTTTCACGGTCATCGGCCAGACGGTGACGGGCGAAAAGGAGGTCTTTTTCACCAATATCGTCGTCAACGACAGGGATTTCGACCAGAAGCTGGACGCCGCCCTGAAAAGCGACGCGCCGATTCTTCAGGACACGGAGAAGGGCTACCGTTACCTCGAGAAACAGGAGGACGGTACCAGGGCGATCAGGTGGGAGGAAAAGACCGGGAAGCTGGCCGCAGTGGCAGGAGCCTACTACGACGACAGCCTGGATTACCCGCTTCCCTTCGCGGGAGTCAACTATTTCGACTACAACTTCAAGAAGAAGAACATACAGGTCAACATGTTCCTGGCAGGGCCGGTCAACTCGCTGTCTATCTCCAAATCTGATTTTCTCCCCCGGATGGACGCGGCGCTGAGCGGAGTGTTCTTCCTCGTTCCTTTCAAGGACCAGTACTTCGAGAACGGCATTGAGAGGAAGGACCAGGAGCTCAAGTCGATGAGCCAGCACCTTTTCGGGAGCGTCGGCTACAGGACCACGGAGTTCTCGAAGCTGAAGCTGACCCTCGACGGGCGTTACACGAAATTTTCCGACACCGGCGAAACCGCCGACGGGTTCGAAGTTCCTAAATCCCATTTTGACATGGCCTACGGGCTTTCATACGACTATTCGAGAAAAGGATGGCAGGCGGCGGCGAACTGGGAAGGACACAAGAGAAGCTCGTGGGAGAACTGGGGATACGGGTATATGTCAGACGACATATCAGAAAAGAAGGAGTACGCCCTGTGGGACCTGACCCTTGGAAAGACCTTTTATCTGCCCAATTTCCAGAAGGTCGGCGTCTCGCTCTCCTACATGGACGGAAAGGACCTCGACCGCTTCAGCAAGTACGAGTTCACCTACATGGGTTCGAAGTCCTTGTCGGGCTTCACCGGCAGCGGGATCAGGTTCGAGAGGGGCGCGATAGCGAGGGCGCTTTACGCTTTCGACGTCGCCAAGGTGATCAGGTTCTCAGCTATCCTCGACCACGCGAGAGTGAAACAGGACAGGAACGATCCCGACTGGCAGAAACATACCGGCTTCGGCTTCTCCGGGACCGTCGCCGGCCCCTGGAGCACGCTGTGGAGCCTCGACATCGGCTACGCCCTGAAGAGCGACATCCCCGCCGCCGAGCACGACACCACGGTCGGCCTGATCGTAATGAAGCTGTGGGGGAGATGAGGCAGAACTGAAGGCTGATGGCTGAAGGCTGAAGC
>ENA-UPTA01002824-UPTA01002824.1-activated-sludge-metagenome-genome-assembly--contig:-NODE-2824-length-17571-cov-6.456668_pt1 | contig 17571 bp, 13 predicted proteins | sample MGYA00238184_ERZ773361 | MGnify/ENA primary metagenome ERZ773361 (study PRJEB29100, sample SAMN05720205) | activated sludge metagenome | isolation source: anaerobic digester from wastewater...
GATTCCTTAATTCGGGCAATCCACTGCCGCGGGAGCTGGTCTGCGCCGCGGTCATAGAACATGGGGATGACCTCCTGTTCCAGAATATTATACAATGAATGGCTTTCCACCTCGTCCTGATAGTTCAGGTCATCATATTCCTCGCCGCGGCCGATGCCCCAGCCGTTTTTGGTATTATAGGCCTCTGCCCACCAGCCGTCAATAACGCTTATGTTCAGCCCGCCGTTAGGAACAACCTTCATGCCGCTGGTTCCCGATGCCTCCTTGGGGCGGATTGGCGTATTGAGCCAGACATCAACACCCTGCACGAGATACCGGGCGATGTTGATATCGTAATCTTCAAGAAACACTATCCTGCCCCTGAAGCGTTCATCACGCACCATGTGTATGATTTGCTTGATGAGCTCTTTGCCCATGTTGTCCCGGGGATGCGCTTTCCCGGCAAAGATAATCTGAATATGGCGGTCCTTGTTCAGGAGGAGCTTCTGGAAACGGTCCATGTTGCGCAGAATAAGTGTCGCCCGTTTGTAGGTCGCAAACCGCCGGGCGAATCCGATTGTAAGGGCTTCAGGATCAAGAACGTATTCAGCGCGCTCAACCTCGCTTGAGGGGGCGCTGCGGGCGATCATCTGTTCCTTCAGACTTCTCCGGGCAAAGGCCACAAGGCGTTCCCTGAGGCGTTCGCGGCATTTCCACAGTTCAGAGTCCGGTACCTGGTCAACGCTGTTCCATACTTCCTTGTCCACGGGGTTGTCAATCCACCGCGGCCCGAGATACCGGTTTAAGAGCCGCATCATTTCATCAGATGTCCAGGAGAGGGTCTGGATGCCGTTCGTAATATGCGTGATCGGCACTTCGTGAATGGGAACGGATGGCCAGATATTTTTCCACATGTTTCGTGATACCACACCGTGGAGACGGGAAACGCCGTTGCAGTGAGCAGCTGATTTTATAGCGAGAACTGTCATGCAGAAGGTTTCATCCTTGTCAAAGGGATTCTCTCTTCCAAGGGCAATAAACTCCTCCCGTTTAATTCCCAGTTTTTCGTAATAATGAGAAAGATATGCATCAATGAGATCCGGATCAAAGCGGTCGTTCCCCGCGGGGACAGGGGTATGCGTGGTGAATACATTGTTCGCCATGATGAATTCAAGGGCTTCCCGGAAGGAAAGCCTGTGTTCAGTCATGGCATTGTATATTCGCTCGATCGCCAGGAATGCTGAATGGCCCTCATTCATGTGAAAGACGGTGATATCAAGGCCCATCGCCTTCAGTGCGCGGACACCGCCTATTCCAAGGATCATTTCCTGTTTTATCCGCATCTCGATATCGCCCCCATAAAGCTGGTCAGTGATGGTTTTATCTTCAATGCTGTTCAGGTCAATATTCGTGTCGAGAAGGAATAGCCTGACCCTCCCTATTACGCATTCCCATATCTGCGCATGAATGTCCCGCCCGGGGAATTCCACAGAAATAAGGACCGGTTCACCATTGCCGTTTTTTACCAGGCTTACCGGAATATTGTGAAAGTCTGTTGCCGGGAGGACTTCCTGCTGCCAGCCGTCAATATTGAGGTATTGGTGAAAATAGCCAAGGCGGTACATCAGGCCCACGCCATAAAGGGGCAGACCGAGTTCGCTTGCGGATTTTAAATGGTCTCCCGCGAGCACTCCGAGGCCCCCGGAATAAACCGGAAGAGCTTCGTGAATGCCGAACTCCGCAGAGAAATACGCGATACCGGCATCCTTATAGTCGCTGTATTCCTCCTCGAACCATGATTTTTTGGTGAGGTGCCAGTCAAGTTCCTCTTCAACACGTTTCATGTGGGCGAGAAAACTTTCTGATTCAGCTGCCTCTTCAAGGCGCTTCTGCTGTATCGCTCCAAGAAATTCCACCGGGTTGTGGTCAACATCTCTCCAGAGATCGATGTCAAGCCTCCTGAAAAGCTCAATAGCTTCAAAGTTCCAGACCCACCACATGTTTTTTGCGATTCTCATCAGGGGGGACAATTTTTCTGGAAGGGACGGGACGACGCTGAATCGACGAATTGTTGCCATAGTTGTTCCTCGGATATTTTCTGTAAAATTCCCCGCCAAAAACTGCATACACTCATTATGACATGGGGTTACGGACACAGGGGATGCCGGTTTTCGGCAATCCTGCTGATACTATTCATTTATACAATATTGTCAACAAATAAGCGGGCCGGCCGTGCAGCCCGGCAGTGCGCCGCATCATAAGGAAAAAAGCTTCAGGTCGTTGACCATGACACCATTTGCCAGTCCGGATTCCATAATCCTTTTTACCGTTTCACGGTTGCGGGCAACCCAGGGATACACACGGTAGCCTGATTCCTGTGCCCAGCGCGCCTGATCCGTATCAAATGCGTCAATTGACGGGTGAAGCGAGTATATGTCCAGCGCCTTCACTTCCTCCTGAAAGGTTACCCACACGGAATCATATAACATTCCTATTTTTATCCCGGGCTCAATTTTTTTTAATGTCAGGAGAGAGAAGTGGTCAAAAGAAGAGACAACGCTTTCAGAAATAAAATCTTTTTCAATGAGCAGCGATGCTAACGCATCTTCAATACCCTTATATCGGTGGGGGCAGTTTTTTATTTCAATATTCAGCTGTAGTTTTCCCTTCACGAGATCAATTACTTCAGCAAGGGTAGGTATTGGAACAAAAGAATCACCGGCGGTCTTTTTAAAGTCAAAATCAAACTGGCGTAATTCCTTCAGGGTGAATTGTGCCACATCCCCCTTTCCGTTTGAGGTCCGTTCAATATCATTATCATGAATGACAACCAGCACTCCGTCCCGTGTCAGATGAACGTCCAGCTCAATCATGTCGGCTCCATGTTCAATTGCTTTTTGAAATGCGGGGAGTGTGTTTTCTGAATACAGCTCGGAGTATCCCCGGTGGGCGATTTTCAAAAATTTTCTGTCCATTAACTGGTCCTGTTCGCTGGTATTATTAATGCGGCACATAGTTCTTATGCAAGAAGATACGACACAAGTCAAAGACGGGCAATAAAATTTTTGTATATATTCGGAATTTATACATACAGGCATTCGGATGAGAACGAAAGCGGAATTTCCATCAGATATCTGTTGTATTATAGGGATACCTGATGGAATTATTGTGATCAGCTCTTTTTTTTGTAATTATTTTTGATATATCTCTCAAGATATCCATCGGGATCATTCACTGCTTCTTCGGTAATCCTGAAGCTTTCAAGTCCCATGAGTTTCATTCCATGGTGATAGTCATGAAACATCTCCTCACAGAGGCCCTTTATGCTGGTACGATGTTCAAGGGCCCGATTCTGGATAATGTCCAGTGCGCTCTGGTCAAATTCAAGAAAAATCCCGTGAACAAGCAAAAAGTTCTTCTGAAAGCTTTTAATACTGTCGGTGAGAAGCAGTTTCTTTAGAACAGCGTCAGGACTATCAATAAGCTCCCTGTTTACCTCAAGTTTTTTTATCTCCGTTGAGGGAAGGGTCTTCTCGAATTTAATAAGAGTTTTTTCAAAAACGCTGAGCAGTCCCCGGGCTCCGGTTTTTTCAGCGTGTGCTTTTTCCGCAAGTATCCTCAGCGCCTCATCGGTAAAAGAAAGGTCAATATCATACGCGCGAAAATCGAGCTTCTTTCCCATGACCACCGAGCTGAATTTGTTTTTGAGAATTTTATACAGTCCTTCAACATCAAGTTCATTAAGCACCACATACACCGGCAGACGTCCCACAAACTCGGACTCAAATCCATAGTTCATCAGGTCCTCTGTTTTTGCTTTTTTTAGAAGGTCCTGCATATCTGCAGCCACAGAGGCGGTTTTCTCAAATCCGATTGACTGCATGTTCAGCCTTTTTTTGATAATATCATTCAATCCGCCGAAGGCGCCGGATACAATGAAAAGTATATTCCGTGTATTGATTTTCTGCCGTTTGACTTTCCCTGTGCGCTGGGCCTCCATTGCCGCTTCGACCTGTGACGCCAGATCATGGGGTGTTTTCAGATCAACTTCTGCCTCCTCCATGAGTTTCAGAAGGTTTCTCTGAACGCCTGAACGTGAGACATCAGGTCCATTGAGCTGTCCGGAAGCGGCGATTTTGTCAATTTCATCAAGATAGATTATTCCATATTCGGCTTTTGCGATATCACCATCAGCTTCATGAACGAGGTCCCTCACGAGGTCTTCGACATCACCTCCCACGTAGCCTGTTTCACTGAATTTTGTCGCATCAGCCTTAATGAATGGTACGCCGATTTTCTTCGCAATAAGCTTCACGATATATGTTTTTCCGACTCCCGTCGGGCCTATGAGGAGGATATTGCTCTTGATGTTTCCAATTATACGCTCTTCTTCGGTGAGCCTGGTTTCAATTTTCATCCGGTTGAAGTGTGTACAGACCTTGGTTGCGATGACCTCAATCGCATCCGACTGACCAATAACATACTTGTTGAGGTAGCTTTCAAGCTCCTCTGGTTTTATGTTAAAATTCATTTCCGAACGCTCTCCATGTACGCCGCTCTTAGAGCCCATAGTCTCGGCATCCTGTTTAAGGCCTTCGGAGAATTCATTTTTCAGTATTTCTTCAAAATCCTTGCTCGGATCGTAAGCTGAATTTGCCATTATGTATAAACCTCTCTGATTATCTGCTTATAGTGTATGAACTACAACTGCCGGAAAATGTTACATGCTGTCAGAATCCTATCACGTACTATTAATAGCATACTATATATTTCAATTATTTAAAATTATTTTTTAATTATGTAATATATTAGGGTGCTTATCAAAATTAAAAATACAGATCGTGGTTGCGTCTTCACGGCTTTTAGTGGTGTGGATTCAAGCCTCCACATGCATACAATTCATTTTTTGTGACTTTTCGCTATCATCTAACTATTAAAAAATTATGGTTGTCTCAATACCACCAACTTTTGCCGGTAACCCCCTGACGATTGAAAATCATAAGCAATGCGCATATACACTTTTTTAATTCAACACGCATGATTGTTGCGGGTGAAAAAATATTTGACACTAACGGGTACGCCTGTATACTATATAATAGTTTAGTATAAGTGGAGGGCGGTGGTCATGCATAATGAAAAAAATAAACCTTTACAGATATGGACTATCGGGAAAAAGTGTCCGGAATGCGGGAGCGTATTGATCCCTGAGGGGGGATGTTTTTTCTGTCCTCTCTGCGGATTTTCCTTGTGTAAAGTGTAAAAAATGATATTATAATTTGCTTGACAAAAACCTTTAATTATTCTGAAATTGTTCCGAAAATAAAGAATGTGCTATCGATAGATATATTTTAAAGCATTTGATGCGTTCCTTCAGTGGTAGAAATTTAATCAACAGGATATGGCGGAATGAGAAAAATACTTACCGGTGTCTTAATATTTACATTAACGCTATGTCTTCCTCTGTTCGCAGAGGTGACGGTTTTACTGGATAACGAGCATATTCAGGAATACAGGGGAAAAGTCGGCAAATGGATGAGATTTGCCACGAAAAACCAGTTCGATGCGGAAATTGCCCGAATTTCCACCACCCTTCCTGAAGTATTGCGGGTGAACGGAACAGATAATATCCGTGGATTAATTGGTTCGTATTCTTTTATCCCCTACTCCGAGAAATATTGTAAAGACCTGGAAGCAGGGGGCATTAAACGGGAAGCGATTACCTGCAAGGAGGACCAGTTTATCTGGCCGGTCAAGAATGTTGCGCTGCTCACATCGGTGTTTGGCATACGTTGGGGGAAGCTGCATGAAGGTCTTGATATGCCGTCTCCCCGGGGAACCATCGTTCTGGCTGTAAAAAGCGGGAAGGTTGTTTCCGTAGGATATGCAGGGGGATACGGGAAGGAAATCCGGATTGAGCACAGGAATAACTTTATTACCCGTTATGCTCATAACTCAGTAAACTATGTGAAAGAGGGTGATTTTGTTAAGCAGGGACAGGTTATCGGACTTGTCGGAAGCAGCGGTAATTCCACCGGCTCCCACCTGCATTTTGAAATAAGGTCAAACGGCATCCCCCTTGACCCCCTTGATCTCCTTCCTGAAAATGAACTGCTCCATGTCAAGAAAAGCAGACTGAAGAACTGGAAATAATGTTTTCTAACCAGAAATAGTTCCTGATAAAAAATGAATTAATAAAAAAGGAGGGTTGCTTATCACAGGCAACCCTCCTTTTTTATTAATAGTACAAACAATATATTCGAGTGAAAATTAGTCTGTCTGAGGGACCAGATCGGAAACCCAGCGGTTTATTATGGACTTGTCATCCCAGTTTGTGCTTACAACATTCTTTTTCGGACTGAACTCTTTGGACATGCTTTTTTTAAGAGTTGTCTGCTCCTCTTCTGTGCCGAAATAGGCATCTTTCGTGAGGTTTCCTATTAACTTCTGAATTTCAGGGTCCTTATTCTGATATATGAAAATAATATTCGGACCGGATTTAAATCCCCAGTGAAATCCGTCGTTTATGTTAACTGTTAACGTTTCAGTTATACCATCACCATCGGCATCTTCCGCGTAATATATTTTTTCGTCACGGCTGCGGGCGGATACAGTAATTGCAAATTTTGTTTCTTCCACAGCCCCTCCCAGCTTGGTGAGCCGTGGTAGCGGTGTGCGTGTTACGATAATATTGGAGTCTGCGCGCCCTATCATCAGGTTCCGGAAAAGGGTAATATGCTTTGTGAGAAATTCATCACGGACATTGGTATAGAATTTCCCGAAGTTCTGCGTTACGAAATCTTCATTTACCTTTTTCATGACTTCAATTCTTCTGTCGGTAATTCTGATAAAATCAGGTTTTCCGTTAATTTCATTAAGGCTGAGGTTCCCTGTCAATTGATCCTGAATTTCCATCAGCAGCCGTTTTGTCTCCAGTTCTGCCGGATTGTCATATCCGTCTTTTATAAGGTACATTTTACCGTCACGGATAATGAGCAGAGACGCAAAGGCGGCGTCCACTCTGGGCGAAGCGAGGGCCTGCTTTTCATTCAGCTGTATCTGCTGATACGCAACCCTGTCCTCGGTATAACGTGATACGTTCTCAAGGCTGATGAGCTGGAAGTCAAAATCCTTTGATATAACCATTGCCGAAGAAAGCAGCAGAATGCCGATAACGGCAACAAAAATATATTTCCCTTTCATGAAACTACCTCCCTGTTGATTGTGCAGATTGACAAATCCTTTTCATAATTATTGATAACTGCTCAGCTATAAATTATGCTCACTATATAATAATCAGAATATAATATCCTCATAACGGAGAAACCAGTGTCCTGAGTTAAAAATCATTTCATACGTTCCGGAACCTGAATGCAGGGGATTCTGCTGAACATGCAACAGATACACTACCTCCACTATCTATTATCTGCATTTCGGAGCTTAAACTTTAGATCATTATTATGATATTTTTTAATAAAATTTGTCAAATATTTTATTATTTGAAATAATCATTCACTCTTCAATGGGACCAGTTTTAATATATTTTTTGTATCCCTGATAAAATCGGTGTAGAATTAAAGTGGGGAGCAGTGTACGGTGAAGAAGCGGGATGCTGTCGGAGTGATTTTTTAAAAAAATGACGTATAATATAATTGTGTTATTTCAATTGTACATATAGGTATGGCTGGAATGAAAAGAACACACATGTGATGCTGCGATGATGTCTTTACAACGGCACGGATACGAAAAATCATCATATTTTACCGGAGAAAAGGGATTTCTCTTTTCCGGTTTTGATATTAATCAAAATTCAATCCATACCGGATTTTCTATAAAACCGATTCATGCAGGTTGGCCCAATATCCCCCATGGCGGTATCGGCATGACTGCCGTAATTGAGCTGGTTTCCCATCTTCATAATGGTTTCCTCACATACCCTTTTTCGGCAAAATACCGTTTCGGCGGAGAAAAGCTTACAATCGGTGATGATGTCGATATATCTGTTGAACAGAACGGGTGTGAATTTCTCGGAAAAATGCTGAAATCAACGGGAGGGCATCCGTATATGACTGCAGCTGTTTCACTCGCCCCGGCATTAGAGAGGGCAGTGTGCTATGACGATATAGGGGCGCTTCTTTCTAAGGATGTGATTAATGAAAGTTCCTTCGTAATGCCCAATTTTTCCGGGAAAATAATTTTTTTGCCTGATGAGCAGTGTAAACACACTATCCGTGAATTTACTTTTGTCGAGGTTCCGGACCGCATCATGTACATGTTGAGCACAATTAAAAAAGGTGCCGCCGGAGCGATGAACAGGATTGCCGAGGACCAGGTACACCCCGGGGTCCTGATCACCGTACTTGATGAGACTCTCGGATGGGCCGGTTTTTTCTCAGCGTGGCAGGGGGGGGTAACTGTTGATCTTGCTGTCCATTTCCTTGAGCCCGTGCGGCCGGACGATGCAATCTTTACCGTGGGATTCTGCCGGGACATGTATGGTTCATACGCCAGAAAAATTGTTCTCTGCGCCGGGGGAATCTTTTCCGGAACAAGGGAATCCCCGAAGCCCCTTGTCTATGCTGAAGGAAGGTGGCTTACAAGGCCTGATTATAAAGAAAAGATGCTGAAATTCCTGGGATCCTATTTGCCCTGATCATCCTGCTTCTTCCGCTGTTTTTTCCACTTTGCTTTGTCCAGCTTTGTCCAGCTTTCAACAACATGGTGTGAGAGTTCCCGTTCCTGGTCATTCCTCGATTTTGTTTTTTTTGATTTTGGTTTGTAATGACGCAGTTTGGAATTGTATTCCTCCAGTGATTTCTGTGTCAAAGCATGTTCTGATTCGATGAAGGCGGATATATCGTCCTTATACTTTTTACCTGTCAGTATTGCCTGTCCCAGTGTCAGGATGCGTGTTTTGTTCACGAGAGCGGAGATGAGGGTTTCCGGTATCCATTCCGCGCCCCGGTGGAGCATACCGCAAAAGATGCCGGTGAGCATGCAGAGTGATGTGGTGTGACCTCCCTCGTGTAGTGCGGAGAACAGCGCGGTGCCGGGATCATTGATGTGTGACGCCGCTATGTACCATGCGAAGGGAAGAATTAATAGGGGGTTATTAACGGTGGCCCTGGTCGCGGGAGTTTTCATGAATTGATTGGCCGCGGTAATTATAGCCGATTCAGCAGCACGCAGCGGCATTCCGGGGGCAAGGGAGGAAAAAACACGGTGATATCTCCCCACGCTGTTGAATACAGTATCGGGATTAAAACCGAGGGTGAAAAGTTCTGATGAATAAGACCCGGAGGCGCCGGAGAGATCACCTATACATTCAGCAGCACCGGGAACAGCGCCGGAGACCATGGAGTTCTCTTTCATGAGCGTGGAAAGAAGATGCAGAAAAACTACGGCCCCCGCAGTGGTATCATCATCTGTGGAAAACTCTCTGCATATTTCTATTCCACGGAGTAAACAGGTTTCAGGTGTGCTGTAAAAAAAATGGAGGAGCGGCAGTAGTAAGGGGATGCATGAGGCGTCAGGATAGGGCGGCCCTCCCCGGAAGTCGGCAGCCAGTGCCGGGTCCTTCAGGCGCTGAATAAAATGCCCTTCTGCCTGGCCGGGATTCCTGAATATGCCGAATCCGGTTTCTCCTTTCCCCGCCCCTGATAGTACGAACTCCTGAAACTTCCGGACATTAAAAGTTCCTGCTGCAAGGGAATGGCAGAGAATAATCATCAATTGTGATGTCGCACCATAGAGGCCGGGTTTTTTCCATTTGACCATGTTCTGCTTCAGGGCCGGCTCGGGGTCGGTGTATCCGGTAATGGTTTTGAAGTGAGCGGCGATATGTCCTCTGCTCATCCCTTCAAAGGGTCCCCCCAGGGCGTTTCCAGTTACTGCGCCCATAAATGTTCCATACCATGTTTCTTTCATACTGTGTTCTCATCTGTGATAGTAGTGATTCTTCCGGTCTCTTCCGGTGAACGGAGACACAAATTAATGGCTACCTGTTATGAAAGGCAATACTTTTAATAATCTTTTTTATTTCAATAATGTCAAAGGGCTTTGTTATATATCCATAGGCGCTTTCATTTTCCAGCTGGTCCTTTATATGCCCTTCCTGAAAAAGTCCGGTAATGAACACAATGCGCTGGTCCGGCTTTTTCTTCCGTATCATCCGGAATGCTTCTGTTCCCGACATTACGGGCATTGATACATCCATGAAAATGATGTCATAGTCAGTGGAAGAAGCCATTTCCAGGGCTTCCTTCCCGTTTACCGCCATTGCGATATCCATGACACCCAGTGTGGCAAGAATGGTTTTCAGCAGTTCCCGGACCCCGGTGTTGTCGTCAGTAACCAGAACAGTGAGCGCTGATGTGTCCTTTTCTTCGGTATCCTCTTCTTGTCCCTGAGGGGGCGATGTTTCCGGCGCTTTTTGGATGGGCAGCCGGATGGTGAATTCAGTGCAGCTGCCGGGATCGCTTTTGAATGAAATGGAGCCGCTGTGCTGCTCCACAATGTTTTTTGAAATAGGCAGCCCCATACCGGTACCCAGCACGTCGTTGTTGCGTCCTTTTTTTGTGGTAAAAAAAGGAGTGAAGATAAAATCCCCGATTGCAGGGTCAATGCCGGCACCGGTGTCATGAAAACGCAGGACTGCATCATCATCTGTTTGATCGATGGTGACGGTGATAATCCCCTTTCCTTTCGGCCGGATCGCGTGGATAGCATTGACAATAATGTTCAGAAATACCTGCTGCATGAGGGCCTTGTCGATACATACCTCCGGGTTGTTGAGATATTCCCTGCGAAGGGTTATGCCTTCCTGAAAGAATATTTTTTCCTGAATGGAGAGTATGCCCTCCATTACATCCACAAGCCGGCAGTATTCCCTGTTCTCAATTTCCTGCCTGCTGAACATGCTTATTTTTCTTATAATTCCGGCTCCCTGCTCAGTCAGCCCGTCGATAATTTTCAATGTGTCACGCATTTTTTCCTGTTCCTGTTCCGTGGAGAGAGAGTACTGGATATAGCCGCGGATAGAGGTTATTATGTTGTTAAACTCATGCGATATGCCGGACACAAGTTCCCCGATTGCCGAGAGCCGTTCATATTGGACAATGTTCTGCCAGAGCTTTTTGGTTTCAGTGATGTCACGGACGATGACCTGAAAAAAAACCTCATTGTCCATCGTGAAACACGAAAAGGTGAGTTCAAGGTCCACGATGCCGTTGTCCGTACGCATACCCAGGACTTCAACTGTTTTCGGCATAAATTCGCTTCCCGTCTGAAGAATGTTCTCCACAACGGTGATATCATCGGTCGCGATAAGGTCATGCAGGCTGATATCATGAATGTCCTTCTCCCTGTCAAGGGCGAAGATTTTCATGAACCGCTGATTCGCATAGACAATGGCACCGTTTTTTATGAGGCAGATTCCCTCTGATGAGTTTTCAACAAGGAGGCGGTATTTAATTTCTGATTCCGCAAGAAGCCCCTCTGTCCTGCGCTGCCGGGTTATGTTGACCCCGACAAGAAGCACAACGTCAGTATCATACAGGGACATCTTTTTCGCGGTAACGGACAGGTGATAGGAACCGTTATCATGGAGTATGGCAAGTTCCGTTGTGCAGACATCATTGCTATGGTGAAGATCGCTGTACAGCGATTCCACAGGGCCGGAGTGTGCCGCGAAGTCCCGAATGTTTTTTCCGTAGACCTCCTCAACATTGATGGAATACTTTTTCAGGTTTATTTCCTTCATGTTGAAGAAAATAATGCGTCCTGTCATATCGGTGACGCAGATCAGGACCGGGGATGTGTTGACCATCGCGTTGCAGATAGTGTTATGGCTGAAGAGGAGAGAAAGGTTGCCCCGCAGATAGTTGTCTACCAGGACAAGGAGTTCCCGGTAGAGGTTTTCAAAAAGGTCGCGGCGGTGATGATTCCGGGGAGTAAAATACGTGAAGGTCTTTCCTGAAAAAAGGTCAATAATACCCTCGATGCCGCATTGTGTCACCAGTTCAATAATATGTCCTGGAAGAAAAAGGTCTGTGGCAATAATAATTCGGGGAATTCCATTCCGTTCAATTTTCAGCATCTCAATGAGCTGTACCGTCTGCGGAATGGAGTCAATGCTCACCGGGAAAACAAGAGCCGCTCCGGTGTGTTCCTTTATTTTCTGAAGCGAGGTAATTTCCCGGAGGGCGATATCCTGGGATTTCAGATAATCCACCATGGGACCCTGAAGTCTGCTCCCGGCATTGAAATACAGTAACAGGTCGATCTTGTTGCTGCGGAGATATATTTTCATGCGATATCAGGTGTGCGGCGTATTGAAAATTTTATCGGGATTGAGAATATTTTCCGGATCAAAGGCATGTTTGATGCGCCGGTACAGCTCAATTTTCGCAGGATCCGCTGTTATGGGAAGATAATCTTTCTTCAGATACCCGATCCCGTGTTCACCGGAAATTGTTCCCCCGTATGATACCGCAGTGTGATATATCAAATTTTTTATTTCAATACAAATTTTTTTCCACGCATCTTCGTTCATGGCGTCCCTGAGCACGTCCACGTGGACATTGCCGTCACCGGCATGGCCGAAGATGACGGAACGGAGGCCCCGTTCGGCGAACCCCTGTTTCAACTCCACAAGGAATTCAGGGATCGAGGCACGGGGAACCACGGTATCCTCCGCAAGAAACACAGGGCTTTCCCTGGTGATCGCCTCGCGGATGGATCTGCGGGCCTTCCATATCCTTTCCTGCTGCTGCGGGCTTTCCGCCACGATAATGCGGTCGGGATCGGAGGGTATATGCGCCATGAGCAGCTGAATGTCGCGGGCGATATCATCCTCCGAATTGCCGTCAAGCTGTATGAGCAGATGCGCCTTTGCTCCGGGAAAGGGGAGGTCCACTCCCTGGAGCTTCCCCACGAGGATCAGGGCGTCCTCCTCCATGAACTCAAGGGCTGCCGGAATGACACCCCCGGCGATAATGTCGTGTACGGTGTCGAGGGCCTCCCGGATACTGTCAAAGGGAACAAGGAGGTCCAGGGTATGGCGGGGCGCCGGTAGAAGTTTCAGAATGATTTTCGTGATGACTGCAAGGGTCCCCTCGGAGCCGATAAGTATACCCGTGAGGCTGTATCCTGTGGCGTCCTTGATAAATTTCCCGCCGGAGTTCATGACGGTGCCGTCAGGAAGGACAAACTCGAGCCCTAATACATAGCTGCGGGTGGTACCGTATTTTACCGCCCTGGGTCCCCCTGCCCCCACGGCGACGTTCCCCCCGATGGAGCAGGATTCCAGACTTGAGGGGTCGGGAGGGTACATGAGTCCCTGTTCAAGGACCGCCCGCTGGAGGTTGCCGGTAATTACCCCCGGCTCCACGGTGCAGGTCATGTTCTCACGGTCAATTTCAAGAATGCGGTCCATGCCTTCGCAGGTGAGCACCACACCGCCCCGTATGGCGACAGATCCTCCGGTGACGCCGGTGCCGGTTCCCCGTGTGGTAACAGGCACCTTAAACTGCGAACAGAGGCGGAGCGTGTCGGACACCGACTGCGTGTCGCGCGCTTTCACAACAATGTCCGGCGACGCTGAGAGATCAGGGGCCTCGTCAGTGGAATAGGGTGCCAGAAAATCGCTGTCGCTGTACACGGAACCTTCCGGCAGTGTTTTTTTCAGCGCATCCAGGAGCTGCTGCAGTATTTTCGTTCTCACAGTGTCCCCTGTCCCCGGTATACCGGCCTGTTCATCATCTTACGCGCTTTTTTTGCGGTCGATATTTTTTCTCAGGTGGTCCAGAAGGTCTCCGATGCCGTCTCCGCTGAGGGCGCTTGTCTTTATAATCGTGATGTCGGGATTTGCCCTCCGCGCGTTCGCAATCGCCGTGTCGATATTATACGGTAAATAGGGAAGGAGGTCGGTCTTGCTGAGCACCATGGTCCGCGAGGAGTTGAACATCAGGGGGTACTTTATCGGCTTGTCCTCACCTTCGGTCACGCTGAGCACCACCATGCGCTCGTCGTCTCCCAGTTCAAATTCAGCCGGGCATACGAGGTTTCCCACATTTTCTATGATGATACAGTCGATATCGTCCAGGTCGAAGTGGTCAAGGGACTTCATGATCCAGGAGCTTTCCAGATGACAGTCTCCTCCGAAAAGCGATGTCTCTATCTGGACAATGGGGATGTCGTGTTTCGCGAGCTTTTCGGCATCAGTCGCAGTTTTAATATCGCCCTCAATGACCCCGAAGCGGTATTCGTATTTCAGCTTTCCTATGATCGTGTCGGTAAGAGTGGTTTTCCCGGCGCCTGGTGAGCTCATAATATCGATCATGTACACTTTTTTTTCCTTTAAAAGGCTGCGGATCTCCTCCGCCATTTCGCGGTTTGATTCAAATATGTTTTCAAGTATTTTAATCTCCATATCCCCTCCGGATTCTATTTTGCCCTTTCATACAGTATGGTTCAGCTGTCAGAATCGCAGCAGATGATTTCAAGTTGCGGATTCCATAGAATCAATTAACAGCAGCGATGCGATCTTGTCAAGTACGTGCGGGTGATGGAGCCGGGGATTATTGAAAAGTTTTCACCGAACCGGGAAACATTTATTTATGAGGATGTTCATAATGGAAATTAAGTAAATTATTGACAGGTAGGAATATTACTGTATACTATATCAGGATCGCAGAGGAACGTCCTGAGATGGTTTCTTATTGTAAATAACGTGAAAATGGAGGGCTGTATGATAGAGACATTGAAAAAAATGATGCTTACCGGTGTCGGTGTTGCGGCAATGAGCAAGGAGAAGGTGGAGGAATGGGCGAAAAAAATCGCTGAAGAATCCAAACTCGCCGAGGAAGAGGGGAAAAGGTTTGTCGATGATATCGTAAAACAGTCAGAAGAGGCGAAAAAGGGTCTGGAAGAACAGGTAAACGGCATTGTGAAAAAAACAATGGACAAGTTAGGCCTTCACTCAAAGCAGGAGATCGATGAGCTGAAAAACAGAATTGACGAATTGGAAAAAAAGCTGAAAGAAGGTCAATAGATACGGGAGATGCTTCCGGGCGGGAATTTTGTGTATGGAAGCAGCACGCGCCGGCATAACCGCTGAAATACCATGATATTGATGTCGGGACAGGAAGGTAATGAGAAAAAAAACAGTTTCGTTTCTTGCCTCAGGAAGGGGGTCGAATTTCAGGGTTGTTGCAGAACATGTGCTGGGAGGGAACATACACGGTAAGCTCGGCATACTGATTTCCAATAAAAAAGACGCACAGGCCCTGGAGCTCGCGGTGGATTTCGGGATGAAGGCATTTTTTGTGGATCCTGCGGATTTCAGGGACCGTGATGAATATGACAGGGAGCTCATACGGCTCTTGCGGGAGTATAAGACCGATCTTGTGGTGGCGGCAGGGTATATGAAAATACTTACGCCTGTTTTTGTTACGGCGTTTCGGCACAGGATTATCAACATACATCCCGCGCTTCTGCCGTCTTTTCCCGGTACCCATGCCCAGGAACAGGCATTTAATTACGGAGTTAAAATTTCCGGATGCACCTCGCATTTTATTGATGAGGGCACCGATACGGGACCGATAATTATGCAGGCGGCGGTTCCAGTGCTGGAGAATGACACCATCGAGGGGCTATCTGCGAGGATACTCAAAGAAGAGCACCGTGTACTGCCGGAATCGGTAAGGCTTTTCTGTGATGAGAAGCTTGAAGTCAAGGGAAGGATGGTGAGGATTAAAAAATAGCCGTTTTCTGATACTACAGACCTGCGACAGTGAGACCCTGGAAGGGTAATGCTGCAGGTATATGCGGATATATGCAATTCAGTACAAGATTCTCCCTGTGGTACCCTCCGGGTCCAGGTTACTTTTTTCGTGCTAAGGAGTAGGCGATGACGGTTATTTCCATCATTGTAACATGTGTCGTGTACCTGCTTGTGGCAGGCATAATTAATTATTACGGAAATCTTATAACAAGCAAAACAGAATATTCCCGTGATGAGATTGTAGGCTTCATGCCTGTGGTTTTAAAAAGGCTGAAAGATATTTTTCTCTCGAATACTGTATTTACATTTATGGTGTTTTTTGTTGTGCCGCTCATTTTCGGTGTGCTGTTCATGTACATCTCCCATCTGTTTTTTCCCGCTACGGTGATTATTGTGGTGTTTTTTTTCATTTTCCCCTTTTTGCAGCGTTCAATTGAGGACAGAAGGGTAAATGCCTCAGAATATCTCCGGGATGATTTCGCAAATAATTTTGCCCGGTTCGGAGATTTTATCACTCTTGGGGCCGGTACCGGATTCAGCGCTTCGGGGATGCATGTGTGGGTAGAAAACCGGGAATACGGCTTTTTATGGTTTGCCGCCAATCTGATTGTGGTAACGGTATTTGTTGTTTTCACCCTTACACGGATAGGAAAAGGAGGAAACCAGATAAAAAAAATACCCTGAAAAATGGAAAAAATCAAATGATCATGATGGTATTCATATAAAATATTATAATGATATATTTCTGCTCACTGGATGCGGGCTTACAATTCAAAAAAAAATTAAATTTTAAGTTGACGCGCCCATTATCTATTATTATTATATAGTCTAATTTTAAGTGTGTGATGGCTTGGAGCGGGTATAGTGCAATCGGAAAAGATACAAGCCGGTTAACCTTATCGAAGCAATCAATTTTAAGGAGGATTTTGTATGAAAAAATTTGTTGTGTCAGCAGCTGTATTAATGTTTGCAGCGGCATTTATAGTATCCTGCGGTCCTCGCGGTCTTGGCGGACAGGTTAAAGGAGAAAGCTTTATCACTGAAGGATGGGTGGATGATAATACGTTCAGAATAACATCTACAGGCGCATCAAAACCTGGTCTAACGAACAAAATTCAGCGCAGAGGAACTGCAAAGTCAGCTGCTATCATTATGGCACAGGCTTCTATCCTTGAAAAATTCAAGGGAGCGAGGCTCGAAGGTGCAGCCGGTGCTGCTGATTATGCATCAACTGGTGTTGCGGTAATGAAGGAATTCAGCGGTCTGGTACGAGGCGGCTCAGTAATCAAGGAAACGTATGACGAAGAAGATAACTGTGAAGTCATTTATCAGGTTCAGGCCAAAGGTCTTAAGAAAAAAGTTACTGGTGGTGATGTAGTTCAGTAATCGTATAAAATGCATAATATGTTAAAAAAAGGAGAGCTGTGAATAATTTCACAGCTCTCCTTTTTTGTGGTTACGCAGAAAAATAACGTTCAATCACGATTCGTGCAGTTTATGAATTGCCGGAACAGCCGATCCACAACAGATAAACGGGAACACAATATCCAGAGAATTGATTGCAATAATATTATACTGGAAATACAATCGTAAACAGCTGTTTCAGATATCGTAATTATCTAAATAAAGGGTGGATGGTATGAGAACGATTATATATGCGGTGATGATAGTGGCGGGTGCCTTCATGTTCTCGTCATGCAAATCTTCCGGTGTTGGATCGATTCCGGCGCACATTGATACAAAGGAAGTTGAGCCATCTTCAATTATACTGGGATGGGTTGACGATAATACTTTCCGGGTTAAAGCCGGAG
>ENA-UPTA01002825-UPTA01002825.1-activated-sludge-metagenome-genome-assembly--contig:-NODE-2825-length-17565-cov-6.134095_pt1 | contig 17565 bp, 10 predicted proteins | sample MGYA00238184_ERZ773361 | MGnify/ENA primary metagenome ERZ773361 (study PRJEB29100, sample SAMN05720205) | activated sludge metagenome | isolation source: anaerobic digester from wastewater...
GCGGGCGAGGTCGCCCAATGCCTGGATCGTATCGCGAACCTTCAGGATCGGTCCGGACCCGGCTTCCACATCCCGACTGACGACGGCGCAGGCGGCCCCTTTCGCGAGGACCTGTGAGACGTAGTCATGGCCGTCGAAGTTCTCGCCGGGCAGGGCGAAGAAACAATCACCCGGTCGGATCGTGCGGGAATCGGTGCTGACGCCGGTGACATGGGATGCATGGGCCCCCGCCTCGGCCCGGTCCGCTCGACCTGTGACGGTCGCGCCGACGATCCGGGCCAGGGCCTCTATCGGGATGGGCTGCATTGTCTCTTTCTCAGGCACTGGCCGGCAATGTCTTTGTCGCTGAAGTCGAATTTCTTTGTGCCGATGATCTGGTAGGTCTCGTGTCCTTTGCCGGCCAGCAGGATGATGTCGTCGGGTCGGGCGTTTTCGATGGCCAGCTCGATGGCCTTCCTCCGGTCCGGCTGCACTGTCACGCGCTCGGAACCGGGATTCTCGAAGCCGGCGATGATCTCGCCGATGATGGCCCCGGGGTCCTCGGTCCTCGGATTGTCACTGGTGACAAGGATCGTGTCGGCCAGTCGCTCGGCCACGCGGGCCATCCTGGGGCGCTTGGTGCGGTCCCGGTCCCCGCCGCAGCCGAAGAGGATCGTGAGCCGGCCTTTGCACAGGGGCCGCAGCGTCGTCAGGACGTTCTGCATGGCGTCGTCGGTGTGGGCGAAATCGACGAGGACGGTGAACCCGTCGCCCGCGACCCGTTCGAGCCGGCCGGGGACGCCTGGAAGAGAGGACAATCCCTTTGCGACGGTCTTGAGATCGAGCCCGACGGCCAGGCACAGCCCGGCGGCGGTCAGATGGTTCGACACGTTGTACCGGCCCAGCAGGGGCGTTCGGACCTGTTCTCTTTGGCCCTGGAATTCCAGCGTGAAGACCGTTCCCTCGACGGTCATCGATTCAATATGGGCGGTCAGATCGGCGGGCTCGTCCACCGCGAACCAGCAGACGCGAGCCTTGGTTTCCTGAGCGATGAGCTGCGACTGCGGCGCCTGCTTGTTCAGCACGGCGGTCGCGTCGGGCGCCAGGCTGGTGAACAGACGCGTTTTGGCCGCGAGGTAGTTGTCCGTCGTTCGGTGATAGTCCAAGTGGTCGCCAGTCAGATTCGTGAAGGCGGCCGCGAGGAAGTCCACGCCCGCCAGGCGGTCCTGCGACAAGGCGTGGCTGCTGGCCTCGGTGACCATGTACGTGGAGCCGGCCTGCACCATCTGTCTCTGCATGTCGGCGGTCGTCAGGCAGTCGGGGGTCGTGAGCGTCGAGGCGGTCACGCCGGAACCGGTGTCATAGACGACCGTTCCCATGAGGCCGCACTGGTGGCCGGCCGCCTTGACGCAGGCTTGCACCAGAAATGCGACGGTGGTTTTGCCGTTGGTCCCTGTGACGGCCATGCACGTCAGTTTCTTCGCCGGGTAGCCGTTGGCGGCCTGGGCGAGCAGGCCGGCCGCGTGCGCCGGGTTTTCCACAGGCACGAACACCGCGCCGGCGGTTGCCAGTGGCACGGTCTGACCGTCCTCATAGACGACGTACCTCGCGCCGCTGGCGACGGCCTTGTCGATGAACTGCCGGCCGTCGCAGGAAGCACCTTTGATGGCGACGAACACGTCGCCCGCGCGCACGAGGCGCGAATCGATCCGAACGCCGACTGCCGGATTCGAGGAAACCAGGCTCAGCAACCCATCCAGGTTCATTTTGTAACGCCCTATCTGCGGAATGCGCGAACGGGTCCGACCGTTGCAGGTTTGTCATTCTACGCCGGCCATCGCGGCTATGCAACCGGGCAAGACCACATCTGGCGGCCCTGTCATTATCGGCGCTTCGGGCGGTTTCGGATGAAAAACGGTTGGCTGGATAGCGACGATTTCGAATGCCGTTGCTTTGTACCCCCGATCCGCTTCAGAACAAGCCTTGAATCGTGTCCTCATGCACTGTAGGATCATCTGTGAGTCTTTGTGTGAAGATGGAAGGAATTGTCAAATGGCTGGTCGCAATCATCGCATAGTTTTGTTCGTGCTTGCAATCCTTTGTGCCCCCGTCCTCGCCCAGGAGGAGACGAACTACTTAGCCGTCTTCATGGAGGGTAAGAAGGTGGGCTATTCCGTCCATACGCGGATTGTGCAGGGCAACGAGGTGACGACGAGCGAACGGGCGAGCATTACGATCAGCCGGATAGGGATTCCGGTGACTGTCGAGATGACGGAGACGAGCGTCGAGACGCCGGCCGGCCGGCCGCTGCGATTCGAGTCCGTGCAGCGTCTCGGCGCCATGACGATGAAAGTCGTGGGCGTCGTGAACAAAAACGGCGTCGTCGATGTGACATCTTCGTCGATGGGCAGCGAGCAGAAGAGCGCGATTCAGTGGCCTGTCGGCGCCGTGATGGCCGAGGGGCTTCGGCTGTTGACGCTCGAAAAGGGTCTCAAGCCGGGAGTTGAGTACGCGACGAGCCTCTTCAGTCCCGGGGTCATGCAGGCCGTGACCGCTAAGGTTGTCGTCAAGGACAAGAAGGAAGTGAACCTGCTCGGCCGCGTGATCAAGCTCACGGAGACTACCACGACCCTGGACATGCCTGGCGCCGGAAACGTAGTCAGCACGAGCTATGTGGATGACGACATGCGCGTCCTCAAGAACGTCGTGCCGATCGCGGGCATGCTGGTCGAGATGATCGATTGCCCGAAGGAATTCGCCCTGGGCGCCAACGACGTCCTCGACTTGATCGACAAGATGTTTGTGAAGAGTCCCGAGCCGATCAAGGACGTCCATTCGACCGCCGCGATCACCTACACGCTGAACCCGGGCAAAGCTGCCGACCTTGAGATTCCATCGACCGATAACCAGAAGGCCTTGCGTCTTCCGGACGGTAGAGCGCGCCTGGAGGTCAGGCCGGTGGAGGCTCCGGCGGGTGGCAGATTCCCCTACCAGGGCAGCGATCCCAAACTACTCGAAGCGACGAAGCCGACGCGGTTCCTGCAAAGCGACAACGGGCAAATCGTGGCGCTCGCCCGCAAGGCGGTGGGCAACGCGAAGGACGCGGCCGAAGCGGCCAGGCGAATCGAGTCGTTCGTTGCGCAGTACATCGAAAACAAGAGCATGTCCGTGGGCTATGCCTCGGCGGCCGAAGTGGTGGAGAGCCGCCAGGGAGATTGCTCCGAGTTCGCGGTCCTGACCGCGGCGATGTGCCGGGCGGTCGGCATCCCCGCGCAGGTCGTCGTCGGCGTCGCCTACGTCGAGGAGTGGGGCGGCATGCAGGGATTCGGCGGCCACGCCTGGACGCAGGCCTACCTCGGCGGTGATAAACAGGGCAAGGGGGGCAAGTGGGTTGGCCTGGACGCCGCGTTCAAAAGTAGCAACCGCGGCGGCTACGACGCAGGACACATCACGCTGGCCGCCGGCAACGGCGAGCCTGGCGACTTCTTCAACATGGCCGCCGCCCTCGGCCAGTTCCAGATCGAGAAGATCGAGGTGCAGCGGGCCCGGTAGGAGACAGCCTGGCCCGCAATTTCCCAAAACCTCGCATTTGGCATAGTCAACATGGCCAAATCACAGGTCATTCTGCTACGTCTCCATGCATTGGACCATCAATTGGGCTTGGTCATCATCTGTTCCTGTGGGGCGTTCCCACCCATCTCGGGATTGGAGATGTTGCCAGGGAGGTTGATTGACCGGTGCTTCGTTGTCCACCAGCAGGACAGGGTATTCGCCCTCTGTTGCTATTCACAAGGCGGTCTTGAAATCATCGTAGGCGACATCGCGGCTACCACACGCTCTCGTGGATGGCATACGATTCCGAAATCCTGCCTGTTCCAGGAGCTTTCGAAAGCCCTCGCGGCATTTGATATGCAGGGAGCGGCTCTCGCCACCCCCTTCGATGTAGAGTCTGACTTTCACCAGCGCACTCCTCCTATCTCACCCTGGGTCCAGAGTTGACCAAGCCTGTACTTCTGGAGCCGTTCTTGCAGCGCACGGCCATCAAGACGCCTCATAGTTTTCTGCCCTCCCGATTTCTCGCAGACAACGACAGACTCGGGCTGGTCGCTGAACTCGTCGATGAGAATGTCCGAGTGGGTAGTTATTCGAACTGGATGTCCACCGCGATGAACTCGACGGTGCTGTTGCCGTTGTAGTGGTTGAGCTGGGCCTCGTAGGCGATGTTGAAGCATTCGTTGTCGATGAGCTTCTTTTCGAGACCGCCCATGCGGAAGCCCACGCAGCGGATCGTTGCGGTGTTGTCGGTAATGGTGAACTGCAGGTGGTCGTTCGTCGACCCGCATCGGCGAGGGGTCGTGGCCAGACGGACGCCTCTCGTCGCGAACACGGGTTTCGGGTTGCCCTCCCCGAACGGACCGAGCATGTCGATCTGGTGGACGACGTCCCGGTTGAACTGCCGCAGCGGGACGAGGGCGTCGATGTGCATCTTGGCGACCACGTCTTCCTCGCGGAGGTTGTTCACGGCGTAGGTCTCGAAGTCCGCCGCGAAGGCCTCCACCTTCTCCGGCGGCAGCGTCAGGCCGGCCGCCATCTTGTGGCCTCCGAAGCTCGTCAGGTGCGAGGAACAGGCCTCGATCGCGCTGAGCATGCAGAAACCCGGGATCGACCGGGCGGAGCCCTGGGCTACGCCGTTCTCGTTGGGCGAGGCGTTGATCATGATGGCCGGTCGGAAGAAACGGTCCACCAGGCGGGAGGCGACGATGCCCAGCACGCCGGTATGCCAACCCTCGGCGCCCAGGACGATGCTCCGGCGGTCCGGGTGGTTGAGCCCACGCTCGATGACGATGTCGCAGGCCTGCTTGAGCATCTTGCGCTCGCACTGCTGACGCTGGGTGTTCTGGTTCTTGAGATACTCGGCGATCTGCATGGCCCGCATCTCGGTGGTGCTGGTGAGCAGTTCGACCGCCAGTCTGGCGTGTCCCATCCGGCCTGCGGCGTTGAGCACGGGGGCCAGGCGAAATCCGATCGCGGTGCTGTCCACGCCTTTTCCCGCCAGCCCGGCCGCCTGGATGAGGGCCTGCAGGCCGCACAGCTTGCTGTCGGCGACGGCCTGAAGCCCGAATCGCGTCAGCACGCGGTTCTCGCCGCGCAGGTCCACCACGTCGGCGACGGTGCCGATGGCCGCCAGGGTCGTCGCGTTGAGCATGAACTCGCGGAGCTTGGGCTCCAGTCGCGGCCCCCGGCTGAACTCCTCCGCGATCGCCCAGGCCAGCTTGTAGGCGACGAGCGCGCCAGCCGAATCCTGGTTTGGATAGGACGGCTCCAGCGCCGGGTGCAGGATCGCCATCGCAGGAGGCAGCTCCGAGCCCGGCTGGTGATGGTCGGTCACGATCAGGTCCAGGCCGAGCTGCCTGGCCAGTTCCGCGGCTCCCAGTGCGGAAATTCCGCAATCGACCGTGATGAGCAGGCGGGTGCCCGCCTGGGCCAGGGAGCGGACCGCGTCGTCGTTCAGGCCATAGCCTTCATCGATCCGGTGCGGGATGTAGTAATCGACCTGGGCGCCGAGCAGGGTCAGCAGCTCCCAGAGGATGGAGACCGCCGTGATGCCGTCGACGTCGTAGTCGCCGTAGATGGTGATCTTCTCTTTCTTCTCGATGGCCTCTTTCACGCGCGCGACGGCCGGCGCGATCCCCGGCATCTGGGCCGGACGGATCAATTCGGTGAGTTTGGGTTGCAGGAAGGTGCTGCCCTCGCGGGGCTCGGTCACCCCGCGATTGATGAGGATCTGCGCGATCAGCGGCGAGACTCTCAACGACTTGGCGAGTGGTTCCGTGCGCTCGTCGGCGGGCGGGACCACCCACTCGATCTTCTGCATCCCTGCCGGAGACGACATCTGTTTCGTGCGTGCCATGCATGCGTTCCAAAAGCCATGCTAAAGCTCCCTTTATACAAACGACGGCGTGGGGACGCAAGGTTTCGCGCGACGGGAACCGATGAATGCAGAATTCGTGCAAAGCGGGGCAGTGTGGGGAGATGGCGAGGTTTGGGAAAACCGCTGTCGCGATGACTATTGGCAATCGGTCGGCAGGAACACGGACTTGGCGGGGATGTGGAACTTCCTGCACAGCGCTTCCAGGAGCATTTCGAGTCGCTTGAGCTGGTAGTCGGTCGGCAGGCTGCTGATGCCGTCACCGATCAGGCAGATGCGAATCGTCTTGCTGGAGCCCTGCCAGGTCCGAGTGGGTTGAACGCCCCATTGCTTCTGCCACAGGTCGGTCGCCTGAATCTCGCCGTTGTTGCTGCCGTCGCCGTTGCAGACGACGAAGTGACAGCTCGTGTTGATTTCACCGGTTGGCTGTTGAAGACTGCCGCTCTTGGCGCCGCTGAAGAAGATCTCGATGCTGGCCCAGCGGTTGGGCGACTGGCAGGCTTTCGATCGCACGGCCTGGTCCACGGCAGTGAGCCGGTAGTAGGCGGACAGGCAGAAGGGGCCGGCCGCAGGACGGTTGCCGCCGAGAACCATCAGAACACAGGCTCCAACGGTCATGGAAACCAACAACGCGCCTAAGACCTTCACTACCCTTGGCTGGTTCGACATAAGAGAGTCGTCCATTCATAACCCTGCCGCTTTGCGAAACTGCATCACACGTGCAAATTGGGACTTCACAGCAGGGCACAGTGTTATACTATTTTTCATCGGCAGCCGTCAGCATGCGACTACAGATTTTATGCAAAATGTCACGCGGACCTGCAAATTTTTTTTCGCGAATCGGAGGTCGATGCGGTCGTCGTTGCGTCGCCTGCGTCCGTCCGTTTCAAAATTCGCGGTTTTTTGGGTCCGTAATTTGTCCGGCACGAGCGTCTTGACCGAAGCCAGGAGACCCGCTATATTCTCAGCGGTCTTATAATCGTGGCGGGTCAAGTCCCTACGTCGACCGCGTGTGGAAAGGAAACCGATGGAGACACAGTGGCGGGCTTTATCGACGGCCGAGGTCGCTCGATTATCAGAACAAGGATGCACCAGCGACGACTGGTCCCGCGTCCAGGTTGCGCCGCGCTTCCGGGCCGACCGGGTCCACACGACCCATTTCGGCGGCGACGTTCGCCTCGGCGTGTTCGAGAAGGATCTCGCCTTCTTCGGCGGGGTCACGAAGCCGGCGGGCATCCGCCACGCCTCGATTCACAACTGCACGATCGGCGACAACGTCTATATCTCCACGGTCCGCAACTACATCGCCAACTACGTTATCGAGGACGATGTCATCATCGACAACATTGACCTGCTCGCGGTCGAAGGGGAAAGCTCGTTCGGCAACGGGACCCCGGTGCCCGTGGTCAATGAAACGGGCGGGCGGGAGATTCCGATCTACGACCGCCTCAGCGCCCATACGGCGTACATTCTGGCCTTTTATCGGCACCGGCCCAGGGTGATCGAGCGGCTGGTGGCCATGATCGCCGAATACGCCGCGTCCGTGCGGTCCGCCATGGGATTGGTGGCGCGGGGGGCGCGGATCATGAATTCCCGGCTGCTCAAGAACGTCCGGATCGGTCCGGCCGCCGTGATCGAGGGCGTCAACCGGCTCGAAAACGGCTCGATCAACAGTTGCGTCGAAGACCCTGTTTATATCGGGCCGGGCGTCTACGCCGACGACTTTATCGTCGCCAGCGGGGCCAGGATCACCGACGGTACGATCATCTGCCACTGCTTCATCGGGCAGGGTTGCGTTCTGTCCAAGCAGTACTCCGCGGAAAACTCCGTCTTCTTCGCCAACTGCGGCGGCTTCCACGGCGAGGCCTGCGCCATCTTCGCGGGCCCCTACACCGTCACGCACCACAAGTCCACGCTCCTGATCGCCGGCCTGTTCTCCTTCCTCAACGCCGGCAGCGGGACCAACCAGAGCAACCACATGTACAAACTCGGACCCGTCCACCAGGGCGTCGTCGAACGTGGCTCCAAGACCGCCAGCGACTCGTACATGCTCTGGCCCGCCAAGGTCGGCGCGTTCACCGTCGTGATGGGACGCCACTACCGCAACTCCGATACGTCGGACCTGCCGTTCTCCTATCTGATCGAGCGCGAGGACGAGAGCGTGCTGGCGCCGGGTGTGAACCTGCGAAGCGTCGGAACCGTCCGCGACGCCCGCAAGTGGCCACAGCGCGATCGCCGCAAGGACCCCAGGAAGCTGGACCACATCAACTTCAAGCTCCTGAGCCCCTATACGATCCAAAAGATGATCAACGGCCGGGACCTGTTGTGCAAGCTCAAGGCCGCCGCCGGGCCGAATTCCGACTACTTCATCTATCAGAGCGTCAAGATTCCCAGCCACGCTCTGGAGCGCGGTATCGTCCTGTACCAGCTCGGCATCGCCAAGTTCATTGGCAACTGCCTGATCAAGCGCCTGGAGGACAAACGCTTCGACGACGTGCGGGCATTGCAGGCCGCCCTGCGGACCACCACGCCCGTCGGCTTGGGCAAATGGCTCGACTTGGCCGGCATGCTCGCGCCGGAGGAGGTCGTGCTGGGATTGCTCGACGACGTTGAGGCCGGGGCCGTTCGTTCGCTGAATGAGCTGGACGCCCGGTTCGCCGTGATGCATGCCAACTATCCGGAGTATGAATGGACGTGGGTGGCCCATGTCGTGCAGCAGCAATTGGGCAAGGCGATCGACGAGGTGACGGCCGCGGATGTGGTCGAGCTGACCAGGCGGTGGGAGAAGGCGGTCGTGGACCTCGACCATCTTCTGTACGACGATGCGAAAAAGGAATTCTCGGGGGCCGTCCAGACCGGTTTTGGCCTTGATGGCGACGAGGAGGCCAGGCAGGCCGACTTCGCCGCGGTTCGCGGCACGTTCGAGGCCGATGGATTCGTCGGCGAGATCCGCAAGCACATCGCCGACAAGACCGCCCTTGGAGAAGAGCTGTTGAGTCGCATCGAGCCGCTTCTGGCTCATGCGTGACCAGAAAGGAACCTTCCATCATGGACTGCCGGATCGTGAAGCCGGCGTCCGAGGCACTTCGTGAAAAGAGAGGGGCAACCTATGAGAGTCATCATCCAGCCGAACTATGAAAAAGCTTCCCAGTGGGCCGCCAGCTACGTCGCACGCAAGATCCTGGATTTCACGCCGGCCCTGGATAAGCCGTTTGTTTTGGGCCTGCCGACGGGTTCCTCTCCCCTCGGCATGTACCGGGCGTTGGCCTCGCTGAACAAGGCAGGCAGACTGTCGTTCGAGCACGTCATCACGTTCAACATGGATGAGTACGTGGGTCTGCCCCAGGACCATCCGGAGAGCTACCACTCGTTCATGTGGCACAATTTCTTCGCCCACATCAATATCCCCAAGAGGAACGTGAACATCCTCGACGGGAACGCCCCGGACCTGGTGGTTGAGTGCGCGGAGTACGAAGATCGCATCCGCCAGGTCGGCGGCATCCGCCTGTTCGTCGGCGGGATCGGGGCCGACGGCCACATCGCGTTCAACGAGCCCGGCTCGTCGCTCGCCTCCCGCACGCGGCAGGTGCGGCTGACCCAGGACACGCGGATCGTCAACAGCCGCTTCTTCGGCAACGACCCGAGTCAGGTCCCTGAGACGGCCCTGAGCGTCGGCGTCGGCACGGTCATGGACGCCGACGAGGTCCTCATCATCGTCAACGGCGCCAACAAGGCCCGCGCCCTGCGTCACGCCATCGAGGAAGGCATCAACCACATGTGGACCGTAAGCGCCTTGCAGATGCATCCGAACGGCATCATCGTCTGCGACGAGGACGCGACGCTCGAATTGAAGGTGGGCACCGCCAGGTACTTCAAGGACGTCGAGGCCGCGACCCTGGACCCGGCCTCGCTCCTGGCCTGATGGACCTCTTGTCCAAAATGAAGCAGGGGACCTCACGCATGTGGGGTCCCCTGTTGGATGTCCATTTCACCGATTTCCACGCGACTGCGTTCTATCCTTTATTAGGATCCGCGTTGGGGTCCGACGGTGCGACGGGAGCGGAATCCGCCGACGCCGCAGGTGCAGGGTTCGCGGGAGCTTCATTGACGTCCGCCTCGGGCGCTGCGGCGGGCGGCTGCATCGGCAGCATCTCGCCGCCTGCATAGGTGATCGAGGCCTTCTGCTGAATTTCCTCGATGTAATCGCCAAACGCCTCCTGCATCTTCTGCCTCTTCAGGCTCTCCATGAGGCGGTCCTTGGCCGTGGCGAACGGGATCGTGTTCGGGTCATGGTGTTCGGCCACCTTGATGATGTGATAGCCGAACTGCGTCTCGACCAGATCGCTGATCTCGCCGACCTTGAGTGCGAAAGCGGCTTCCTCAAACGAGGGAACCATTTGACCCCGTCCGAACGGCCCGATGTCGCCGCCTCGGACCGCCGATACGGTGTCGGCCGAATTCTCCTTCGCCAGCGCCGCGAAATCCGCGCCTTCCTTCACCTGCTTGAGCAGGGCTTCAGCTTTTGCCTTCGCCTGTGCTTTCACCTGATTGGGATCGGCGTTGGGATCGCTCGGCCTTGTGGAGATCAGGATATGGCTGGCCCGAACCTGCTCGGGTACTTTGAAATCATCCGGGTTCTCGTCGTAGTACTTCTGGGCGTCCGCCTCGGTCACCGTCACGGCGCCGCCCACTTTGGACTCGAGGTATTTCGTGCAGGTCATGTACCGAATGTAGTATTCCTTCCAGGCCTCGAAGTCGATGCCCTGGTTCTCGACCATCTTCTGGTATTCTTCGACGGTCAGAGGCGGTTTTTCCGCGGCGAGCTGGGCGGCGATCTCCGCCATCAACTGCTCCTCGGTGACCTTCACGCCCGCCCCCTCGGCCTCCTTCGCAAGGAGCTGTTCGATCACCAGCTCGTTTGTGGCGAGCTGCATGGCCTGCTTCTCGAACTGGGCCGCCATCTGAGGCGACTGGGCCGAGAGCTTGTTCAACTGCGGCTTGTATCGCACCGCCACCCGCTGCCTCACCTGGCTATCCATGATCGAATCGCCATTGACGGATGCCACGATTCGGTCCGGCTGGGGTTTCGCCACGTCGTTCGGACCGGCCATCTGTGCAGTCTGCCCGGCAGGGGCGTTTGCATCGGATGTCGCAGGTTGCTCTTTTCGGCAACCCGAGCCGCAGAAAGCGAGCAGGACGGAAACAAGAACAGTCGCCGTCGCGAGACGACGGACTGACACAACATCTATTTTCTTCATCAGTATGGTGCTCCGACAGAAGGTTGGTCTACTGAGCCCCCCTGGGCGATCGCTCGCACAGGAGGCCTCTCCAAGCGGGACGGCAACGGGCTCGATACCGATTGGAGGCCATTTTGTTCACATTATTCCAGCCCAGGCGGCCGGCGTCAAATAATTCACCGCCGGCCCGAATGTGAAATCCCGCGTTGTGTCGGGTGTATCCGGCTCAAGTCCACTGACCCAACGCACGATGAACTTGAAGATCTGCAGGACATCGGGTATATTCATCCGATGGGCCGCGTGGGCAGACCGTTGGTTCGCCAGGTCCGGAAAAACAGTCCCGCGGCATTGTCTCTGCGGCTACAGACGCCAACGTAGCTCAACGGTAGAGCTCTGGTTTTGTAAACCAGGGGTTGTGGGTTCGAATCCCACCGTTGGCTTTAGAATCCCGGTTCTTGATAGCGCCAGCAGGGGTCGCGGGGGTCTGTTGGTGTATATTGGTGAATGGCCGGGCGCCTAATTGCGCCAAGCAATCCGCCGAGTCATCTGGTTTCCCGTCTGTTCCTGTCGCCTTTTTGGGTTCCCTCGCGGGGACACAGAGGTTCGGTAATCTCTTGACGGCTTCTGCGGTCTGGCCCTTGAGCGTGTGCCCGTAGCGAGTCATGGTCAACTACCGTTGCGAGGGGGATCCGACCGGACGAAAAGCAGGGAATCGCGGCTGTCCTGATATGGAATTTCCTGAAGGCGTGGCGCACGCCGGGCGATCGAAAGTCATGGGAAAGAGGACACCGATGACAACAGAGCTTCGCCGTCGTGGGGTGCCGCTCGGGGAGAAAAAGGGGGTGCATAGCCGATGGAGCCGGCTACAATGAGGCGTGATCACATGTCATTTCGCGGCGATGTCGCGCGAATTGAAAGCTCTTCGACGAGTCTTTCGGCCGGTCCGTATTGCGGCCTCAGACGCAGGCATACTCTCGCTTCATGCATGGCCTCGTCCAACTCTCCTGTACGTGCGAGGAGCCGGGCCAGAGCCAGATGACTGCTCACCTGACCGTAGTCGCGGGCCAGCGCCTCCCGGAAACAGAGAATGGCCGATTCCGTATTCTGTCGCTTCTCATGGATCGATCCCAGGGCGGCAAAGGATGATGCCGGCGCCTGGGGATCGTTGCACTGGGAGATGAGCAGTTCGACGATCCGCTCCTGGACTTCCCGCACGGAGGTTTCACCTGCATCCGTCTCCGCCAGGATGCCGGCAAGCTGTGTGAGCCGATGCGTCTGACCCTCTGCCAACTCCATGGCGGCCTGGGCCGACCGCAGATCGTACACGCATGCCCGCGCAACGTCGGGGTAGAAGCGGCCGTCAAGCCGGACAGCCTTGCGGAGTTTGGCCAACCCCTCTTGCGGCCGGCCGCAGCCGAGATCCGTCAAACCCGTTACGAAGCAGACGGTCGGATCATTGGGGCTCAGCAGGAAGCTTTTGCGCAGGTGGCCAAGACCCTGCTCTTCGCCCAGCACGTTGTATTCAAGCTGGCCAAGCACACACCACGTAGGACCAAAGGTCGGGCAAAGGATCGTTGCATCGCGCAGGTCGTGTGCGATTCTCCAAACGGACTCCATTGCCGGATCAGACAACAGGACCATGCCGTTGGGGTCCGTGGCCCTGCTGATGGATCGCCAGCGATAGACGTTCAACCAGTGTCGATAGTGGATGTTCCGTGGCTCCAGACTCGATGCCCGGGATGCAAGGGAGATCAGGTCCGCATAGGCTGTGTCAGATTCCTGCCAATCGGCGTCGATCATGTGTTCTTCCATCTCGGAGACCCCGGCCCAGTGCCGCTCGGCAAGCCGGCTCCGATCTGCTTGGAACAGTACCCAGACCCACAGGGTGCAACTGCACGCAAGCAGCGCGATCAGCGCGCGGGGGATTCTTTGCGTCTGTGGGGTCGCGGTTCCCGGACCTGGCGTCTCCTCGGGCCGATTCCGAAGATCCAGACAAACCAACAGGGCGCAAAATATCGCCGACAACATGGCGTTGGCAGGCAGATGCTGGCCGAAGTCACTGAAACTGTGAATCAGGATCGCCAGCAGCCCAAACCCAAGGCCGTAGGCCGCGAGCCCAATCGCCTGACGTGTTCTTCTGACGACTCTCGCGTAACTTGTCCAGGCGAGCGCCCCGAACGCTGCGAGGGCGATCAATCCAAGGGCGCCCGTTTCTTCCGCGACCTGGGCGTATTCATTCTCGGCGTGGCTGGCTAGGGCCGGGATGGCGGAGTGGTCGAACATCGGGTAAACCACGGCGTGGGTCCCCAACCCTGTACCGAATATCGGGAATCGAACCCACGCCGCCAGGATGTCCTTGACGATTTGCAGACGCCCGCCCTGGGCCTCGTGGATGTTCTCCAGTGTGGCCAGCCGTTCGTAGACGGCATCGAATCCCATGTACAGAACACACAGAAAAGCCATCAGAGCCATTGCAGCCAGGACCCAGCCATGGCCTCTCGTGGGGTGGCGGAGGCTCAGGACCATTGTCGTGAAGGCTGTTGCGACGAGCAGGCCAATCACTCCGCCGCGGGAGAGCGAAACGAAGACCGTCGTCGTTCCCAGGATCAATAGGAACGTGACGAGGAGGGCCTGCTTTCCTCGGGGCGATCTCAGGTAGTCGGCCACCGCTGCCGCGTCCACTTGTTTATCCCGCCAGTCCTCTTCAAGCAGAATGACAAGCCATGCAAGGGCGGCGCCCATCGACAGATTGACGAACTGGGCGAGGTGGCTGTGGTTGACGAACGGGCCGCTGCCGGCGGTTCCGCTGCCCACGGACACAAACCAGTAGATTCTCCCGTTGCCGAACAGGTTCTGCGCCAGACAGACGAGCACAACCGCGCCGCCAATGATCGACACGGCCGCCAGCAGTCTCTTGATCTGCGCGGGGCGACGATACTGATTGACGACCACCAAAAACACCGTCGCCACAGCAAACGCCATGCGAAGACCATGGCCGGTTGCCCAGGGGTAGAACGACAAGGGCATTGTGTGGAGGCGCGACTGCAACTCAGGTGCGTCGTCGAAGAGTTGTTGCCTTGCCGCGACGGTGCCCGGGGAAAGGACTTGAACCATCCCGGCAGGCAGCGGGATCAACTGGAAGACCGCGATCAGCAGGAACGCAAGGACCGGAATGTACGTCCAATGCCATCGGAGCCGGCGCTGTCTGGAAAGCAGGAGCCCCGCCGTGAAGACCGCCCAGAGCGCGGCGCACAGGAACAGCACGATTTGTTCGCTCCATGCCGCGACGGCCCCAAACGCGAATGGCATGAAGGCCAGCAGGGCGATCAGCAGCCATTCCACGGCCCGGTCGCACCAGTTCGCGCAGACTTGCCCGACAGCCGATTGATGGTTGTGTCCCATGGGATTCCCTGTTCCTCCCGTTTCGCGTCGCTCGGTCTGTAGCTCGGGGTTGCAGGCTTCCCTCTCCCGGGATCTCCGGATCGAGGCGGCCTGTCCCCATCGATTCAACCGATCAGGTCTTCGAGTATCCTGTCGAGGACCGCCGCGAGACGCGAGTCTATGTCGTACTTCCCCTCCCTGAGTTGACGACGAACCGCCAATACCTTGCCGCGGCAGTCTGTCCTGAAGGTACAGCGATCGAGCGAGGAAGCCTTGTGCAAACGGCACTCACGCCGAACGTGTCCCTTGCTGTGCGGTGAGGTTTTCATAGGCAGCGCTCCTTGCCGAACCAGACGGCCAGCGTGAAGAAGCATCGGATGCACCACGCCGGCGCGCTCGGGCCCAGGACCATCAACTGACGCCGTCCGCCATGAGACGCGAGATTCTGTCATTTCCTTGCCGGAGGTTCTCACGCGGGGGGATTGGCATGACGCGATCCTCTGTTCCATAGTAGTTTCCATAGCCTTTGGACCCGGAGTAGTAGCCGTACTGTCGGCCACCACGACGCACCTGATTCAGGACGACCCCGATCACCCGGCCATTGACCGCTTTCAAGCTCTCATACGCATGAAATACGGCTTTTCGCCTGGACTTCTCCATGTTGAGAACCAGGATTGTCACGTGGCAGATTCCGGCCAGGATCTGGGCATCGGTCACGGGCCCCACGGGCGGCGAGTCCAGCAGGACGCGGTCGTATCGGTTGGCCAGGCGGCTCAGGACTTCGGCGAACCCTCTGCTGTTGAGCAGCTCCGACGGATTCGACACGTGGGGACCACAGGTCAGAACCTCCAGGTTCTCGACGGGAGTCTTCTGGATGGCGTCCTCCAGACTCACGCACTCCGCCAGTACGCTACTGAGGCCCCGGTCTTCATGGTTGAGCTGAAAAATCGTGTTCTGCATGGGCTTGCGGAAATCGGCATCGATCACCAACACCCGCTGACCGGCCTGGGCCATCGCAATGGCCAGATTGCTGGCCATCGTGGATTTCCCCTCTCCCGGCGCGGCAGAGGTGATCAGGACCGTCTTTGCCTCGGTCTTGGGTACCCCGAAGAACACCGCCGTACGAACGGTGCGATACGCCTCCGCGACGTGGCTCTGCGATTGGAGGCAGGTGATCTGTCCCCGGGCGCTTCGATCCTCCCGGCGGGACATCGCCGGGATGACGCCCAGCACCGGGAGTCCCAGCATGGCCGATACTTCATCCACGGATTTCAATCGCTGATCCAGGAACTGCCTGAGCAGGGCCAGACTCCCGCCGAGCATCATCCCCAGTCCCATCGCCATGGCCAGGACTTTTGTTCTCTGGGGTTCGAAGGGCTCGTCTGCCGGGCGCGCCACCTCCAGGATGCTGATGTTCATCGCGCCGGCCTCCTCGCTGACGTTCAATTCCTTGATCCGTTCGTCGAGCGTATCGCACAGTCTTCTCGTCTGCTCGTATTCGGACTGCAAATGCATGTACTCGGTGAGTTTCTCGTTCAATTGCGCGAATTCTTCACGCCTTTGTTCGAGTTGATCCGTGATCTCCTGCTCTCTCCTTTGGGCGGCCAGCCAGTTCTGTTCCGTCACGGCCAGTTGGGCTCGTGCGAACTGGGTATCCAGATCCGTCAGTTTGGCCTGAGCCTGCCGGATCTCCTGTTGGATTGCGGCGGCGCCCGGATGATCCGGCGTCAACCGGCGCGTACGGTCCGCCAGACGTGTTTGCAGGTCGGCGAGTCGGGACTGCGTCTGGGCCCTCTCCCGGGCGAAGTCGAGATACTGTCCGGCCGGTCGTCGCGATTCCACGAGTTCGCTGAGGGCTATGGGATCCGTCGCCATCATTTTGACCGACTCATGGAGCAACTGGCTCTCGACGGTCGTCGCGTGCGCATCGGTCAGCATGTTGGACAGCCGTTCCATCTGCTGCAAGACGAAATTGCCCTGGCCGGTATCGAAGCTCACGGCGAGGTTGTTCCTGCGGAAGTCCATCAGGGCCGTCAATTTGCCGGACAGCTCTTCGCCCCTCTTGGTCTTCTCCGCCTGCAGAATTCTGAGGACTTCGGCGGCCGTGCTGCGCTTGCGGTTCGCATGGTACGTAATGTACGCGTCGACGACCGCGTTGACCACCTGTGCGGCTTCCGCAGGATAGGCCGAGGGGAAGGCGACCGCAATGAGATTGTCCTTTCTGCCGACGGTTGCCTCCAGTCTCTTCTTGGCCAGGGCCACGGGATTGTCCACATCCGCAAAGGTCCTCAGCCTGGCCAGGTTGTTCTTCTCGATCGCGTCCGAAAGGATGGAAGTCGACCGGAGCAATTCCGCCTGGGTGTACAGGTAGTTGGTTGAGCGGGTCATCACTCCCTCTTCCATCTCGTTGATGATTCGGGGTCCCGTCTGCTCGACGTACAGTCTCGATTCACTCTTATAGAGGGGGGTCGCCTCGTGAAGATAGATCCCGGCGGCTCCCAGGCAGAACACGATGGTCAGCAGGACCAACCATCGGTTTTGCCACAGCGCCTCCAGCGGACTCTCCAACAACGAACGCTCCGATCCGATGTCGTCGGCAAGGGCGTCAGTCCCTGCATCCCGTGGACGTGTGTTTGTGTTGTCTCGCATGGGTTCACCCCGACCTGGATTCTCTTTCTGCAAAGTCGCGGAACGACGTCGGTCAATCCCACAGCCGGTCCATGGATGCGTAGGTTCCAATGTTGATCCGGAAGACTCGATCGAGGAACTGATTGGATCGGGTTCGAGGCGTTTGCTCCACCGCGACAATGTCGCCGGGCCTCACCGTCACGCTGAACGCATCGGTCAACTGGCTCTTGTGTCGACCTCCGTGAACCTGGAAGGTGGCGTGAACGATACTGCCGTCGGATCTCAGACGGTACACCGTCGCATACCGAGGGTCCGCCACCTTGTCGAACCCGCCTGCCAGCGCGAGCGCCTGCCCCAGGTTGTACTCGACTCCCGGCGGGTACTCGAAACTCCCCGGATGGCTCACGAGTC
>ENA-UPTA01002827-UPTA01002827.1-activated-sludge-metagenome-genome-assembly--contig:-NODE-2827-length-17562-cov-10.832638_pt1 | contig 17562 bp, 18 predicted proteins | sample MGYA00238184_ERZ773361 | MGnify/ENA primary metagenome ERZ773361 (study PRJEB29100, sample SAMN05720205) | activated sludge metagenome | isolation source: anaerobic digester from wastewater...
TTATCTGTAACACTTTGACAGGAATTGACTGGTCACTTTCGCAAGAATTATGCAGCTGCAGAACGGAGAATCTTATCTTGTGGAATTTAAGGAAGATGTTAATAGTTCTCTTTCTCGCGAGATCACTGCTTTTGCAAATGCTTCAGGCGGTAAGATATACATAGGGATTACCGATAGCGGAGAAGTAAAGGGTGTAAAAGTTACGAACAAGCTTAAATCTCAATTAACAATGAACTGAAAATGAAAAATGCAGGTGTTCTGTTTTTCTCTGATTCTATACAATTGTTATGCGAGCAGGCTACAATTACCTGCGGTGTTTTTGACGGTACGGAAAGGTTTACTATTCTTAACAGAAAGGATTACACTCAGGATATTATAACTAATATTGACAATGCTCTTCATTTTGTAAAGCAGGAACTTCGGGTTAAATATGAAATGACCGGTACGGCAAGAAGAAAAGAGATTTATGAATTGCCTCTTGACGCTTTGAGAGAGGCTGTTATCAATGCGGTAGTACATAGAGATTATTTCCTTTCAGGATCGCATACAGTTATAGAGATATTCGATGACAGAATAGAAATATCAAATCCCGGCGGGTTGCCCAGAGGATTGACCGAAAAAGAATTCGGGAAAAAAGCGGTACGCAGGAATCAGCTGATAGCTTCACTGCTTCACAGGATCGATTTCGTAGAAAATATGGGTACAGGCATTACCAAGATCAGAACTCTGCTTGAAGAATCGGGTTCTGCTCAGCCTCAGTTTGAATTCGGAGATTTTTATACGATAAAATTCATAAGAGAAAAGGTTGAGCCTCTAAATGAGCCTCTAAATGAGCCTCTAAAAATTCTTTTGAACGAATTAAGGATAAATCCAAAGATAACAAAGATCGAATTGTGTCAAAAAATGAATATCAGCAGAGCTACTGTTACAAGACAGTTAAAGAAACTTAAAGAATTATCACTGATAAAAAGGATCGGGTCAGATAAAGGCGGTCACTGGGAAGTTATAAATGATAAAAGTTCACAGAAAGAATAAAAAGAGAGGGGGCAATTTACCGCTTCCCTTTTGAACTGTCGACAAATTGTCGATGATTGAAATAGAATGAGTATTGTACCATTTCGAGGACATCCTCGATATGGTTTTGAGTTGACTTCAATTTGTAGTCAACTGAATGAAACCAGTTACAAATTGTAACGGTTTGAGAAAACCCTTGACATATTAACAATATTTTTGCATATTAACTGACACATTGTTATTGTGCATTATAATTGTTAACACAGGAATAAAATGAAGCTGATAGAAGAATTGAAAAAATATATAAAAGACACTCTCGGTATTGAAGTATCAGCGGAACAGGCGAAAGCGGGTAACTTGCCTTTTTATCTTACGGATAAATACGATTTTTTCAAAATCAAACTGTTAAATGAATATTTTATCGTTATAAAACCGGTCGAAGATAATAGCGGTCCGACTCCATCCGAGATTCAAAAGCATATTTTAGCTTTAAGAAAATATTTCAATGAAAAGATCATATATTCAGATACAAATATTACATCTTTCAACCGCAAAAGGCTGATCGAAAAACATATACCTTTCGTTATTCCGAAAACTCAGTTGTATCTGCCTATGCTTAAGATCGATATGCGCGAGCATTTTTCAAAGAAGACTGAAAGTATTAAATATCTGAGCCCTTCTGCCCAGTTTGTTTTTATATACCTGATCTTCAATGATTTTGATCTGAAGATCCCCGCTCAGAAACTAGCGGTTTTGCTGAATACAAGCGTAATGACAATAAACAGAGCGTTTAAAGAAATGAAAACTGCAGGAATATGCGGGATCGAAAAGAAAGGCAAAGAAAACAATTATTCATTCACTGCCGGCAGAAAGGAAATTATTCAGAAAGCATTACCTTTTTTAAGATCACCGATATCAGGTGAATTCTGGATAGATAAAATCCCGAAAGATATAATATTTTATAAATCCGGGCTTGATGCGCTGTCTGAAATATCGCTAATAGCTAAAGGTAAAAATATTGAAGCTGCGATCTCAAAAGAAGAATTCAAAAAGCTGAAGAATATTTTAGGATCAACCGAGTATGAACCGGGACAAGGCTTTAAGTTAGAAATATGGAGCTATTCTCCCGGAATTCTTGCAAAAAACGGCATAGTGGATCAACTCTCGCTTTATTTATGTCTGAAAGATACGGGTGATGAGAGGATCAAAAGCGAAATCGATAAGATATATAAAGGATTATTAAAGTGATCAGAGGCATAGACAGATTCAGGGAAAGTTTTGAAAGTTTCAGCGACTGTTATGTGATTATCGGCGGTACAGCCTGTGACGCACTCATGGATGAGGCAGGCATTGATTTTAGAGCGACTAAAGACATCGATATAGTTCTCCTGATCGAAGAAATTAATGCTGATTTTGCTCAGCGTATTTGGGATTTCATTAAAGCAGGGAATTATCAGAATATTGAAAAAAGCATCGAATCAAAACAATATTACAGATTTATGAAACCTGATAAAGATGATTTTCCTTACATGATAGAATTGTTTACCCGTAAACCTGATTTGATGCAAAAAAGTATCGATTCAAAGTTCACCCCGCTACATTTTGGTAATTATATCTCAAGCTTATCAGCCATACTTCTTGATGAAGATTATTATAATTTATTGAAATCAAACAAGATCGTAATAGAAGGGATCTCTGTCGCGGGGACTGAAAGCCTTATACTTCTTAAGGCAAAAGCTTTTATTGATCTATCAAAAAGGAAAGAAGAAGGTGATCCTATCGATTCGAAAGATATTAAAAAGCACAGGAATGATGTTTTAAGACTGTCGCAGCTATTGAGTCAAGATCAAAGAATAAGTATAGCGAATAAATTAAAGTCAGATTTCGAAGAATTTATTGATGCTTTATCCGATGACGACAACATTGATCTAAAACAGTTAGGAATAAAAAATGTTACGCTTAAGGATGTAACATCCAGGCTTAAAATAACTTTTGGGATAGAATAATCGTTTGTTATATTGCTCTTGTGAATCGTAAAAGATTAATTAACTAAAGAGGAAAATGAAATGGGAAGAAAGTTTAAGGCGCGGGAGGTATTATGACTGAATTAATAGAATTAAAACCGATCGGGATAATTCATTCCCCGTACAATAGCATAGAGAATATACCCATCCAGTCGCACGGCGGTAAAGGTATTGCCGGAACTGTTGAGATAATGCCTGAATTAACGGAAGGACTCAAAGATATTGACGGATTTTCACACATTATTCTGCTATATTATTTTCACAAGTCTGAAGGATATTCACTAATCGTAAAACCTTTTCTTGAAGAAAAACTTCGGGGAGTGTTCGCGACAAGAGCGCCGAAGCGGCCCAACTCAATAGGACTATCAATTGTAAAGCTTGTAAAAGTCGAAGGGAACAGGTTGTTTATAGAGGATGTGGATATGCTTGACGGAACACCGCTACTTGACATAAAACCTTATGTGCCCGGATTCGATGATCGAAAGGATGCTCTTTCGGGCTGGCTGTCAGAGATATACGACAGATCGGATGAGGCAAGATCGGACGACAGATTCAAATAATTAAAAGTTAAGGGAGATAAATCATGGAAAAACATGAACTCGATCCGAATATTCACCATTACATGGGAATAGAACTCAATATGCAGGTATGGGATCTGCTTGGTAAAACCGACAGGGATCAGAATGACGACAACAGAATGATCGCATTCGCCAAAGCATCATTATATCACTGGTATAATTCTCCGAATTATCAGCCTGTGAACGCTCTACGGGGAGAATGGATGATCTCCCATGTTTACGCCGTGCTGAATAAAGCCGATAAAGCACTGGAACATGCTGAAAATTGCAGAAAGCTTACCGAAGAACTTGATCTGAAAGGTTTCGATCTTGCTTATTCTTATGAGGCTGTTGCAAGAGCGTATGCTTTGAAAGGTGATAAAACAGAAACAGAAAAATATATCAAACTGGCTAAAGAAACCGGCGAGAAAATAGAAGGCGAAGAAGACAGGAAAATATTTCTCGATGATCTCAGTGCGGAGCCCTGGAACGGAATGTGTTAAGATAATTGCAGAAAAACAGTAGAAGGTCACTAGATGGCACTAATCGTTTGTTATATTGCTCTTATCAAAGCTAAAAGAGTAATTTAACTGGAGAGGAAAAAGAAATGATTGAAATAAGAGGATGCCATGACAACTGAAGAATACGGCGTGGGAGATTTTATATACGACCCGCAGATATATGATAAGCTGAACGATTTTGACGGGGATCTTGATTTCTATTACGGACTTGCGAAGGAGCATAATGAAAGAGTGCTCGAGTTGTGCTGCGGGACCGGCCGTCTGACTATCCCTTTAAAAGAGAAGGGCATAAATATTACCGGCCTTGATTTTACGAAGTCCATGCTTGAAGGTGCAAAAGAAAAAGCTCGGAAGCGCGGCCTGGATATTGAACTTGTTCACGGCGATATGAGAGATTTTGATCTTAAGCGGAAATTCTCTATGATATTCATACCTTTCAACTCGCTTCAGAATACCTACAGCATTGAAGATGTTTCAAGAGTGTTTTCTTCGGTCGCAAAGCATCTGACAGATGACGGGATCTTTGTTTTTGATATATTCAATCCGAGCATTCATTTAATGATCGGAAGAGAGAATGAGTTCGAGGAAATTAACAGATTTACGCTTGATAACGGCGAAGAGGTCATATTATCGGAAAAATCTAAGTATGATCCTGCAACCCAGACACTCAGATTGATCTGGAGGCATAAGATCGGAGAAAAGATGATTGATCAGAAACTTGATATGAGGTGCTTCTATCCTCTGGAAGCGGATATGATGGTCAGATATAATAATTTTGAGGTCATAAATAAATACGGCGATTTTGATAAAAGCGCATTTACTTCAGAATCCATGAAACAGATATATGTTTGTAAGCGCAAGATTCTTTGATGAGCTCCTCGAAGATATACTCGATACCAGATCGGGAGAAAGAATGGTTTATCAGAAAATCACCGAAAAATCATTTGCATTTGATCTGTCAATTATTTATATTACACATTAAGTAACAAAAAGACCTAAATTATTAGTCTTTAATTTATTGGAGGTGTAATGGGCGACGGAGTGTATATTTCAAAGAACATGAATTCTGATCAGATCGGTTTTATTCAGTTGCTGAAAGAAAACGAGATCGAATATTTCACAATTGATGATATACAGGACAGGCTTGGTCAAAATTATGAAAATATCAACGAAGTTCTGGAAAATCTGGTTAAGAAAAAATTTCTGGTCAGGCTGCAGAGAAAATATTATGCAGACATTAATTTCAACAATTCTTTTGTAATAGGTACTTTCATCTGTAAAAACAGCGCTGTCGGGTACTGGTCTGCATTAAGCCATTACGGACTAACTGAGAGATTTCCAAATACTGTTTATATTCAGACAGTAAACAAAAAATCGGATAAAGCATTACTCGGTGTAAGTTACAAATTCATTAATATTAAACCGGAAAAACGAGCTGGAATTGTTAAATCCGGTTACGGGAACAACCAGTTTTTCATTACCGATATTGAGAAAACACTTACCGACTGTTTTGATCTGCCAAAAAATTCCGGAGGATTTGATATTCTTATACCTGCTTTTCAAAGAGCCGATATAAACGCAGAGAAACTTATAGGATACGCAAAACTGATCAATAATATCGCAGCTACAAAAAGAATGGGGTATCTGGCAGAACTATTCAATAAAACAAAACTGAGGAAATTTACGGCTTACGCAAAATCGATCGTAAATGAAAGGTATAATGTCATTGATCCAAGCGGTAGCGATGAGGGAGAATTCGAAAACAAGTGGAAATTGAGGTTAAATGTAAGTAAAGAGAAAATTTTTAATATAGCTAACACAGAATACTAGATATGATACTTAAAAAAGAGATTCAGAATAAATCGATCGAATGGGGAGTGCCTCCCGATACTGTGGATAAAGATTGGGTTTTAGGCCATTTTCTATCAGCAATGTTCTCTATAGAAAAGTTTAAGAACGAATTGATATTTAAAGGCGGAACAGCTTTACGAAAATGCTATTTTAACGATTATCGTTTCTCTGAAGATCTGGATTTTACCGCAATTGATCCTGATTACGTAATTTCTGTCAGGGATATTGACGAAATTACTCAGACTGCAAATAAAAATTCAGGTGTTCTGTTCCATATAGATAAGTTTAAAGAATTGAAATTTGAAGATAAGCTAACAGGATACGAGATCAAATTGAAATATTGGGGTGCTAATCATTCCAAAAGCCATGAACCGGCAGATAAAGAAAGGTGGGTATCCGGGATCAAAGTTGAAATAATACTATACGAGCAGGTTGTATTTAAACCTGTTATGAAAAAAATCATTCATCCATATTCAGATGCCTTTATATTCAACAGTCATGTAATCCCATGCTACGATCTTAAAGAAGTGACAGCTGAGAAGCTTAGAGCTTTGATACAAAGATCATATACAGCTCCGAGAGACTTTTATGACATTTATTCATTATGCGATCGATTTAAAGTATCTGAATGGAAAGAGATTATATCTGCATTTGTGCAAAAAACCAAATTTAAAGGATACGATCCTGAGAGTATTGAAAAGGTTTTTAACGAAACAACCTTAAAAAGCGTAAGAAATGCATGGAACAACAGTATAAAGCATCAGATCTCTCAAGCCGATTTTCCTGAAATAGAAATTGTCTTGAGTAAGGTTAAGAATATTATAGAAAAGTATATTGTAGTGAGCACAAAGAATTTATGATAAGAAAAGTACGGCAGTTTCAAAAAATAGGGAGTTAAAATGGCATTTTTTGTAGAGTATGAACCGGATGATAAGAAAAATTACGACGAATTTTACAGCCGGTATGAGCTGACCATAAGAAGGTCGGTATTTTCAGACTATATCGAAGTCGCAAAGATCACTACGGACAGAAGAGGTGAAGGCGCGGATCATGAACAGAATCTTGAATTCTTTAAACAAAAATTTGAATTGAGAGATGAAAAAGAAAATGAGTATTTTATAGCTGCCCTCAAAGATAAAAACGATCCTGATGCTCCGGAAGAAGTCATCGGTTATTCTCATGTTGAGTACTGTGATTTTAACAGCGAAAAATATAAAAAATACGCGGACATCAATACTCCTTCAGGCTGGTATCTGCTTGGGCTGGGAGTGTATCCAAAATACAGAAGGCTCGGGATCGGTTCAAAGCTGACCGACATCAGGCTGAAGTGGGCTCGTGATGCTGGAGGGAAAAAGGTTTATTTTTACACAAACCCTTTAAATGTCACTTCCCAGGAATTTCATAAAGTGCTCGGGTTTAAGAAAATGGAAGGTGAATGGAGGTTCCTCGACAGACCTTCATCAAAAACAGTTATGTTCGGGATCGATCTGTAAGTATCGTGATAAAATAGGATTTTATCGTTTTTTTTACGATATAAATAGTTTATATTTCACGCGCTGTTAAAAAATAGTGAAATATGAATATGAAATTAGCTCTGCCCGACATAAAAGCCTTAAAAGACAGGATCCCCGACAACACGCGCGAAGTGATAGTTACGTGCATATTAAGTATTGCATCGGCTTTGTCCGCAGTGGCGTTTTTATACGCGATAAAGATATCATTCGCTCTGACCTATGAAAGATTCGCCGAAGAGTCACCTTTATATTTCATAATTTCGAGCTTCATACTGATAACTGTAAGCTCGCTTATGGTCGGTTTTCTACTCACTGTATTCAGCCCTGAAGCTGCAGGAAGCGGTATACCCCAGATGAAAGCTGCCTACTGGAAAGAATCGGGCGATCTAAAATTAAAACCTGTGATCGTAAAATTTTTTGCGGGCATAATCAGCATAGGAGGCGGAAACAGCCTCGGGCGTGAAGGCCCTTCCGTCTATCTCGGAAGCGGAGTCGCCTCCAATCTTGATAAAACGATAGAAAAAGGAGAAAGGAACAGAAGGGCCGCCAGCGTTGTCGGAGCTTCCGCAGGACTTGCCGCCGCTTTCAACACTCCGTTAGCCGCTATCGCTTTCATAATTGAAGAAGTCGTCGGAGATATGAACAACAAGTATCTCGGCCGTGTAGTAATATCTTCTGTCATCGGAGCTTTTGTGGTCTATGCTCTGATGGGAAGGCATCCTTCATTCTCCATGGAAATGCTTACTGATATCAGCTGGACGCATTATGCTGTAGTTCCATTCGCAGCATTCGCCGCATCTTATCTCGGTATAATTTTTCAGAAAGATACTTTAAAGCTCAGAAGATCAATTAAGAAAAGAAAAAAGATAAAACCGTGGATAATGCCTCTCTTCGGCGGCCTGATCACATGGGTGATCGGGACTTCTCTGTTCCTTTTTACAGGGAAATTAGGCGTATTCAGCCTTGGTTATAACGATCTCTCCGAACTCATGACAGTAGGATTCGAATGGAAGATCGCAGGGATCCTGGCCATCGGAAAGCTGATAGCGACAATATCAAGCTACGGCTTCGGCGGATGCGGCGGAATATTCGCCCCTTCCCTATTCATAGGAGGATTTTCAGGTTATTTTATCGGATCAGCCGCAGCTTTATGGCTTCCGTTAACGCACGACGATATTATTGTTATCGCGGCTGTGGGAATGAGCTCGTTCCTGGGAGCTGTAGTTCAGGCTCCTCTGACATCGCTTCTGATAGTATTCGAAATGACGCACCAGTTCGCTATCGTACCGGCTCTGATGATCGGAATTATAGTCAGTCAGGCAATGGCCAGAAAGGCATTCAGGCTCAACTTCTATGATGCTATTCTTATTCAGGACGGCAACGAACTTCACAAGATACGGCCTCCGGTAGATCTTTACAGCTGGCAGAACCTTCCTATCTCCGCTATAGCTCATCCCAATCCTGTCGTACTGAAAGATCTATCCAATGCTTCAATGAAAGAGATCATTGAGAATTATCCCTACGGTGCATTTCCTGTGACAGAAACAGGCGAGCTGAAAGGTATCTTAACAAGGGATGAGATCAAAGATGCATTAAAAACAAGAGAAAAACCTAAAGTTCACGAAGCCGGAACGTGTTATTGCGACGAAACAGTAAAAGATGTCGGGAATAGATTCATAGAATATGATGTACATGTTCTTGTCGTCAAAAACAGAAAGACGGAGCAAATATCGGGAATAGTCACTCTTCGTGATCTTATCAGGGCTCAGAGCGCGATGCAGGATTAACTTTTTATTCAGGTGATATGAAGCTGTCCGAAATAGACATATCTCAGGTAAAGGATGTCGGCCCAGTCAGGCAGAAAGCCTTAAATTCCGCCGGTATTTTCACCGTTGAAGATCTTCTTTATTATTTTCCGAGAAGATATATCGACAGGAAAACTATACAGCCGATAAGCAATATCCTGATGAACTCGCCCGAAATGACGTTCATAGCTAAATTATATAAAACGAAGCTTTTCCCCGCGAAGAACGGCCATACTCTTCTTAACGCCGCATTCTCAGACGGTACGGGAATACTTACCTGCACATGGTTCCAGGGAGGCGAATATATATCCAAAATGCTCGTCGAAGGCGAAGAATATATCATCTCGGGCGTCCCTAAATACTTCAGCGGATGGAAGATCGATCATCCGGTGATTGAAAGGATGGACGATGAGGAAAATCTTAAAAATACCGGAAAGATCATCCCACTCTACCCTCTTACGGCTGCGTTGACGGCTAAAAACATCGACAGCAGGACTATAAGAAAGCTTATAAACAGTGCTTTATTACAGTTCGGTCATCTGCTGACGGACACTGTTCCGTTCTCGCTAAGGCAGAAGCGGAATTATCCCGATCTTTTAAATTCGGTAAGGGAAATGCATCTGCCGACTGATGAACAGAACAGGTCACTTGCTTTGAAACGGATGAAATACGAGGAGTTTTTCCGTCTTCAGCTTGTATTATGCAGACGCAGAATGAACATGAAAGCTCTACCTAAATCCTTCAGGATAGACAATGCCGGCAGCCTGATGAAAACGGTCTACGAAAAACTTCCTTTCGAACTTACTGAAGCTCAGAAAAAGGTCGTCCGCGAGATCTATGACGATCTTAAGAGCGACAGGCTTATGAACAGGATGCTTCAGGGCGATGTCGGCAGTGGTAAAACTGTAGTTGCACTTCTAGCAATGCTGATGATGGCAGGGAACGGATTTCAGTCCGCTGTTATGGCGCCGACGGAAATATTAGCAGAACAGCATTATAAAGTATTCTCGTCGCTCTGCGAAGAGATCGATGTGGAGATAATTCTTCTGACCGGAAGCATGAAGAAAGCTGTCCGCGAGGAAAGGCTGGCTTATGTGTCTGACGGCAGAGCTCAGATCGTGATAGGAACGCACGCCATAATTCAGGAAGGCGTCAATTTTAAAAACCTCGGGCTTGTGATAATTGATGAACAGCACCGTTTCGGCGTGCTTCAGAGAGGCGAGCTTGTCAAAAAAGCCGGCGAAACTCCGAATATCCTCGTGATGTCGGCCACCCCTATCCCCCGCACTCTTTCGCTGTCTTTGTACGGCGATCTGGACATTTCAATAATCGATTCTCTTCCGAAAGGAAGGAAAACGGTCAGAACGGCTGTCAGATATGAACAGGACATGCCTAAAGTGCTTGACTTCATCAAAGCCGAAGTGCAGAACGGCAGGCAGGCTTACATCGTCTATCCGCTGATCGAAAAAAGCGAAAAGTCAGACCTTCAGGCTTCGAATGATGGTTACGAAGAACTCAGTTCAGGCGTATTTAAAGGGATTGAAATGTCACTGCTTACAGGTAAGATGAAAAGCGATGAGAAAGACGGAATAATGAACAGATTCAAAGCCGGCGAGATCAAAATACTGATCAGCACGACCGTTATTGAGGTCGGAGTGGACAATCCCAACGCGACGGTAATGCTCGTGATGCATTCCGAAAGGTTCGGTCTTTCGCAGCTTCATCAGCTCAGAGGCCGCGTCGGCAGAGGTCAGCATCAGTCGTACTGCATACTTCATCTGGGTGAAGTGAATAACGACGAGACCGTAGCCCGTGTGAAGGTCATGGAAACGACCAATGACGGTTTTAAGATAAGTGAAGCCGATTTCGAGCTTCGCGGTCCGGGAGAGTTCTTCGGCGAAAAGCAGAGCGGGATGCCCGATCTTAAGCTTGCACATCTTATCTATGACCGCGATATTCTTAACGCTGCGAGAGAAGATGCATTCGAACTTCTCAATTCAGATCCTGTACTCGCGCATCATCCCGATCTGAGAGACATTATGAACGAAAAATTTAGAGATAAAGTCCAGTTCTTAGATTACAGCTGATATCATTCGCCATGATATCCTTCAGAAAATTGTCTGTCAAAACACCTTATATAACTTCATTCATGATCTCATCCTGCAATCATCCGTTCAATAACTTGTTTGATAGCAACAAGTACCGGCGGGATCGAATACGTAACGGATGTCGATCCATCATGAAATATATAAGGTGTTGTTTGATGATTTGGAGATTGCACGACCCGGCACGATCTTTGACAATTTTTTTCCGGATTAATGGCTCATTCATAGAAGAACAGCATTACCTGCTGATCTCGAACCGATTTAAAATCAATATCTCTTTAATACGATTCTAAAACAAAACTAACGGATTATTAGCGGGAGTTTATTAAGATTCTAATAAATGAACTGCATATTTCTTCCAAAACTAAACATGGAGGAAAAATTGAAGATCAACAAAAAAGTAATAATGCTCAAAACAGGCATGGCGATAATGCTTTTGCTGCTTGTTTTCTGCGCGAAAGCACAGACATTTAAAAGCGGGCTCGATTTGATCGGCAAAGCTGAGTTCCACAACCTGAAAAAAGGCGACTGGGATGCGGACAAACAGACAATGAACCGTTACACGGATCTCAGGCTGAGACCATGGTTCAATTACGAAGCGAACAAGTTCATATCCGCAAGATTCGTTTTCGAGATCGGCGATATGGCTTTCGGAGGAGATAAAGGCGGAACTATAGGTGCTGACAAAGAGATCGTGGAACTTAAGAACGCATATCTGGATATTGCTTTTACTGAAAAGCAGTCTGTAGCTCCTATTCACGACGCGAAGATCAGGTTCGGTATGCAGAGCCATAAAGACCCGCATTCTTTAATCTTAGAAGATGATATTGCGGGGTTAAAATATTCAGGCAGATACAACGCGTTCTTTTATGATATAGCATATTATATTCCGACCGATTCGGGTGAAAAGAACATCAATAAAGATACTTACAGCTTCGGTACTGATCTTTTCAACGCCGACATTTACTACAAGATCAACGACAACATGACTGTCGGAGCTTACAATCTGATAAAAAGCGATGTATCGGTTCATGATGCGGCTGCCGATACTCTGTCGGCAGGTTATACTGACGGAGGCAAAGACTATGTTAATAAGAATTCCCTCTACACATGGATATCTCCGTATTTCAAGGGAACATTCGGGATCGTGAGCCTTGACGCGATGCTTTCTTTCAACACAAGAAGCGCTGAATACGAAGCTGTCGGCGAAGATATCGAAGTTGACGGGAATGCCGAAAGTTCTCTTGAGGACGGAGTTGAGAACGGATCAGGAATGGCTCTAAGCTTTAAATCAACTGTTAAAGCGACTGAAACACTCAGCATGGGAGTTAATTTTGCTTACATCGGCGGAGATAAAGACGGTGTGGATTTCTGGCAGCCTTACAAGAACAAATACAATAACGGAACACAGATGATCGGCTACGGTCTGAACGATAAGACGACTTATAATCTTATTAATACCGGAGCGCACGGGATCATGCTTCCTACAGTTGCAGCGAAATACAAATTGAGCGATACGATGGCTTTCGGTGGAGCAGTGGGTATGGCTATGACTACAGAAGATGTAGAATTTACTGATGCAGACGGAAAAGATCAGAAAGAAACATATCTCGGAACAGAGATCTCGTTAACGGGAGAATTCCATGTAATGGAGAAACTCAAAGTCGAGCCTTATTTCGCTATATTCATGCCGGGTGCCGCTTCGACAAAAGGCGCGGATAAAGAAGATTCGCAATTGAGAGCCGGACTTGTAGCGAATATAAAATTCTAAAAATCTAATCTTTTTCTAACATCCGGTTAATGATCTTCTAATTGCCGGATGTTAAATTTAATTAAGAACTTTGAAATAGATATCAGGTAACAAAAGACGGGGGAATCCTAGACCTCCTACTAGCGCAGGAAGGCCGAATCCGCTTAGACAGAGCCTGAAATTATTATAGATCCCGGTGTAAAACCCGGGATTTTTTATTTTGGAAAGTTTTTATAAATATCCTTTCTGTGTAAAGCTCTTACAAATACAACAGTATCATCAAGATATTCAAAACCGATTCTATAATCCGCAATTCTAATCCTGTAAAAATTTCTTGCACCGTGCAGTTTCTTAACATTTTTCAAATCTGAGATACTCTCAGAAAACTTAACAATGTCAATCAGCTCTCTAATTCTATCAAATATTTTCTGGTCATCTATTTTCTTTAAATCTTTTTCAAAACTCGCTTCATAACAAACTTTCACTTTTTACCACCAAGAATATAATCGACAGCTTCTTCGCTTACTAAACTGTTTTTTCTTCCTTCTTCAATTGCTTTATACATTCCAGCGTCTTCAAAAGCAGAAACAAGAACTTCATAGAATTCATCATTTTTCTCATGTATAAAATCAATTATAATTTCTTTGAGCATAACCTTTATTTTATCGTCAGTAATCGTTTTCTGCATAACATACTCCGTCTATTTCTATGTAATATACAAAAATTTTCTACTAAAGCAAAATTCTATACTTTGTATTTTTCCATCGATTACTGCTCAAACTTGTACAGCGCAGTTTTATTTTACTTTGAATATAAGTCCTTCGAGAGGGCGGATTATAAAGTTTTTGAGCTGAATATGGCCGTCAATATTTCTTCCTTCAGAGGATAGGATAAGTTTAAATTCGTTCGAATCCTGAAAATTGACAGTTTTTTCCATACCGCTGAAATTTAGGACTATAAGCATATATTCGTGACCGGATATCCTCATATAGGACAGGATGTCATCGTTCCCCTTTGAAACCGGAGCCCACTCTCCCCTGTTCAGCGACTGATGTTTGTTTCTCAGTTCTATCAGCTTAATATAAAAATTTAAAAGCGAGTATTTGTTGAGCTTCTGAATGAACACATTGTTCTTTTCATAATCGTCATTCAATGGAAGCCACGGCTCGGTTCTTGTAAACCCAGAATTAATTGTTTCATCCCACTGCATCGGAGTTCTTGAACCGTCCCTGCCCTTATAAAGCGGCCAGTATATTCTGCCCAGCGGATCTTTTATTTTCTCTTTGGGTACGGGACAGTTCTTCATGCCGATCTCTTCGCCGTAATAGACAAACGGCGTTCCCTTTAAGGTCATCTGTAATATCGCCCTTATCTTAGCTTTTTCAAGCGCGTGAGAACCTTTGAATTTATCGTAGCTCCTCGCAAGGTCATGATTTGAAAGAACTATGCACGGCCAGCCTTTTGAAGGAATACTTCCGTATGATCTTTCGATCGCTTTGTAATATTTTTCAGCATTCCATCTCTGAAAAAGCAGCGAGAAGTCGAAAGCCATATTCAATGTGTCTTCGCCTGAGGATAGATAGAGACCTACAACATCGGATTCGCCCGGCGGAAGCGCGAATATTTCTCCTACAAGCATCCTGTCGTCGTAAGAATTTATCAGACTTCTGAATTCGCGCAGAAGCGCTATCGAAGTGAAGCGGTTCCTTGAATAAAATTTTCTTTTACCGAATATAAGTTCTATGATATTCGGATTCGACCTCAAATATTCGTCCTTGACGATAAAATTAACAGCATCGAGCCTGAATCCGTCAACTCCCTTATCAAGCCAGAAACGGAATATATTAATAAATTCTTCCTTAACTTCCGGATTGCGCCAGTTAAGATCAGGCTGCTGCTTAAGAAATGAATGATAATAATATTCGCCGGTAGCGCTGTCTTTTTCCCAGGCCGTACTTCCGAAAACGGTTTTCCAGTTGTTCGGCGGACGGCCGTTCTTACCTTCGTTCCATATAAACCAGTCGCGCTTCGGATTCTTTTTTGATGATGCGGACTCGATGAACCACGGATGTTTTTCCGAAGTGTGATTCATGACCATATCGAGAATTATTTTTATACCCAGATCATGAGCTTTCACGAGAAGCTCGTCAAAATCGTCCATCGTACCGAAAATAGTATCGATGCCGTAATAATCTGCGATGTCATACCCGAAATCAGCCATGGGGGATTTGAAAACCGGAGACAGCCAGACCGCAGAAACACCGAATTCTTTTAAATAGTTAAGGTTATCTATTACTCCTCTCAGATCACCGTAACCGTCGCCGTCAGAATCTTTAAAACTGAAAACATAAATGTGGTAGATTATTCCGTGTTTCCACCATATGAAGTTATCTTCTTTTCTGCGGTCCATTAAAAATCATTCGCATTCATAAAGTCGTTCAGTATTCTGTCCGCATTGAATTTTCTGGATTTTCCGATCGCGCTTTTTTTGAAGTTCTCCCACATATCTCTGTGTGAAAGATAATAAACTGCCCTCTCGGCTATTTCATCGGCTGTTTCGGCCAGAAAACCATTCTTATCATTATTTATAATATCCTTTGGCCCTTTAGTGTTATATGAGATCACCGGGAGCCCGCAGCTCATAGCTTCGAGAACAACACATCCGAATGTGTCGAATCTTGACGGAAGTATAAAAATGTCGGCCGAAGAATACAGCGCAGGCAGGTCGGAATGATTGACCCAGCCCAGATATTCGGCTTCTGGAAGTTTGTTTTTCAGTTCAGCTTCGGTAGGACCTGTGCCTGCTATGACGATCCTTACATCTCGGATCACTTTTCTGATATTATAGAATATTTCAGGTAGCTCCATAACGCCCTTTTCTTTGCTGATCCTTCCTGCGTAGAGTATCGTCGGAGCGTCCGTGTGTTCGGGATGTATAATAAATTCAGTATGATCATGGCTGAAACTTTCATGTTTATTTTGCTCCTGAGGTTTGAATATTTCATTAACCCAGTGCGCGGTTACGAATACATTTTTTTCGTCAAAGCCCATTTCTTTACCTGTCAGCCATTTTTTCTGATCTGTATTCAGAACGAACAGCTTGTCGAAAGCGCTGTAATAAGCACGAAGATACCTTCGCGACCTGTTGATCTCGTGGATATCAAAATTAAGCACGTCTTTAGCGAAAGTTATCCAGTCTGTATGAATGTAGAAATTCGCAGGCACTGTGTATGCATGTTTCAGATATAATGCCGCCGCCCCCATTACTCCCTCGGTCGAACAAATTATCCTGTCATAATCATTTTTCTGAAATATTTCATGGATCTTCAGGAAATTAGGTATTCTTACAGGCTGCTGCTTGTAGAAAGGCAGAGTAAATTCCATTTCAGGTTTGATAACGATCAGGTTGTCGTCAGATTTTAATTTGCTTGAACACACAAGAAAATCTATCGGCAGATTTCTCTTTTTAATCTCTTTATGGATATCGTTCAGAGCCATGGAAACACCGTTCTTATCTTCAAATGTGTCTGTCAGCCATAAAGCTCTTTTCGGATGGGATAATTTTCCGATCCTGCCTGCGAATTCGTTGTATAAAGGCCTTAAGTGAGTGAGTGATTTTGCCGCTGTAAAATTGGCGGCGAGAATTATCAGTGAAGTCAGCATCGGGAACGACAGTCCGTCAAGAAATTTGGGTATGTCGGGAATTATCATATTGCTTCCCTTTTTAGACTTTGACCCTGAGTAAGACCTTAAGTCGCTGGGAAGCTCAAGCAGATTGATTATATTATCAAGCGAAGTCTTTTCAAACTTACTTTCAAAATCAATCTCATCGAGCTTTTTTGTAAGCCTCGAAAAAAGTACTTTGTTAAGCTCGTTCGATATAAGAGTGATATGTTTCTGATAATCATCTACCATTATATCCGGACGTTTCTGCCTTGCTTCCGCTATACTTACAGCTGAATCAAATACTTTTTATATGCGCCGGGTACCAGAAATTTTTTGAAATACGACGGCACTTCTCCTCTGAATGAATTGTGAAATAGTTCAATGAATTTGATAGTCACTCCGTGCCTCTGGATCTCTGATAGCGCGTTCGAGATCACAAAAGCGATGAGCTTATCTATCGTCGTGCCTTTGTGCAGAAGCATCCTTGTAAGACCGGGGTCCTCAAAGTTTAGGCATACCTGATTGAAATAATCCAGGAACGCGACTGTAAGTTTTTCGGTATTCTGATCGGAGCCGTAAACAGCCGTGTTCCCGTTTTTTATAGCTTCCAGAGCCAGTTTTGAAAGAGGCTCTTTTTTTCGCCTGTTTTTAAGATCGGGAATGTGCAGATATGTTCCTGTCTGACCCGCGAAAATACCCATGTGGCTGTCAGAACCGCCCGTAAAAGATTTTTTGTAGGGATTATTGCAGTAATC
>ENA-UPTA01002828-UPTA01002828.1-activated-sludge-metagenome-genome-assembly--contig:-NODE-2828-length-17559-cov-6.651451_pt1 | contig 17559 bp, 17 predicted proteins | sample MGYA00238184_ERZ773361 | MGnify/ENA primary metagenome ERZ773361 (study PRJEB29100, sample SAMN05720205) | activated sludge metagenome | isolation source: anaerobic digester from wastewater...
TATACACTCTTTCCCTACACGACGCTCTTCCGATCTTGGCTGCTTTCGAGAACGCATTGACTTGCGCGTCGGTCAGATTTTCCCAGTTCTTGTAATCGTGGGCCGGATGTCGCTCAACCTTTTTGTATCCGAAAGGCTGCGACAGCTTGCCATTCCCAAACCCGAGAAGTAGGCCGCCCGTTTTTTCGTGTTGGCGGTCAGCGATGCGTTCGAGCGCTTTCCCGTCGCCTGCCTCGATGGCTGCCATCATCTCGGCCTCGGTCGCGCCCATCATCACAGCATCGCCGATCAGGTCGGCGTTTTCGCGGATCGCCCGGTACTCGCTGTTACGAGCGGCCTTTTCGAGTCGTGAAATCGCCTCGTCTCGCTCTTCGCTCGTCGCGTAAGGGTTTTTCGTTTTTTCTGGCGCGGCTTTTCCCCCATCCATGGTGGCAGGCATGGACATTTGCTCCACCGACTTCATGTAGTCCCGCAAGCGCTTCTTGGCTGGACCCTCCAGAATATCGGCCCACGTCTTCCACTCAGCGGCCTTGCGCTGGGAAAAGGCATTTGAGACGGGAGCGCCCGCCTTCTCGCTGGAACGGCTGATCATGGCCGCACGTTCGATTTCGTTGGCGCTGTTCCAGGTGGGGGCAACGCCCTTTGCTTTTGGCTTCTGGGAGTTGCTCTTCTGTTCCGCTTCCTGACTCAGCAGGGGCGCGGCTTCGGCTTGCCTTTCTTCACGGCGTTGCTCCGGTTGGGGTTGCGCGGCGGCTTCGGGGACTAGCTCCCCGCCAGTCTGCCCGCCGCTTGCGGTGCTAGCTTTGGATTGATCTAGGCGAGCCTGCTCTCGCAATCCAACAGGCTCGGTGCCTTGCTCATAAGCGGCCGTCTTCCAGCCTGCTTTCTCGCGTCTTTGCTGTTCGCCTTTCGTGAATGCAGCAATTTTGATGGGTTCGTCCGCAGTTCCCGGCTTGTATCCCCAAAGGACAAGCGGCTTCTTAGCTGATCCTTGCGGCGTATCGGTGCTGGCTACGGCTGGAATGGCATTCTCTCCGGTCGGCGTCTTCGGCCGAACCCACTCCTGATTCAGCCGTGCCTGCTCTCCAAGTCGTCCAGGAACTTGTCGGAGTAGCGCGCTCGCGGCCTGCTCCGGCGTTCCTCGCGCTTGGCCTTGACTCGCTCTCGTTGGTCCGGAGGGCAAGCCCATGGGTGAGGTTTCTTGGCGGCCTTGGCCCTGACTTTCGGTGACATCCGGATTTCTCGGAGGTATTAGCGCGGGAAGTTGATCAACCCTATTCCCCAGCCGCGTTTGGCCCAACCGACCTAACGACTGCGGGATGGCAGCAGGCGTCACGGTCGGCAAGCCCTGCGGCGTGGCGAGTGGTGGATTTTGCTGATTCAGCGCGGCGATTTCTTGGGATCTGGCGACGCGCTGCTGTTCACGGGTCGCTCGGCGCTGCGCTTCCTGATCGAGAATCGCGCGCTGGCGGCTGGTCACGTCGGCTTGCTGCGCCAACTCGGACAACCGGGCGCGGTCTTGCGTGAAGTCGATAGGTTGAGCAGGGGCTTCAGGCTGGCCGGAATTCCAGCCACGCATGGCGGACTGAATGCCCGGCTGCTGCTGGCCTTGCGGATTGAATGCCCGCAGCCGCCCCTGTTGCGCGGCCTCTCGAAGCATCCGCGCCGAATCGGCTAGACGCGGCTCCAGGGATGCGCGCGCTTCCAGGCCGCTGGCCATGCGATCCAGCGTCTCGAACGACAGTCCCTTGATGTTGGGTTTCTTGCCCTTGGCAATCGCCGCCGCCGCTCGTTCGGCAAGATCAGCTTCGCGGATCGCTTCCGGGTCACGGGTCTGGCCCTCGGCGCGGCGTTGCGATTCTTCGTTCAGCAACGCAAGCGAACGTTCCACGGCGGCAGACTGTTTGCCCAGCGCGTCGGCGTGATCCCGCAACAGCACTTCCCCGGCCAACTGATACCGTCGCAACATATCATCAGATAGAGACGCGAGATTGAACGCGGTCGATCCGTGCGCGCCCTTGCTCATCGGCTTGCCGGTGGCGATGTCGTCCAAGGTCTTCGCGACGCCAGCCACGGCATCGGGGTTCTGCTCGAAATGCGCGGCTGAATCGGTCAAGGCTTGGCGTCGGCCGATTTCGGCTTGATAGCGCTTGGCGGCATCGGTCAGTGTCGGTTCGGCGTTCTCGGGGAGCGCTCGCCCCGCGAGGTCAGCAAGTTGCGCGTCGTCGAGTTCATTGACTCGCTCCGAGAAGCCCAGATAACCCGCCATACCGCGTTGGGAATTCATGGGCGCGGAGATTGATTCTGGCGACACGCGCAAACTCAACTCGCCTAGCAATTGCTGGCGAGCGGCATCGACGCGCCGGGCGGCGGATTTCGGCAACCGCCCGGCGTTCTCAATCTCGTCGAATCGAGAGAGCGCCTCGGCAATGTCGGATTCGCGGGCAAACTCCAGATTCGTGCGTAGTTCAGCGGTAGCCTGTTCAGCATCAGAAGCGCGCGCCTTCCCTTCTTGATTGGCAAGGTGTCGCCCATAAACCGAACCAGCAGGAATGCCAAGCGCCGAGAAGAACAATGATGTGGCTGCGGCCTGCTTGTAGACCTCTCCGGCCGATTTCAGCCAGTCGTCAACAGATGATAACGAGCGCGGTTTCTCGTTGGTAAGTCCGGTCGCGGCATAGGCGGGCTGCTGGATTTGTTGGGTAGCTGTCTCTGTTCCAGGCTCAACAACGAAGGCAGAGAGCGCAGTCTTTGCGGCTGCCTTAGCGGCACGAGCGGGAAGCGAACCGCCGCCATGCAAAATATCGCCAATGGCTGATTTCATCAGACCAAGCTCAGCAACTGTTCCAGCGGCTTCTGGTGCCGCTTCGCCGTGGTAGATGCGGACGGCGTTCGGTTCTATGGTTTCCTGGTAGTAAGCGCCTGTTTCTTCTGCGGACGGTTCTCGGCCATTCTTCTCCTTGAAATCGGTCTGATATTGATCAATAGAGTCACGAATGAACTGATTAGCTGCTGAACGTCCGGCCGGAATGTAAGCGCCCAGCATTCCGCCTAGCGTACTACCAATGGCGCGCCCGGCCGTCACGCCGGCCGGGACGGTTGCCGGGGCAGCAGGACCGCCGAGTCCGCCGATTGCGCCACCAATGGCGCTACCCGCTATGCCGCCAAGGATCGCTGGTCCCATTGTCGCGGCGGTATATGGGAAACTTTGCGTCGTTTCTGCCCATTCGCCGCGCGTCATAGGAATGCCAAGCCCCATGGGGCGACTGTATTCTCCTGAATCGCGTAGCGCTTGAATGTCGGCCTGTTGGCGCTTTCTGTTTTCCTCGATAACCCGATCTTTCCAGTCGCGCTCCAGTCCTGGATTGACGACGCCTTCCAACTGACTCGCGACGACTGCCGGTAATCCGCGCGCGGTCTCTACAATGCCGCCGCCAAGGTCGAGCAAGGTGCGGCCAAATCCGGCTGGTTTCGGCTGATTTGACGCTGGGGTATCCGCGCTCATCGCCGCCTGCGGCATCAGCGGCGGCTGAATCTGGCTCAAGGAGGGCTGTTGCTGCTGGAAGGTGGGCGACGGCAACCCAGATTGTTGCGGCTGCTGATGGTTGACCAGCGTCGCCAAGTCCGCTAGCGACGGGATACCTTGTTGCTGAGTCTGGCCAGGCATGGGCAAGGACTGGCCATACACATCACCATACACATTCCGCCGTCGCGGGTCCTCTAGCCAGTTGGGCATTGATTGTCATCCTGTCATTATATTAGGCCGGAACGTATCCTTCCTCAAAAGCATCAGCAGGAGAGAATGACTCGTAACCATCTTTATACCGCACAAAATATCCTCCAGGCTGCGGATTATGTTTTTTCATATAATCAGCGGATACGACAAAATAATCGTACCCCTCTTCTACCGGGAAGATAGAAGCTCCGCCATCTTCGCGGAGACCTATAGAGGCTATTTTCAGTGCCCAAACCTGTTTGTGGCAATTGTATTTCGGCATTTCCATCGTAACATCATTCATTTAATATCTCCTAGTTAACAAAGGTCAAACGCATCGACACCAAACCCGCATCCAGAACAATAGATGCTGGCTAGCTCAACCGCCTTTCTCGCATCAGCGCCCATGGCCATTGCGCCAATCGCCACTTCTCGTCCAACACCCCATGCCATGAATGGATTCTCTACCGTAATTGGGATAGGCGATTGCTCATAAAAATGGCATAAATTTGTTTTGGCGACAATCAGCGTGGTGAAATGATCTTCCTTCTGAAAGGCTGGCCATTCATGCCTGCCCGCCATCCATTCAAGAAGAACGATGCCATGCTCAAGACGGCCTACCCAAGCAACAACGCAGTCATCAAGACGCCGAATTTTCGAGAATGGCATTTGGGTATCGCCAAACAATGCCATTCGGTCAGCGGCGAGCGTCTGCCCATCCCACGCAACGATACTCATCTTCGATCATCGATTCTCAGGGAAAGCCGCTTCCACTACTACTGTCGCTACGGCTGCCGTAACATCGAAAGAATGAGTGGTCCCGTCCAGAACATCCGATTTAGTCGCGGTGATAGTTCCAGTTAGATTTCCGCTCGCCACCGGGACCGCTGTTCCTCCAGCCGCCGTTCTTGTTGAAACGGTTGCGGTCGCTCCGCCAGCGATAATGATGGTAATAGTGGGCTTTCCAGTATTGCATGTTGCTGTGCGCGCCGCACCTTCCGCATCAAACGCAATAGTCTTTGTTGACCCCAGCCGGGACTGAAACTATTTTCGAAAGCATTACAGCGCTCCCGCTTGTGGAGACTTCAGTTGATAGTATTGAGTCATGTAATTCAGTGCGTTCTGGCGCTGCTGCTGATCCGGGCTGTTGGTGTAAATATCCATCCAGTTCGCAACCATTTGATCAGGCGTTAAGCGCTGGTCTTTAGCGATTTGCGAATTACGAGAATCGATGAGCGATTGATCGAGTCGATTATTCCGCAATACGTCATTCTGGAACTTCAGCGCATTCAGTCCATAGTTCGCCGCAAACTGCTGGCCCTGTTGTTGCTGTCGAAAGAGATCAGATAGCGCGGAATTGGCGTTGGCCTGACCCTGTAATTGCTGCTGCTGGCCAGCGCGAGCGTCTTGCAAACTGGCGATATTCGCTTGCTGCATCAAGTCAGCGAGCCTCAACTGACTGCGCGGCCCGCCACGGCTTACATCAGGGAGTAGCGTTCCCAAGGCGTCGGTGCGCCCGCTCGCCACGTCCAGCGGATCGACGCCACGGCGGATACCGTCAGTACCGAAGCGGAAGCGTCCTACATTGGGATCGTCGAGCCGTGCTTGACGGAGGTCTTGTAGCGCGGCGGTCTGGCGATTAATGGCCGCAACGTTACCTTCCACGGTGCCGCCATTACCTTGATCCATGACATTCAGCGTGCCTTGGCCTGGCGCTACCCTGGATACACCGCTAGCTGTTCCGGCCGAAGTCGTGTAGCCACGCTGATAGAGCGGTTCACTGCCGCCCGCGAATTGTCCGCCCATGCGGCCACGCATCGCATCTTGGTATCCAGACGATCCAGGCGATAACATGTTGCCCTGCGCATACGCCCCATTTCCCAGCGGCGCATAGCCGCGAGACATCATGGCGGTGTCTTGTCCGTAGCTTGGATTCCCGGCGATGTAATCAGGGCTTGGCAGGGCCGGTCCGGGCGTTCTCGATGGCCCAGACACGCCTGGGAGGGCGGACGAGCTACCAGTCTGGGCGTTAAGAAACGACAGCGGATTCTGTTGCGGGCCTCGCGCGGGAAGATTTTCCGGCATATAGCCGTTTGGCTCTGGCAATCCGCCGCCCATACGCGGTTGATTCGTCGCGGCGGCGCGGCCGATAGGATTTCCTGCGGGATTGGCTACCTTGCTGTTCTGAAAATAATCCGCCAGCGCCCGGTATCCAGGCTGTTCTGGCGTTTGAAAGAATCCGGCCATGGGATCGTCCTTCTAATTCCAATCTAAATCTTGCGCGACGGAACTTCTGAAATAGGAGTGGCCGCGTATCGCAGTATCCATATTTGCGTTGATCCGTCTCGCTTCCTTTTGTTTCCATGATACGGGCGGACCCACCATTTCATCGACCATTCTCGAAAATTCTCTTGCCATTTCAATATCCAGCGTATCTGGGTCGTGCTTTTTATAGGCGATGCCGCATACCGCCAAAATTAACACTTCTTCCAGGTCATTTGGAATATCGTCCAGCGTGATAGTCGGAGTGTCCTCGCTGGATACGTCGCTCCATGAAAATTCATCAATACAGCGGCGGCGCACAGAAAGCTGGAGTTCGTCATTAATGATCGGGATCGGGTATAGCCGCAACAATCCGCGTTGTGGCTCGTAGTAATGGGTTGGGGTGTCGGTATTCGTGATCCAGTTTTCGCCATACAGATACGCTAAGCGCGTTGATTCGGTCTTTTCTAGGAATAGCCCAGAAGACGCTAAAAATACCTTGTCCACATACAGCGTGGAATCATGCAGGACCACTTCTGGATTTCCAGAGGTCACGGACAATCGCGTTGGATCGCCAACGATGTCTGATGAGCTGCCGCCCGTTGTCCAAGGAATTCGGCCCGCCATATCCAGCAACGCGGATTTTAGATAACCAACCAATTCCGTGTTCTTCCAGAGACACACGGAATCGTCTTCCTGCCACGTCGCGTAATAGCCGGCGGTCGGCGCGCCTCGATCTCCGCCTAGATCGTCCAGGCGGAGGCGGATATTCTCGATCAGCGAAAGCAGCGCGATGGCCACTGATTAGCCGCCGTACTGATCGACGCCGCGAATCCCTTCTGGCGTTTGCCGGTCTGAAACAACCATATAGGCCACGATTTCATTGCCATCAAGCGCCGAGTTCATGGTGATGGTACCTCGAACATCGCCAGTGGTAGCCGTGGCGGTGGTGGTCACGGCGGCGACTACGGTCACGGAATCGTCCATGGCCCCCGTATGATAAGCACGGATCAGGTCCGATTTCTTGGCCAGCTTGTAGGGCAAGCCTAGCTTTGAGCCGGTGCCGATGTTGATGGTGTCGGTGGTGATGTCGCCGGCCGAATAGATAGCGATAGATTCGACGTACTTGAACGCCTTGACGCCCACGCCAGCGGATGCGGCCGTGGCGATAGTGATCGACTCCACGACCTTTACCTTATATTCGTCATAGCCGGTGATGGTGACGACGGTATCTGCGGCGGCGGTAGTCGTTGTGATCGCTAGATTGCGCGGCGCATCTAACGTCCAGACCGTCGCGGATGCGCCAGTGCTGGTGGTGATGGTGGCCGCAGCCGGTACTGACCCATTGTCGGTGGGACTGGTGCCGTTCGTGGCCGGCGTATAGGTCTTCGTGGCATTGTTCGGCAGTTCCGTGGACGTGGCGGCGACGATGAGCAGATCGGCATCGGCAACAGCGGGAGCCGCCCAAGTGGCGCGAGTAGGGAGCACAACCGGGACGCCTCTGGCTCCGTTGACGCCAAAAGCGCTTGGATCGTAACCGCCGCCGATAAAGACTTCATCGGCACCGGACAAATTATGCTTGCTCATGTGGAGTTCTCCGCCCGGCCACCGGCCGGGCATCAGTGAATGACGGAGACGCTATGGGCTGATCAGGCACCCATCGAACCGAAGACCGCGCGCGGATTGGTCACGCCAACCGACCACCGCTTGCGCGCTTTGTACTCATAGTTGCCAGTACGAAAGTCTTCTTGTCCGCCCTTTTCCAGTGCCTTTCGAGTGAAGAACTGCAACCCCATCGGCGCATCGGTCTTCACGAACCAAGCATCGGTATCGGTCAGACGGCGTAGGTTGATCGGCTCGCCGGAGAACAGCCCCATGCTACGGATCGCATTCGTGTCGTTATCGGACGTTCCAACTCGCTGCACTGAATTCAAAATGCGATGGACGCTGAACGCATTGGCGTTGCCGATAATGATATTCTTCGGCATCAGCGGCATCGGCAGCCCGCGATCATTGACCGCGTTCATGACCTGGATACAGGTATCTTCCAGCGCGGATTCCGACAAATCAGCCGCCACGCTTAGCGTATTGCTATACGTACCGCCGGCCCACAAAGGATGCGACGTGGACAACAGCGTAACGCCGTCGCCAATCGTGGTGCTCGTCGCCTCATTGAACACATTCGCCGCCGCAATTTCCTCGGCTTCGCGAAGCGCCCGCATCAGTTCTCCAGTATAAAACGCGCCCAAGCTGCTGTACTGATTATCTTCCAGCGCCTCTTGCGTCAGCGAGAACATCAAGGCAACGGTAACGTGCGTGTAGCGGGCGGTCCAGAATTCTCCGCCCTCGCCTTCGGCAATAGCCGCGCCTTCCGATTTGATCGGCGCGACGTTCAGGCCGACCCGCAAGACCTGCTCTTCGAACGCACGGGTGCTGTTCTTCTTATCGAAGATTTTCGGCCAGTCCAACGGATAATCCCGCTCTTGAGCGGACCAAACCGCGTTCAGATCGTTTTCCAGCTCCTTCGGGAACTGCGAGCGATTCATAGGCATGACTAGATACCTCCCACGCCAGAGACTACAGCCCGATTGACATGCTCAATCAAGAGCGCTTCAACCTTGGCATAGCTACCATACGCATTGTCAGGGCGATTGACCAGCCCCATGATTTTCAGACTGCCGCCCGTCGTGGCGCTGGTGCCAGATACCACGGCATACAAGCCGGATTGGCCGGATTTGGTGTTGCCGGTGCCCACATTCCAATCCGCGACCACGCCAATTTCAGCGGCCACGCATCCATCGGCCTGGACTTCCCAAATGACATCCGGGTCGTCGATGACCTGGGCCACGATATTTGTCTTTCCGTCGGAGACTCCGGGCCAGTATTTCGACCAAACGGGCTTGCCATTGGCATCGATGTACGAACAGCCGATGAATACGCCGACGTTATCAGTATTGCCCGAGGCGGACTTAGTGACGTTTTTCCCAGTCCCAGTCATTTCAACGACATCGCCAGTATAGATCGCTGTCGTATAATCCGTGGCAATCGAGTAGGCGTTTTGGGTAATCGATCCCCCGCCCAGCTTCCGCACCGGAACGAGTCCGCGCGGCGCGTTGACATTAGCCATAACTATTGGCTCCTATAAATGCTTGAATTAATCGCCGCCAAAGCGGGCAGGACGCCCAGCCCCAACGGTAGCGCGTGCTTCGAATTCTTCCACGGTGCCGCCATTGGAGCCGTGCTGTCTTGGCATCCGTTGCCCCATGTATTCCTGGACCGACTGTCGTAGTCGCTGATTCCGGCCCGCGACATGCGCGCGGACCTTATCGCCCATAGCCTTTGGCCGCTCCATCAAGATGCAATCCTGATTGCGGATCACTTCGCCGAAATCGCCAAACCGTCGCACGAAAGGCTTGAAGGCGGGCGGAACGGTATCGACTTGGCGAGGTCGCCACCCCTGCTGCATGTTGCGGATGATGTTCGGCTCATCGTCGGCATTCACGACTCGGCACCGAACCCATTTTTGCTCGAAGGCATCGCGAGCGGGTGGCGCGGTGGTATTCTGAGCAGGCGTCCATTCGGGCCACGCCTCGATCTCGGCAGCGGCGCGGCTGGTCTGCTCTCGCGTCAAGCGGTCATCAGTCGCCGCTACGGATGATTGGCTAGCCATATTTTTCGGTTCTCCGGGGTGTCTTCGATGTCGAATGCGCGCATTCGCGCCTTATCTTGATCCGTGAAAGTACGCCGCGCACCACTCACTGGGGCGGCACGACCATCAGCGCTGCTGGTCCCGGTCGGCGGGCCGACTTCTCGGCGACGAGTTGGGGCGGCAGATTCAATATCCTTGATGGTGTCAGCCGCCCTGGGGATCGCCGCCCGGATGCGCTTATTAAGCTCCGCGTAGGTGCTGGTGTCATTCGGATCGAATCCATCTTGCCGAATATCTTCAAAGAGTTCCGCCGCGAGTCGAGCGGCGCGCGGATTCTGGCCGGACTGATACCAGCTATTCGCCTTCAGCCATTTCCCCATCGTCTCAGGGATTTGCGGCTGCTGGTTATCCGTTTGCGCCTGACGGGACCGTTGGTCTTGATGCTCGCGCTTACGCGATTCCATCTCGCGCATCTCGGCGCGGGCATCGGCGATGTCCTCGGTTGCCGTAACCGCCGCCTCGTCATCGCCATCCACCATGGCTTGACGGAGCCGCTGTTTCGCCGAGTGAAGCTTGGCCTGCAAAGTGCCCTCGGCAGCCTGGGCATCGGCTGCCGCATTGCGGGTTTTGATCGCTCCGACCTCGGCAGACAGCGTGTTGATTTGATCGAGTAGCGCGCGTTCTCGATCCGCGAATCGCTCTTCGAGCGCCTTTCGGCGTCCGACTTCTTTGTCGATCCGCTTTTTGACGCGAGCCGACCATTGATCGTCATCATCCTGGTGACGAGGAGCAGGATCTGGTTCGAGTTCGCCTGAACCTAAGTCCGGCTGGATCAATTCTTCCAGTTCCGACGGCTCCCCCTCGTCTTCGAGAAGGTCGTCGCGGGTTTCTTCATCAAGTTCCATAGGGATTCCTATGCTCACAAATACGCTTTGATTTGCGACGGGTCTTTCACCACCGCCCGGATTTCGTCGTCGTTGACCAATAGATATTGATCGGGGTCTTGACCATCATTTCGCTTGACTTCAATCGTTTGCCCGGCGTGCTTCGGGAAAATCACATAATCGCCGATCTTACACCAAGGCGCTGAGAATCGTTCGCCTCGATAGCATTCACTGCCCATTTTAAGAACTTGCCCGGCGACCTTGGCGATGTCGGCATATTGCTTAGACTCGCCGACAAGCGCAATACCGCCCGCGCTGAACTTGGGAAGCCGATACGGCTTGATGAGAATTCTGAAGCCGACCGGACTTGGAATGTCTCCCGCCTGATCGTCTCCAGATGTCACCCATTCTTGTGGAGTCATTCTCTCTATTCCTCTTCGAAATCAATTTCGTTGTGCTGTTTAAATTCGTCGTTCAAAATATCCAGCGCGGTTTTTAACCCAGCCACTCGCCCAGTCATGCGTCGATAATCTTCCCAGTCCTTTGCTGATCCATTCCCGATAGCCGTTACGGTTCTTGAGATTTCCTCATCGAATCGTTTTCTGACTTGTCGAACAAACCCGGTAATCATTGCACGGGCATCTCGCCAAGGTCGCGTCGAGCCTGATTGCTGACGAACTGGCTAACCAGTTTCGCTTCTTGTTCGGCAGCCCCGCGCCGCATGTCCGCAATGGCTTTTGCATCATCGCGTTGAATTTGCGCATTCGCCAGCGCGTCCTTGCGTCGGATTTCAGCTTCGGCACGCGCTGAATCAATCGCCGATTTCTGCTCTGCGGCCACTGCCGATGGATCGGGCGCAAGGCTATTGGCTTGTTGCTGACTCATGATCTGAACCGCTTGGGCCGCCATCATCGCCAGCATGTTTTCCGCCTGCGGGTCCATGGGCTGTCCGGACCCCATGGGCGCTGCCGGAAGCTGTGTCCCCATCGCTGCTTGCATTTGCAGCAGATACGCCCATGCCAAATGTTCGGCCTCGTGCGCGACTGCGGCGGCATCGATGCGCTTACGGGTTTCTTCGTCGGTGATTGACTCCCGCCACTGCCGATGCACGATTAGATGCGCTTGGTGGTCTTGGTCTGGGAATGACTTGACTGGTTGCGTCATCAGCAGCGCCATGTTTTCCTCGACCGGCCCCATGCGTGGCGCTTGCGATTGATCGGCCAGCAGTTCATCGGCGTTCGGCAACCGCATGGTTTCAAGCAGACGCTTTTCAACAGCGCGTCGATTATACAAGTCTGGCGCGGCGGCGGCCCGATCCACCAGAGCTTGTGCAATCACCAGCTTTTGAGTTCCAGTGATCGCGTTCGGATCGCTGACGGGCTGCACATCCACGCGATTATCGAAATCAGCGGCAAACTGTTCCGGCGCGATATTCAGCACATCTCGGCAATAATCAGCGTCGGGTAGATAATCGGCGGTCAATTCACACGCAATGGCCAGCTCTTCGGCTTGCGCTTGATGGCATCGAATCTGGATCGACGACTGAACTTTCATTCCTTGTTCGATTCGCGCTAGAGTTGTTCCTACTGGAACGCTCTTTGTCGCCTCGCCTACCAGCTCGCTCGTCGTTCCAGCCACACGCCGGAACACGCCATCCATCCATTGCAATAAATTGAATAGAGTTTGCGAAGGTTCCGCATACGGGATGCTGACAAAGAGCTTTTGCAGTTCTTCCGTAGTCGCCTCGACCGGCTGCCACGTTCCCGGTGTAATGCTGATTCCGTCGCCACGCTTCCCTTTTGGAAGCACCACATCAGCCGATCTGAATCCACCGCGCAAGTTGGCCAGCATTGCCGCGTCAAGCAGCGCGCGAAGGTTTCCAGACATCGATTCGGCAGTGCGGCCCAGCGCGTGCAGCAGTCCAAGGCCATAGAACCCATCAAGCCCTGGAAGGAAATCGTAATGCACCCAGCGGCGGCGGCGATGTCTTTTCTTGTCCGATTTTCGCCAATCCCGATACACGCTAAAGACTTGCTGGCTTTCACGATCAATCGTGACGAGAAATGGAGCGCCCTCTGGTTCGCCGGGGATGTCAGTGAAGATGGATTGTTCAAGCAAAACATATCGCTGCGACTTATCGAGCGCCGTCATTGACGGCTTCGTACTCGTGACCGCATCTAATTCGGGCTGCAAGTCGGTCTTTTCATCGTCTTCGGAGAGCGCATCAATCGAGCGATCCACATACACTCCGGCACGAATGAGCCGCTTGATGTCTTGGCCGGAATAGCTAATGACATGCGTAATGCGAGGCGCGGTATTGAGGTCCGTTGATCCATAGGGAACCAGCACCTCCTCGGCGGGAACGAACTTCGAAACGACTGTTTCCGAGTCAGCGCAATAGTGCAGTTTCTTAAAGCACGAACCAGATAGCGGCAGGCGGAACAGCATCCGGTCATGATGCTTATAGCCACCAGGCATCTTCTTCGTGAACAGCCAGTTCAGATAATCAGCGACACGCGCGGCCTGTTGCTCGCGCTGCGGATTCATCGACAACCCGCCTTCGACGTATGCCTTTGCCGGCCCTTGCGCTGGCCAGAGTTCGCTGATGGTACGGGCCTGAAATTGGATGATCGCTTCGATCAGTCCGGGGAAAACAGCAGATGACGCACCTTCGAACGCTGGCTCTCCATCCTGATTCTCGCTGATCCCCAACAGCCGAATCCCGATTTTTTCGCGCGCTCTCCAATCCGAGCGGCTCGCATCGTCGCTGTCGTAGCCATCATGCACATCTTGAGAAAGACGGCCAAGCGTTTGAGAATCCAAGCGTTCTGCAAGATTTTCATTGAACGAGGATTTCTGCTCTGGTGGAGATGGCGGCAATTGCGCGCGCTCAGACTCAGTGAGCAAGTCCTCATCGCCGGCATCAGCCATCGCATAGATTTCAGGTAGTTCCATCAGCCGTACACTCCATGCCGAACGGGCGTTTCTCGTTTATGGAATAACGGATCAATGTCCGGTTCATCGGGAACTTTAGGCTCTGGCGCAATCAGCATCCCGCTATTGCGGATGCGCAACCACGCTTGCGTGCAGGTATCCACGTAATCACTTGTTACGCCGTTCGGGAATTGCTCACATTCGGTAATCACTTCGTCCGCGAACGTCCGATTCGGGTAGTAAATCTGGCCATTCTCCAGCATCGCCTGGACTGCATACGCCCGAGATACTTTATCGCGGTCTGGCTGGTACTCGGCAACCGGAATTCCCGCGCGCCGCATGTCCTGAAGCAACGATTGTCCGCTGGCTTTTTTCTCGATTAGCACACAATCGGGTTGCTGTTCACGGTAAGCTTTCGTCGCCTCGGCCCGAAGCGTCGGATAATCGACTCGGCCGCGCCACGCTTCGATCAGCATGATCGCTGGATTTCCATCATCCGTGAAAAACACGCCCCAGGTGGTGCGGGCGCTGAATGAGTTCGTTTTCAGGTCTTTATCGGAAAACGCAGTGTCGTAGCTTTGAAGTATATAGATGCAGGATGGCGGATGCTTTCCTTTCCACTCGCGCCACCATGACCGCCTTAGTATGTTCCCGCCGTCCACCACGGGCGATTGCTGATAGAGCGCTGCCCAGTTTCGAGAGTCGCGCTTGGCCTGCGCCACCATTTCATCCGTGAACCACTCAGGCCAAAGTCGCTCACCGATTTTTCTTTCCAGCGGATCATCGGTACTCGTGCATTCCATAGGGATACTGAGTACATGCCATTGCTGTCCTCCGTCGCCCTGATCATTCAGAAGCCGACCCGCCAAATCATCGGTATGCCAGCGCGTTTGAATGAGGATTTGCGCCGCGCCCGGCTTGAGTCGCGTGAAAAAGTCGGCTTTGTACCAATCCCAGATTTTGTCGCGCATCGTCGCCGAGTCCGCGTCTTCACGATTGCGGAACGGATCGTCGATAATACCGAGATCGGCGCGAAATCCTGCAATGCCAGCGCCGGCACCGGCCGCAAAATACTCACCGCCAGCGCTGGTGCTCCAGCGCCCAGCGGCGGCTGATTCTTTCGATACGCCAAAGTTAAAAACTCGGTAGTGCTCAGTCGATGAATAAAATCCGCGTACTCGCCGCCCGAATTTTTCGGCCAGTTCTGCCGAATGGCTGGCAGCAATGACGTTTTTCTTGGGATGCTTCCCCAAAAACCACGCCGGAAATATCTGGCTAGCATAGACCGATTTGGCTGCCCCTGGAGGCAGGAAAATCATCAGCCTGGGGATATCGCCGCGTTCGACAGCTTCCAGGTATTCGATGATAAGACGGTGATGCTTGGCTGGAGTAATGCCGATGTCCATGTATTCGATATACCCAGCCATGTGCGCACGAGCGCCGCGACGCGCGAGTAATTCGCGCGCGGCTTCCGCTTTGGTGGGCGGTCGGCGAGAGCGATTAATCGCCAGATTCGGACGCGATTCGCAAAAGCTCATCGTCGCTCATTTCCTGAACATGTCGATATTCGATGGGTCCGCCATTGGCCCCGGTTAGCGCGGTCTCCCGTTTATCGACCCAATCGCACCTATTTTTCATCGTGAAAATCCACGACGCTGGCGACATTTCCGCATGTTTTTTAAACAAAAGCTCTTCAGCGTGAGCCTCGGCTCGTTTTACTGCATGCAAAAACTCTGGATGCTGATCCATCCAGTTATAGATCGTTCTCTTGCACGTTTCGCACTCAACGGCTGCCCCGGCAATTCCCCTGCCGTCAGCAATCGCTCTGAATGCCCTGTCCGGCATCGTGTCATCGTAGATAGTAGGGCGTCCGCCGCTCAAGATCGGCCCATCCATAACATTAGAATATCTGAATATGCACTAATATTCTAATAAACTATACAGATAAAAAAGTCAATAGTTTTTTTCGTAAGGCACGAAAAAGCCCGCGCGAGGCGGGCTTGGCTGTAGTGTTCGGTGTTGGAGTTTGTTTTCAAAATTTAATTACAGCACTTGCCGTGCTGCTTTCCATTCCTTGCCTCAGCCACGAAAATTCATTCTTACCCTTAGTTTCCGGCAGTCCTGCTTTTTCAAGCAGTTCGGCATATGTGCTGTAAGCACTGCCGTCAACACAATTTGTCGTGGACTATGTGTCGTGTCTCGCCTCATTGGAATCCGCGCCTTTCACCTACGCCGCCCGTTCCAGACGGACGGCTTCGGTGAATTTTTCGGCATCGGTTCGCGCTTCAACCTTGGTGCCTGATACGTGATCAGACAAGTTCTTGCCAAGTCCACGCGCAAGCCCCGCCTCCCCGGCGGTTGCAAAGCTCAGGATATTTCGCGCCGCGTTCACGTCGCGGTCATGGTGCGTTCCGCAATCGGGACACGTCCATTGCCGAATCGAAAGCGGCATGGTTTCTCGATAGATCCCACAGTGGGAACAGGTCTTACTGGTCGGTGCAAAGCGGTTCGCAAAAACGACCGTGCGCCCGTACCACGCGGCTTTGTATTCGATTTGCCGCTTGAATTCGTGCATCCCGACATCGGCAATCGCGCCCGCAAGGTGATGATTTTTCATCATGCCACCGACGTTCAAATCTTCCAGCGCCAGCACATCGGCACGGCGAATCAAGGCCGTGGTGGTCTTGTGTAGGAAATCCGCGCGACTGGCGGCGATTCTGGCGTGAATCCGCGCAACCTTGATCCGTTGCCGATTCCGCCGGTTGCTGCCCTTTTTCATCCGCGCCAACCGCCGTTGATGGCGCTTGAGGTGTCTCAAGCGGCCTTTTAGGTGGCGCGGGTTTCCGGACTTCCAGCCGTCGCTATCGACGACCACATCCTTGATGCCCAGGTCCAAGCCAACCGCATTGCCGGTGGCTGGCAGGGATTGAATCTCGACCTCGCACGAAAACGCCACAAAGTAGCGCCCGTCCGGCGTCTTGCTCACGGTGGCCATCTTGGGGATTCCGGTCGGTACTTGCGACCAGCGCACCTTGAGCGCGCCCAGCTTGGGGAGTTTCAGGAATTCCCCGGCTTTGTAGGTGCGCTCGATTTGCCGCTGATCCAACTGATACCGAACCGCTTGTCGGTCGTATCGGGATTTGAACCGGGGATACCGCCCGCGCTTCTCAAAAAAGCTCTTGTACGCCTTGTCCTGATCGATCAGCGCTTGAGTCAAGCAGCACGCGGCGGAATCCGCCAGCCAGGGGAATTCGCCACGCTTCCATTTCGTTACGAGGCGATTGAGCGACACGTAGTTGTGCCGGGTCTTGTCGGCCTCGTACGCCTTGCTTCGCAGGTCCAGGCAGCGATTCCACACAAACCTCGCGTTCCCGAACTCCACCGCCAACTGCTTGCGCTGGGCGGCGTTCGGATAGAAGCGATATTTGTAGGCGCGTTGTGCTATCATGTGCAGACCATAACATAACTTCTATGTGATCGCAATATGGCCAAGACTAACCTGAATATTCTAATCGATGCCGACTTGAAAGCACGGCTCAAAGCGATTGCCGATCAGCAAAACAGAACCTTGAGCAACCTGGTAGAGACCGAACTCAAGCGAGTCGCGGCCACGGGCCAGAGCGCGCAAACCGAGTCGAAAAACCGGCGCGGATAGCACGCTCAGGCCGCCGGACGGGCTGCTCTGGGCGGAATCGCATCGCCGGTTGGCTGGCGATTCCGAACCCCGACGCAATCCCTTCTACGACCGGCGGGGTCGTCGCGCGTCCTGCGCTCCTTCAAAGCTGATGCTGCAACGCCAGTATCTTATCGACAAGACCAGCCTTCAATAATTCGCAGTCTTGAATGGAGGATGGCGGCTTTTGATTAGTGCGTTTTGGCATTATTTATTCCTCAATAGGAATGCAAAGAACTTCATAAATAGAAAACCCGGCTTTACTATCATGGCCTGCTCAATCGCAATTCCCTTTGCCTCTTCTTTAGAATTTGCAGTTACAACATGAAGAGTCAAAGAATTAGTTAAATTATTATCATTAATTTTTTTCATTCCGCACGCTAACGCATATTGCTTTCCGGTTAGTGATTTCTTTGCCATGATTATGCTCCAGTTTTTGCGG
>ENA-UPTA01002832-UPTA01002832.1-activated-sludge-metagenome-genome-assembly--contig:-NODE-2832-length-17550-cov-10.604230_pt1 | contig 17550 bp, 28 predicted proteins | sample MGYA00238184_ERZ773361 | MGnify/ENA primary metagenome ERZ773361 (study PRJEB29100, sample SAMN05720205) | activated sludge metagenome | isolation source: anaerobic digester from wastewater...
GTTAAAATTTCTTGTTTCTTTATTAGCAACGGCTCTAATAATAAATTATATCTGTCTGTCCAACTAAAATCTAACATTGTTTTTACATCAATGATATAATAGTTAGGAACATATTCTACTTCTTCCGGAATCACAATTATATCTAACTTCACACCTTTTTTAAGAAAGTGTTTATCATAATTTAATCTGACTTCTTCTGGTGCTTTTTCTAAATCAATACCTTTCAGTTTAAATAAATATCCTCTTGATCCTACATCAAATACTTTATATTCTAAATCATTCCAAGTTAACATTCCTCTAACACCTTGACTTAAAACTTTATATTCTGAAATCTTTTTTGAAAATGAAACAGGTCTTCCAATTATCGTATGACCTTCAGAAATTAATTTTGCAAATAATTTTTCTTTTTCTTTTACGAATTCTAAAATTGGGGGTAATGATAATTTTTCAGATTTTAAGATTAATTCCAATACTTCTTTTAAATATTCTTTCGTGGTATTTGCAAAATCAGATCTTTTAATTTCTAATCCCATACTTTTAATTTCATCAACAGGATTATTTTCTTTTGAAATAATATAATTTGAGTATCTTTTTTTAGCTAGATATAAACCTCTTCTAATTACTAATTCATTTTTTAATTCTAATCTATTTCTGTTTTCATTTACATTATGTTTTGCTATAATTTTCTTAACAATATCGCCATTTAAAAAATTTTGAACTTCTTTATTTAAATCGTTTACAAACTTTAAAATATCTTCTTTTGATTTTTCCTTTGAAATCAATGAATTATAACATAAAAATATACTATCAGTATCTCCTGTAATTAAATGTTTAAAATTAACTCCCATATTATCTGTAAACATTTGTTGTTTGGTTATCGGTTTGTATTCAAATTTTTTATTATTCTTTTTTGACTCGATATAATTTTCTCCGGATATCATTACATTTTTAATTGCTTCTTGTCCACTTAATGTAATAGATCTTGCTGAGTCAACATTGAAAAATCTAAATACTTTATTACCCAAGGCACCATATAGCGAATTAGACAAAATTTTCATCACATTTTGCCTAGTATCATATAACTGTTCTTTATCTTTATCTTTTTTATTTAATGCATCAAACATCTTCTTTTTATAAATTTTTCTTGATCCTAGCAACATTTCCAACACTTCTGCATAGAATGATAATTCATTATCATGACTTTTAAAAAAACATCCATTAATTGTATGGGTTAAATTACTATCTTTTATTTTTTGTAATAATTGTTGCTTAGACACTGTAACTAATTTTTTCTCAAAAGTTGGATCTAAAATCACTTCAATTTGTTCTGGCAGGTTATCTGGATTATATGCTAAATCATATCCTAATTGATGATCTTTAAATTTCATTACAAATGTATTAACACCAATATTATATGTTAAAATAAGCGAGGGATACAAAGAAGTAAAATCAAAATCAACAATATAATCGTGTATACCCACCACGGGGGATTGTACATAAGCACCTTCAAATCTTTCATCTTGATCGATAATTTCAGCATTTTTGGAAGCATAACCTTTCTCCTTTAAGAAAGAAATAATTAATGAATCTATCTGACCCATTGGTGATTTTGATCCTTTAAATGTTGATTTACATGTTCTCTTTAATTCATCCTGGAAAAATATATGTTGTAATTTCTCATCAAGTTCTTCTAATAAATCAACGTCATTAATATTATATAATATAGCTTTATTTATATCTGTTCTAAATGAATTAGAAAAATTGACACCTTTATCTGTTTTTCCTTTTTTTAATTCTAAATTTCCAATAAAATCTAATGAGTAACTTTCTCTTCCACCAAAAGTAAATTGTTTGTATAATTCTAACATATCAAGAAATACTATTCCTGCAGCATCTGGATAAAATTGATATTTATTATAATCTGCTTCTCCAAATTTTGACATTTTAGTACAATCAACTCTTATTTTTTTTGATCTGTTAATTATATATTGCATATCAAAATCATTTGAATACCAACCAGTAATAACGTCACATTCAGAATTTCTTACATCATTAAAAAATGTAGTCAATAGAGTTGCTTCTGAATTGCAAATAACTATTTCTTTATTAGTTGTATCAATAAGTTGATTAGTAATTTTTAAAACTTTTGGATCTAAAACTAATGATTTTTTAATTCCATTGTAAGAATATCTAATAATTGCGATTGGATCATTGGCGTCATGTGCTGAACTATTGACTCTAGTTTCTGAATATGTTTCAATATCTATAAACATAATATTTGAAGGGACTTTTGGTTCTTCTTCCTTCTTTAATAGATAATAATCCATAGCATGTTTTGTTGTAATCTTTATATCACCTTCATATGTTATCTTGGGATTTAAAGAATATTTTTCTTTATAAGGAATTTTAACTTGATGTAATTCATCATATTTAACAACCTTTCTAGCTTTTGATTCATCATTTATTTGATAACAAACATAATCATCAGTTGTTTTATAATATTCTTTTTTATTATTTTTATCTCTGAAAATATACAAAACTTCATTTGTTTTACTTAAAAATTGAACATCAATTAGTTTATAATTTGAAGTATAATATTTATCTGGAATCTTGTAATAAAATATTCCAGTTTTAGATGTAAGATTTTTTTGATTATTTTCCGTTGGATTTAATCCAATTAATTCAGCAACTTTTTTCATATCATTTTCAAAAGTTGATTCTAATGTTTTGACTCTGTTTATATATGAAGGATGTAACATTATAAATACATCCTTATTATTCCATTTAAATTTTTCTCCTCTTATATTAGTTACTCCTGCGCCTTTTGGTAATAATCCAAATGCAGAAACTGGTGAAGCTCCCATTAACACAATTAAATCTGGATTGCATTCTTCAATAATTTTAAAACAATTTTCTTTACATCTTTCAATAACTTCTGGTTTTGGATTTCCTGTTGTACCATCCTCATTTAATGTTTGACATAAAACAACATTCGTTAATAAATATTTTTCATTATCCAAACCATATTTTTCAAAATATTTTCTAAATAATTTTCCAGCTTTGCCAATCAATGGTCTTTCTTTTTCAATCTCATCCCTACCTGGGTTCTCAGCTATAAAAATTATTCTAACCTCATTTAAATATGTAGCATTTGTTTCTAGAATACAAGATGGTTCTGAGAATAATGGACATCCTAAACAATCCGCAAAAGAGTTTTTAATACTAAACAAAAATAAACACTTCCTTTCATTCCATATTTGTTATTTGTTCTTGGTTATAAAATAAAAATCATGTTAAAACAAAACTTCTACATATATTAAATTATAGAAGGAAATAGAAATAATTTTTTTCTGTTTCAAAAACTAAAAATTTTTCAAACTTTAAAAGGAGGAAGTAAACATGTATTTGCAAATGGAAGATGTAAAAGTTGCAGAAAAAAATTTCAGTCTTGACAAGTTTAAAAATGGTTATGATGTTAATAAGGTAATGTCTCGTTTTTTAAAAGGAGATATTACCAGTTTATCTCGAATTTTTACAAAAAATAATTTATTGATTCATCTGATTGAATCGAAAAATCTTCCAATGAATTTGGAAATCCCTGTTCGAAATCAATGTAAAGATTGTCATGGACGAGGATTTGAATTAATTCCATTTGCAACCGAAAAAGTAAAATGTGTGTTGCGTGTTTACAAAGATAAAAATGGAAGAGATGTATATGAAGGATGTAATGGTACTGGGTGGAAAATTGATAAATGTACAAGATGCGATGGAACAGGAAAGATTGGAGAAAATCCATGTCCTACCTGTTGGGATAAAGTTAAAAAAAGAAGCCGTGGTACTTACATCTATAAGAAAACAGAAAATTTTCAAGGAAAAAAATGTTTGATATGTCAAGGAACCGGTGAAGTTAAAAAAGTTGTAAAACGAGAAACTAACATTTCTGACATGAAACTTTGTACAAAATGTAATGGTTCAGGTATTAACGATAATATTGGTACCCCAGTTATTAAACCATCAGATTTACAAAAGATGGTTGATATTCAAGATCTCGTTAGAATTACAAACGAGGTATATGCGAGTTAAGCAGTTTTAAGTTTTTTATATACACTTCAAAATCATGGAGATAATTTCTATTTTTGCATCTCCATGATTTTGAAGTTATTTTTTAAAAATTCAGAAATAGTTTCTTTTTCTTTTTTTGTTGCTTTTTTCATTCCTTTTTGTTTCTTAATTGTTTCTGGTTTTTCTAAACCTAACGAATAATATATATCTTGTTTATTCTCCATTTTATCAACTATATCGCAAAGTAATGATATATCATATTTTTTCATGATTGGAATCTTTTTTCTTAATGAATCAAAAAGTTTTGTATTTTTAGTTCTAGGAATAAATGGTAAACTCTTTCTTTGAACTTTAAAATCAATAACACACTTCTTTATGAATTTCATTAATTCTTCTTTGTCTAAATAATATAATCCCATGTTATTAAAATATTCATCTAAATAATGATTTAATCTCCCTTGATTTAAAAACAGTGAAATCATGTATTGATGGTTGATAGGAGATTTGTAACTTAATAAATCGGGAACCCCATTTCCCGATGGAATCTTAGATTTGGGATTCCCGTCAAATAACCAATTATTGAATGTTTTATGCGGCATCTTTTATCCTATGAAAGTTTTAATGGTTTATTTTTTTTCGTAGGTAATTTTATTTCTCCATTTAAAATTTGTTTTATAAACGGCTCGCATTTTTCCTGCATTTCATAAATTAACTTTAATATTCTTTCATCTTCTTTAATAATAAAATTTTTATCTAGATACTTAATTTCTTTATTATATAATTTAATTAAATCTTCTATTTTTTTAGCTATAATATCTATTGCTTTATAATCATTTAAAAACGATCTGGTAGATTCTTTTATATTATTTAATTTATATAATTCCTTAGATTTTTTTTCTCTTCTTGATTTAGACATAAATAAAAAATCTAGAAATAAATTTTCAAATTTATCTTTTTCTATTTTTTGATTAAAACAATTTTGATATTTTTTACACAAATTAGTAAACATATTATCCATAACTTTAATAAAAGATGATATATCTAATCCTGTGCAATTATTTGTATGTTTTTCTTCAGAATGATCTGGTTTAAATACAGCTTTTGTTAAAATTGAATCATAAATATTTTGAAATAAATGATGAATATCTATTCCTAATGAATTTAAATCAGGAAAATATTTTAAATTCTTTCTTATGCACCAAATAATATAGTATATACTAGCATTTTCTAACGTCACATAAAGTTCACCGTCTACAATTTTAAATCTATATACAGGAGAAGTAAATTCAATAGTTACTCTGTCACCAGGATGAGGTCTAAAATTACAATTTTCCAAACATTTACAATTTTGAGAAAAATGTAAATAACATAATCCACATTCTTCTTTTATTTTTTCTTTTATTTTTTCTACAAATAATTTATCTATATTGTTTATCATACTATCCTTTCATTATTCTAACAACATTCTCATAAAAATTTTCACACAAATCATTACACAACAATTCTTTTGGTGGCAACAAATCATCATGTAACACTGACCAAATCTTCATACTTAGATCATCATAATTATCATAAAGATATTCTTTTGGTAACAACTCTGGATATGAAAACTTATTAGGAGCTAACACTACAGTTCCATTCATAATTGATTCCATCGTTGAATATCCAAATGTTTCTTCTTTTGTGGTAATCAATAAAATTTTACCTGAACTAAGAAACTTATAATATTGTTCCCAATTACTACATTCTTTTCTTACAATATTTGAAAAATCTCTTTCAACCCAATCTTCTATAACTTGAGTTACTTTTTGAGGATTAGGTCTAGCTACTGAGATTATTTCAAATTCTTTTTTTTCTCTAAAAGTTTCAAATGGTGGAAAAGGTAAACCAACAACTACTGTATTATCCCACTTTGATCCCAATTTATCTTGGTGATATTTACTTCCAATAAAAACTTTTTTAAACAATTTTGAGTGAGATGTTTCACAAGAAAATTTAATTGAATCAAAAATATCTAAATTATTTTTGGAAGTTGCATGACAGTACGCGAAGCAGTTTTTTATTGGTTTATGATAAAGAACATTTGCAAAAAATCCTGGATAAGAAATATCCATGAACAAAAGAGTATCATCTTCTTCTAGTTTTAAATTTAGATATTCATTAACTTGAAAAAATTCAAAATTAATTGATTCTTTTCTTGGAGCAAACAATCCTTCTTCATTATTCACTTTTGATTTGATGTATGATTCTCCAATAGTGATTACTTCATCATAATATTTACTAAACTCTTTTGGAAATTCACTATAAAAAAATTCTTGATATCTTAATTTAGATGGATATTGAGGAACAAATATTAATCTCGACATTCACTAAATCCTTTCTTTCATTCTCTAAATACATAACATTTTTTCTTATCATCAAACTTTAACTTTTTTAATTCTCCATTCCAAGATTTAATTGTTATTTCTTTTGAATCATGACTTTTTGAAATAACATTTAATTCATAATAACTCTTAACTCCAAACATGTTCTCTGCAAAAATTGACTCAATCATAGAAAATAAGTTCCCCCCAGAAGTATTATTTAATTCCTTGTTTAGTCCAATTATAAATCCCTATTGCGTCAAAACAAATTAAAACAAAATTCTGAATTAAGAAAAAATATTGCTCATTTATAATTGCAAAATAACTCCAAAAAACTCCTGCAACTATAAATATGTATAAACCAATTTTTCTTGGAATTGAAATATATAATGCTGCAATAACTGTTAAAACAAAGGCTATAAATTCTACTACTTTCAAATAATCCATTTACAATATCCCTCAAACAAATAATATTTCGCATCATATTTCCAAAGATTCTTTTGACTGGGATATATTTTCTCTAGAAGTCTTCTTTTTCCTTTAAAATCTTTTACTTCATGCATATATGGTGCCTGCATATTAATATTATAAAAAATAACATTTTTAAATCCCTGTCTTAATAAATCCTCACCGTAAGCACCCCATTTTCTATGATCCGGATGGAACTCATATATCGGATCAGGAAAATAAAATAAATTTTTTGGATTTAAAAACATGGAGGGAATACTTTTTTGAAATAACTGAACTTGTATAGTTTCTATATGATTTTTTAGTTTTAATGCTTCTTGTTTTCTTTCTTCATCATCTTGCATATAAATAATAATTGGTTTTATCAATGGATTGGTTAAAACCTCATATGTTCCAATTATCTCATCGTCGAAATGGGGAGATATTATTATTGTTTCTATCTTATTTTCCTGCATTCAAAATCCTTTCTCTACATTCTGGACATCTTCTTTTTAGTTCTTCAATATTTTGTTCTGAGTCTACACACCCTTCTTCCCACAATAAATTACAACAGTCTAATGGACTTTTATGGTTATAACCTCTTCTTATCATTTCTTCAGCTAGTTCATCATGCCTCTTTTGAATCTTATCAACTTCCACTAAACCTTTAGAAATATATCCTTTTAAACTAGTTCCTTTTTTAATACACCCAAGGAAAGAATGAGATTCGTTGTGTTCTCCTAATAAATGTTGTCTACATAAACATTTTGGGTCAACCATCCATTGACGCATATATTAAATATTGCTCCTTCTCTCTTTTATTATTTGTTCTGATGATTTTAGAAAAAATCATATTTCATTATAGATTAAATTACTACATATATTAATTTTTAGAAATAAAAATTTATTGAAAGGAGGTACGAAAATGGATTACTATGTTGACAAAAGCGGCGTAGTAGTTTGGATTCGGAAATAGATGAACTCACCATCAGCACAAAAACAAAGGAGGAATAATATGAGGTGTTACCAGCACATTGGATTGACGGAGGAAGCGAAAGCTTTTTTACGAGAGAACGTTGAGATGATTCCAAACCAAGTTTGTCCAAAATGTGGAGAAGTTCTTTCCACAAAAATGAATTGTCGTATAATTCGACACCTCGAACTCTTTTATGATGACGGCCCATCCGAGTGTGAGTACAAGTTAAAAGATGGGACTACTTGTAGAGAAATTCTTCAAGCAGCGCCATGGAGTTCTGGACCAATGGGTTTTATGTGTCTTGAAACAGACAGTGGTTTGATATTTAAATGGTCGCAAGAGGAGATAAACAAATATTAATCTCCTCTTTAAAAAATGAATGATTTAACACTCATTCATTTTTTTGTTTCAAAAACTTTTTTATAAACTTCTACAAATTGATCTTTTCCACAACATAAGGACATTCCACCTGGACAAACTTTTGATGCTAGTTTATGCATCTCATTAGCTAATTCTCTAATTTCCCATTGAGCATGATTATCCATTCTCATTCTGCAAAAATGATACATTTCTCTCAGATTAATTTTTACTTGAACAAATCTAGTATGAGAATTTGTCAAACAATATGGTGTTTTATATTTATCATAAAACTCATTAGTTTTACTAATAATTTCTCTAAATTTTTTTGTCATTTTTGTTTCTTGAACAGATTTCGGAATTACTATTGAATGCCAAGTTTGATATGGTCTAGGAAGGATTGTCATCATTCTATGTCTTTTTAATTGTGCAAAACATGATGAACTAACTTGCAAAATAAATTGAAAATCAATAACTTCAAATTCTCTAGGTGCAGAATCAAATGATTCCATCCCTTTTAAACGTTCTAAAATAATATCGTTAGTTCGAGCTTTATCAAACATTAATCTTCCTGATCCAAAAGATTGAGCTAATTTATAATCTGCAAATTTTGGATAAAAAATCAATTGAACTTTCTTTCTAAACCATAATCTAGTTCTATCATAATCATTAGATTCAAATAACCTTCCTTTATTTTTAAATTCTAAAGTTGAAGGTTGAGTATATGGAAATAATGATGGAGTAATTTCATATACTTTATCATATAACATTTTTGCTAATTGTCTTGCTTCTATATAAGGACATGCATTTAATCTTCTAATTAATAATTCTAGATTTCTTGCATTAATAGTCATTCCTAACTGTGTTTGAGTTGCCATAGAAATAATATATCTTGCGTCTTCTTTAGCCCATCCTTCAACAGTTTTATAATCATTTTCATATTTTTCTGGATTATTCTTTTTAAAGTATTCTAATAGGACTGGGTATAATTCCTGATAAAAATTATTTTGTTCTTCAATTAAATTAACAAATTCATTTTTTGCTTTTTCATCTAATTCAAGAGGTATAGTGTAATCACCTTTAAATAATACATATCTTTGAGATTTTTCTGTGTACGATGCTAATCTATGACTTTCAATTTCCTCTACTATAAATCTAGAGACTCCCATTATATCTATATTAAACACAACATGTTCTGCAATAGAGGAATGGCCTATCCCAAAAACAATATTTGTATTTGATTGTCTAGCTTTCTCAACATCTAATTTTGCTTCCTCTCTAATTTCTGGAATTGTTTTTTCACTTCTACTAGTTCTAGCATACGACGCAGAAATAACCTCTGGACTAAAACCGTCAACTGTTTTATTGTATCCTGAAATAATAACTTCCATATCTAAAAATAAATCCTTTCTTATTCATTCAATCCTGATTCATAATGTAATTTTAAAATTACAAAAGGTTTTTTTACTAATGAAAACTCAGATGCACATTGCAAAGCTTTTTCTACTCTTTTAATTGGATTCATATTCTTTTTTTCCATAGACCAAAAAGCTCCTAATGCAAAATCTTCTCCACATCCCGCTGCTTCATAATTTCTATTAGTTTCTAATATTTGAAAATTATCTTCAATTTTATAAATTTTTTGATTATAACCTACTAAAAAAGTTCCAGGAACAATTATAGCATTATCTAATACATGAGCATATTTTTTATCTTCATATCTTGACATCAACTTATCAATAAAAATGGAAACTAAATATGTATAATCATCCATACCTTGAGGGTGAGATGGTATATCAAAATCATATTGTAATATTTGACCCATTCTTAACCATCCAGCAAATCCAAAAATCATATTGCTTTTAATAAATACTTTTGGAACATTTAGAGTTATATAAGTATATTCATTAAAAGCTATTGAATCTCCACCCATAAAAATATTTCCAAAAGAATCTCGGTACGAAGCTATGCAAGTCATTCGTCTACCTCCTCGTCAATTTCATCAAATAAACTAAATTGATTTGAATTATAAATATTGGAATAACCATAAGTATTTTCTCGGTATTCTCTTCTTAAACCATCTTCCATATGTTGACCCATTTCAGATGCTACGTTTGAAAATTCCATTCCTAACTTAATAATTTTCAAAATTTCATCATATAAATCTTCTGAACTTTGAAAACCTTTTGGATCTATTTTTAAAATGTTTCTGAAAATATTTCTTATCTCTTCATGAATACTGCAAATAGTAAAATATGGTTTACTGTTAACATGAAATTTTTTCATTTCATTATCCTTACTTAAATTTCCTCTTTTTCATTTCTGCAGAAATCTCACCCCTTAATTTAATTACACAAGGTGGTTTTATTAAACCAGATCTAAATCCTGACCCAGTTAAGTAGTTCATTACTATTCTTAACTTATCATCACTTGTAGTTGAAATATTACCGAGATATTTTCTTAATTGTAAACAACACCATTCAGGTCTAACTTTCCATTGACCTAATAGTGATTTTCTCACTTTTTGCCATTCTTCATTTTTAACCAATTCCATCATTGGTTTTTTATTAGATTTCTCCATATTAATCTCCTGTTTCATCTTGAAGTTTACACCAATTTGGAAAATAATCAAATTCTCTATTTAGTTTCTTTTTGTTTACATTTTTTGACGATTTTTTACAATAGTATGATTCATAAAACTCAGAATATTCTTTATGAATTAAAAATGGACATTCAGAACAACTTTCAATTACTATTTTCTTGCTCATATTCAGACAACTCCGTATAATCTTTTTCTGGTGATTCTTTAAAACACCTTTTTAAATAATCTTTTCCGCCATCTACTGAAACTCTTCCGCAAAAACATGATTTAAAATCATGTCTATGTACAGATTCAATTATATCTTTACAAAAGTTACATTGAATCTTATTAGTTTTTATTTTTTCCATATTTTAAATTCCTTTGGCGTCGGTAATTGGATTTGAACCAATGTTGACCGAGTGTTAGGGACTCGCGCTAAACCGCTCAGCTATACCGACATTATTCTAGTAAATCTAATGAGCTTAAAAACCCAGAATCTTCTTCATTTACAAGAGCGCAAAACGCAGTCATTTCATCATTTAAATCTGGTTCATAAAAAATACTAGTTTCTATATTTCTTTTTTCAAACTTAAATAACCAATTTTTTAATTTTTTCAAATTATCAACTTGAAGATAAACTAAAGTTTGATTATTCCAATCGTGTGAAAACCTGCTGTGCAAACAAAATTCCGCAATGGAATGACCAGCTTGCACAGCAGGTGATGAACAATCCAAATCCTTACGCACAAGCACGTACAGCTTGTTTTGATTCATATTTCTCTAAAATTTCCTTTTTGATTTTGTCGATATAACTTTGATTTGGTTTGTTTGATTCTGATGGTTTTTCAATTTGATCTCTGCTTCTTCCTCGTAGTTCACAATATGCTATGTGAGTATGTCTAAAATGATATCTTAACTGATTCAGATTAGACTCAATTTCCCATAACTTTTTGGCACCACGATTTTTTAAGGGTCTTTGATTTTTTAAAGTTCTAATTTCAGATGCAATATTTTTTAACTTTGATTTTGTTTCTCTTAACATGATTTTGTCCTCCTTGGATTGATTTGTATTATTGTATTTTTAACATTACATCAATCCAAGGAGGACCTCTAAATTGTTGATTTAAATAATTATTAATCTACTTCATTTTGTCACCACCTTTTAGTTTTATTTTGAACCGATTAAGCTTTTGGAGCTCTGGTTTTTGTCGGCATAGCCTTTAGAGCATCCATGGTTGCGACTCTAATGTCCTGCCACAGTTTCTTACTAACCTGTGCTTCTTTCCGAACTTTTCCGGCAGCAACCTTTTTACCCTTTTCAAACTCAGCAATTTCAACCTTCGCCACACTCAAACTTGCTTCCAACTTTTCTACCAATTCATTTAATACACTCATTTTCTATTCTCCTTCTCTTTAAAAATTTTGTTTTATTAGTTTTATAGTAACCCCATTATTCGCCGCTTTTTAATTCTCATTTTTAATTTGTTCTAAAATTTTAGATATGTGGCATCATATTTAAAATACTATAGAATTCTGCTGCACATTTTTCATGTGTCATTAGGTCTCCATACGCAGACGAACAAAACATCTTATCAACATAATAGCAAATCATAACTCCTTCTGCGCACCCTCTTTTAATATTATTATAATAATTTACAATCCCATCACTTAAAAAACCACAATAATTTCTAACACTTTGAATATTTCCGTCAAACATTCCTAATTTTTCAGATTCATCAGTTAACGAATAAACTATACTATCTAAATCATTTAAATTTGCATCACAAATAATTCCAATAAAAAGTGGCCACCCCTTCATTTGATACTTTCTAACAATTAATGGACTCCAATTTTTATCTAATAATCTAGTTGCAGTTTTACTATCATCTCTAGATACAAGTCCTGCATTTGCTTCGCTCCCCATGTTTTTATCATTTTTACTCATTTTCATATTCCTTTCTTAAATTCGTGAATACTGATTTTCACTATCAAACTAACCTCCAATTAAATAATTTTTACTTATGCTCTAAAAGTTTCTTATTTATGATTTGTTCTAAAAAATAAAAAAAGTTTCTTGTTTTTAACTTAAATAACAATTTCCCAATCATCTGAATAAAGATCTAAATAATTAGATAACCATGAAACAATCGATCCATTGATAAATTTATTAATTGAAAATGAAATATTTAATCCTCTGACTTTATTCCAATTTTCAACAAATAGTGATTGTTCTTGATCTGAATAAATTAAATAAATATTTTTATCCCATCCAAATCTTCTGATTCTTTTTCCATTCTTAAGATGTTTTACCGATTCTTGGAATGTCATTTTTTAACTTTCTTTATATTATTTAATTGACTATATATTATTCATTATATATTTTAACTACCATTTTTATCCAAAATAAATTCAAAACAATCTTTAACTGTATTGAATCTTGCTTCACAATGAAATTTCAACCATGGATTTTCCAACAAATTATCATCAGAACTAATTATAAATACTGGAATACCTTTTGTATGTGCATACATTATTTCCATAAAAGTTCCAATCATAATTTTTCCTTCTGGTAGATGTTCAACCTTCGCGATCAACATATCACATTGATTAATCATTTTCTTATCGCGTCTTATTAAATAAATATCTGATAATTCTTTTCCAATATCCTCATACACTTCATCAAATGTTATTGTCATTGGGTCTAAAATATTAAAATGTTCCCCATAGTTTTCTTTAACTTCTTTTCTATATTCTAAATCCTTATTATAACCTGCTAAATAGATTGTAAATTTCAAGCTTGGACGATTTTTTATGTTCATTTCTTTTCCTTTCTATACATAAATCTCTTTACCATCTCTTCTGACAAATGGGTGTTCTACAATAGATCCGGTATACTCTCTAATTTTTACTCCTGCTTCTTCAAATAAAACTAATGTTCTTTTATGATGTTCTTCCCATAATTTACTATCATATGGTAACAAAACATGATATATAACTTCAATTATTCCTGATTGAACAATCCCTCTTGCACAATCCATACATGGAATTCCAGTTACATATAATTTACATCTATCTAAAGAAACACCATTTTTTGCAGCATTATAAATTGCATTTCTTTCCCCGTGTTCAAACCAAAAATATTTTTCTGGTCTTTCTTGTCTTTCTGGAACATAATCATTAATACCAGAAGGAAAAGAATTATACCCTGTTGATTTAATTCTATTAAAACAATCAACAATTATAGTTGCATTTTGAGTTTTCATGTCCTTACTTTTCATAGCTACCAAATATAACATCGAAACAAAATATTCATCCCATTCCATTATTCAAACTCTCCATATCCACTAAAAATATCATTTGAATTTATACTATATAATTTTAACATTTCTTTAATTAATTCTTTACTCATTCCCAATAATGGAGCATAAACAGTAATTGGTTTTGCTCCGCTAATTTTTAAAAGTTCGTTCATCTTCCCAATATATGGTTGCAAACAATCTGGGAAATCTAATTCAAAATCTTGCCAATTTGCACCAAACCAAATCTCTGTAATATTTTTTGATTCTGCAATTCCTGCCGCTAAAGTTAAAAATATTGAGTTTCTTTGGGGTACATTATGAATATTAACACCTCGATAAATTCCTTTTTCTCCATTACCAGTCAATGCTGAATTAACCTCATAACCATCAATTTTAATTGTCATGTTTTTAATTTTATTTTTTTCACAATATCTCTTTGCAAATTCTAATTCTTGAATATGTAATTGATTATAATCTATCATTAAAGCTAGTGGTTTTCTATTGATTTTTTCTGCAATTTTTAATAATAATGTTGAGTCAGCACCTCCAGAAAATAATATTACTAAATCTGTCATATTTACAAACTATCCTTTCTTTTTGTTTATTTGTTCCATTCTTTTCAGAAAATATCCTGTTTAAAAATTCATTATTCTTGAATCTACTATATATATTAATTTTTGAAATAATTAAAAAAGGAGATGTATATGACAGAAATTATTGATGTTGTTAAAAAATGTTGGAAGGAAGATCCTAAAAGAGTTATTGCGCAAGTAGTAACTATAATTATGATCTTCATTTTAATAATTGCGTCTTTACAACAAATCTTTTAAGGAGGAATTAAGAATGGAAGAGAACAAAACAAATGAAGTGGTTGAAAAGAAATTGTATCAGAAAACGTGGATTATCGCTACCGGTTTGATCCTTACCCACATTGCTGCCGCCGCAGTCGGTTATGTTATCGGCGCCAATTCCGGCGATGAATCCGGCGAGAACGCAGACACGGATTCTCTGGATAACTAACCATTATTAATGGTTAGAAACATTTACAAAAATGAGAGAGCAATCTCTCATTTTTTGGTTGTTATTTTTTTTGTATAGATTGTTTTACTATATATATTAATTATTGAATAAAACTAAATAAAAACAGGAGGAAAAATTATGGCAACTTTACATCAAGACGATGCATTCTTTGAGATTGCGCTGGAAAATCTTCCAAGATTATTAATGAAATTTAATAAATTGGGAAAAGAAGATTACAGAAGTTTTGAAAGAAAAATGGTTGATGGTTTATCGATTGATCCAGTTGATAGAGCATGTGATATTGCTTTATCAAACAAAAAGTTTAAAGCGGCTGTTTCGGGAATCAACAAAATTAAAAAATTTAAAAACGAAAGAGTTTTCGAGTTAAAGGAAGACATTGATAAACGGGTTAATGTAATGGAACATACACCTGGTAAAAAATCTTTCTTTGGAAAACTTTTCCGAACAGCACTGGACAATCTTTAAAAAAATTAAAAATAACTTCCCATTATATCAGGGGGGTTATTTTTTGATATCAAATTTTATTTTTTTTGTTTCATATTTTATTACTGACTTTTTAGGAATTGTCAAAACTAATCTTTCTGAATTTGTTATTGGTTCGAAATCTTGTGAAATAATTATACAATCATCATCTTGATACACTAGTATACCAACTGAATATATTTCTTTTGGTTTAACTTCATCAATCTCTTCTTTATTAACACATCCTTCAATTCTATAATAAGTTGAATCAATCCATTTAATTATAGCAATTTCAAAAGTCATAATTACCTCCATAACTCAATATTTTTTTTACATATTTCATCCATAGAAAATCTATTCAAATTATCAATTAAATCTTTTTTTAAATCTTCATATCTTTTATCAGCTACCATAAAAACTCTTAAAAATGTTCTATCATTAAATTGTGCAACACCATATTTTTTATAATAAGTTAATAATCTTGTAGAATCTTTTAAGATCAATGGTGTTCCAGATGTTAATATTTCAGTAATAACTCTTGGACACCCATCTAAAGAATTTGATGAAACAATTCCAAATTTACTCTGATTCAATACGTTGTTAATTTCAGATCTTTCTAATTGACCTAAAAATTCAATATTTGTTATATTTTTTTCTTTACATAATTGAATTCCAATTTCTTTTTTATTTCCAATATGACAAATTTTTAAATTTTGTAAAAATGAGTTTTTTACAATTTCAGTAATTATAAAATCAAATCCTTTATATTTTAATTGCGTAAAATTTGAAATAATACATAAATCATATTTTTTATTTAGATTTAAAGGTTTAAAAACATTTGGATTGGTCGTTTTATAAAAAGGTATTGAATTTAAAACTTTGTCTCTTTCATCCTCAATTAATATTTTATCGTAAATTCCCCCATATTGTGGTAATAATCTTTTACCAGCTGCTAGATACAATTTTAATCCAAAGAATTTAGGATTTCTTTTTGTTATTTCACAATATTCTTTAAACCCACCTCGAAAAAATGTTATGTCAGGTTTATCATATTTAAAAACTTCATTAAAATTATTAACCCATTTTTGAATAAATTTCTTTCCATTAATATTAAATATTATATCATTATGATTTGTATTAGTTAATCTCCAAATTATAATTTCATCAAAATAATTGTTTTCTAAGAACCATGTACCTTGTGTTAAATAAAAGTCATGACATTTTTGTTTAAACTCATCTAGTTCATTATACTTATGATAATATTCTAGATTAGTCAAGTTTGTTCTGAAAATATATAATTTTCTCATTTACAATTCTCGCAAACAACATAATCTCTTCCATAATTTTTTCCGCATTTACAAATCATCCATTTATAAATAGCGGGATTTCCGACTACAACTTCATTTTTTCCAACATTTTTTGTAACAACAGCACCTGCTGCAACTAAAGAATACTCACCAATTATATGACCACAAACAATAGTAGCATTAGCTCCAATAGAACAACCTTTTTTTAATATTGTTTGTTTAAATTCATTTTTTCTAGATATAGTTGCTCTTGGATTCAAAACATTTGTAAATACTGCTGAAGGTCCAATAAAAACATCATTCTCTACAATAAGTCCTTCGTATAAAGAAACATTGTTTTGTATTTTTACATTGTCCCCAATTATAACGTTTGGACCAATGGATACGTTCTGACCAATAGAACAATTTTTTCCAATTTTTGTATTTGATAGAATGTGTGTAAAGTGCCAAATTTTAGTTCCCTCTCCTATTTCAACATTGTTATCAATATAACTCGACTCATGAACAAAATATGGTTTTTCTTTTTTAAAAAGTTTTTTGATTTTATCCAACCATTTTTTCAAAATGCAATCCTTTCTTAATTTAAAAATTTCTTAACACTTACCTTTTCAACAATTTGAGTTGGAGTCATTATTGTATCTTCTGGAATAACAAA
>ENA-UPTA01002837-UPTA01002837.1-activated-sludge-metagenome-genome-assembly--contig:-NODE-2837-length-17538-cov-6.424527_pt1 | contig 17538 bp, 15 predicted proteins | sample MGYA00238184_ERZ773361 | MGnify/ENA primary metagenome ERZ773361 (study PRJEB29100, sample SAMN05720205) | activated sludge metagenome | isolation source: anaerobic digester from wastewater...
ACCCGAAAAAAAGCCCATAGCTGTCACTATGGGCTTTTGATCCGATTATATAATTGCGGTAAAAACGTTTATGCCTTCCGGTCCGTACCATCTCTTCTGTGCCTGCCTCCCGGAAATCTGCACATAAATGTGCCATGTCGTAAGTTTTTATTATAAAGAATGCAATATCTCCATTTTTCTCTGTATGCGCCTGTTCAACAAATAATCGGCCTGAAGCCGGAATGTCAAGAATTTTTTCTCAATGTAAAGCACCGTAATACCACATCCCCATTCATAAATATTTACCGGCCCAAAAAATTATAATTGAAATAACATGCCGGATATACTATGGATTAAACTGATTGATTGAAACATCAAACCATTATTTCATTCCCGGAAGCTATTATCAGTAAGGAGTATATATAATTTTATGTATTCACCCGGAAAAACTCTTCATTCATTATGCTCGATAGCAGCGTCGGCAGTGATTGTATTTTTGATTATTCTTCACACAGATAATCTTTATGGACAGAAAACAAAGTCCAGCCAGCGTGCGGGCGAACAGGTTAAGGCGGAAAAAGGCCTGAAGGACAACAGGTATTTCTTTTATTTTATCAACCCCTCTGTGACCAACAACGGCACAGAGACAGAAAAGAAAAAATTCAAAGAAGCGATACAGCGTGATATCATCGCGCAGCTGTTATACATGCGGTTTCATTTTCAGGAATCATACGTTGAAATCAGAAAATCCCAGAAGCTCCTTGTCGATACATACCGCGCATTGTTAATTCGTGATGTGAACGATTCCCGCGCCCTTCTGAACAGCTTCGCACATGATGTATTCAGGTCCGGCGATACAGATGCCCGGGGCTACTTAAAATTCGGGTACCGTGATTTAAAGGTGTCCCTGATGTACCTCGGAATGGGTGACAATATTCGGAATTCTCAGTATTCCATGCGGCTGAATAAATATGTTGAAGCAATTAAAACCGCTAAACACGGATTACGGTACGCGCTTCTTGCAAGACTAAAGTCCCAGGAAATTAATAATCAAGACACCCTTCCCGGACCGCTGTACCATTCTCTCCGTGATACTATTATTTCCTTTCAAAAAGCAACGGAAAACCAGGATGAGCGGACAATTGCATTCAATGATATACGGCGGAAAATAATGCTTCTCACACCGGGGAACGAGCAGAAAAAGTATCTCCTCATCCATTATGACAGTTATTATCGAACCCCGGAACAGCAGACTTTTTATGAAGATATATGGGCAGATCCCCGTCTTGATGATATTGACGACTATAAGCACTACCGGGAGACCCTGGATTAATATATATCCGTTATACGAAATTGCCATTGTTCCGGAACATTTCGATCCCTTTCGCTCCATTGAAATTTATTTATTTGAGGTTTTTTATGAACTGCAATAAATTATTGATTCTACTTTTACTGTGTACCGTATCCTGTTTTAACCGGCCCATTGATGGCAATGACCTTTCCATCCTCGGTTTTTATTCCACACCTGATGAAATAATTACATCGCTGAAAGCTGCACCTTCACCGGGATACCGGGAACATTACCTCCTCGGCACTGCATACAATAAGAAAAAGCAGTATAAAAATGCCATGTACCATTATATAAACAGCAGCTTTTCCTCAGAGCGCAGTAAAAACATCCGCCTCTATCCCAGTCCCGTGTTCGCCTTTTTGGACGAATTTCATTCTAAGTCACCCTATTACAATGATTCAGTATATCATATCGCAGAGCTTTTTTATCGTTATCGTGAATTCAGGTATGTAATAAAATTTATTGACCTCATGGGTACTTCCCGGAGCGCTCTGTATCGGGACGCGATCATCCTTAAATCACGCTCACACATTGAACTCAGGGAATATGATAAAGCAATTGAGTCACTAAAAAGTATTCTTGAAGATTTTCGGGACGATATATCCCTGTCACTTATTAATATTCGTCTGGCATCCGCTTATATGTACCGGAATGATTATCAGAAAGCCGTACAGGCCTATCTCCAGGTGATTAAAATTGATCCCTCAGGATGGCAGGCGGGGATAGCGGCAAAGGAAACTGCCCTTATCCTTCAGCAGCAGACAGGGATAACCCTGGACACACCGTCCAAAATGCTGTATGCTGCGGGACTTTATCATGCTGCGAAGTATGACAGCGCGGTTGCTGTTCTCAAAGAAGTTTTATCAACCAATCCGGAAAAAACACTGAAAGATCAGGCATCGGAATTACTCATCCGTTCATTAATCCGGAAACGTTCACTTCGCGACGCTGATAACATACTATCATCATACAAAGACACGCCCCGTTATTATGCCTTATTAAAAACTAAAGCGGATGAATTCTGGCGTTCCGGTATGCGCAATCAGGCGCTGGCCCTTTACAATGACCTCAAGTCAAAGGACATCCCTGACATATCGCGGGAGTCCCTTCAACGCATGGCATCATATATGGAACGCAGGAACAGGAACGGTTTCATGAATCTCATGAAAGAATTCTGCAGCCGTTTTCCCGACGATCCCCATGCTGAACGGTTCCGTATGCTGTTGTCCCAGCATTTGTTCCGAAGTAATAATCTATCAGATGCTGAATCTATAATCCGTGAAAGCCTGAAACGGGCACCGGAAGGTGAGCACTCCGACTTTATGCGGTTCTGGACATACCGTTTCATGCAGCGCGATAATAACCATGCAGGTTGTCTTAAAACTGCCTGTGAGATGATCCGCATCAATCCTGCGTCATCATATACATGGATTTTACTCGATAAAATTGCCGCACATACAGAACTTGAAACTCTCAGGAGTGAACTCAAAAAATCCCGCAATAATGCCGATAGAGCGCTGTATTATCATGCCCTCATTTCACTGAAGGAGAAGAACCCTGCGGAACATGCACGGAGAATTTCAGACTACTCCCTTGATGCCGGCTCCAGATATTACTCCCTGGAACGTAAAATCAGGACACTGAATCTTAACTCGGAATTTGACGACACCCTGACTTCCCTTGAAAAATATTTCGCAGTAGGTGATATTGACTCCATCAATCGGGAACTTGCCGCCCTTCCCGAGGATGATGAAACAGCAATCGATAAATATACCGCTCTCGCTCACTTCGGCTCGCGGTTTAATCATTATCACTTTTCCGCCCTTGGGACAATTCAGCTCATTCAAAAAACCGGCATAAAAAACAACATCGCCCTGATGCAGCCGGAATCCATTTTACGTTTATATCCCCGCGCGTTTCCGCGGTGTGTTAAACGGTATGCTGATGAATTTTCGCTTTCCCCGAATATGATATACGCCGTAATCCGGGCAGAATCCCTTTATCATAATGAGGCTGTTTCGTCTGCCGGTGCTGTCGGTCTTATGCAGCTCATGCCTCCCACTGCACGGGGTATCGCCCGCCAGCTCCGTGTGAAATCCTTTGACTTGAAAAAACCCTGCACTTCGGTGCAATTCGGCAGCCATTATCTCAAATGGCTGAACAAGGTTTATGACGGAAAAATTGAACTCATGATTGCAGGATATAATGCGGGGGTTGGGAATGTTGAGAAATGGAAACCCAAATATGCCTTTGACGATATTGAGTTATTTACAGAACAGATTCCTTTTGATGAAACCCGTTACTACGTCCTGCGGACAAAAAAGCATATTATACAGGGAAGCCTGGTATACAGCAGTTCATCAAAATAAATGATTTATATCTACTAAAAACCATGGAACTCTTTCAGTTGTGATTGAAAGAAAATTCATTGATCTTTACACTTTCACGTGAGTTAATAGTAATATTAATTGTACATTGAAAAAAATTGGCGCCATACAGGATTGCCCGGGGCCGGGAGATTATATGAAACACTACATGTCATATATTTCATGTTTCTTTATATTAATTTCAACCACAGCTTTCTCTGAGCCCATTGGAAAAATTATTCAACTCGTGAACGATGTAGACATTACATCTCTCACAACGGGGAATCGCTTAGTGCCGCAAATAGGCTTTCAAATATCAACTGACCATAAAATCAGGACAGGGAAACGCTCGTTTGCTGAAATTGTACTCAATAACGGCACAAAAATTTCATTAAAAGAAGTATCAGTGCTCAATGTAATGTCCCTGAAAGCCGGTGAATCATCACAACCCACGCGAATCCGTCTCCTCACCGGTAAAGTCCGAATTGCCCTTAAACGTCTGCTTCGTGATGACTCCCCTCATTCATTGATATTAAAAACTCCTACCGCCGTTGCCGGTGTCCGTGGTACCGACTTTGGAGCTATCGCGAGTCGTTATGAAACTAAAATTGCCGTGTTCTCCGGATCAGTTGAAGTTGCCAGTTCAAACAAGAAAATCATCAAGTCCTATATATTGCGTGAACGTGAAGAAACAGGTATACTCAAAAACACTCCCCCCTCAAGACCCAGAACAGTCCCGCAGGACATTTTAAAAAACTGGTTTCAACATTATGATATCAATGACGATAACAGAATAATTATTAAACAATATACCGAAGAAAGTATTATTGACAGGCTTCTGAAAAAGCAGAGTTATTGATGCATCTTCAGATAAAAAAATAATTATACAGTATACCAATTCAATGAAAATTACTTCAGAAAAAATAAAGCACTCTGGATTATGGATATGTCACGTATCCCGTCTTCCAATGCTTATTTTTTTTTTGCTGTATTCCTATCCCCCTCCTGTCTAAGCCGGGTGACAACACAGAAAAAACCTTCTGATATTAATAAATACTTTGCGATGTATGACAACGGGAACTGGATTGAAAAAAAAGAGGCAATCCGCCACATTAAACGTTACCCTTCAGCACAAACTTTTTCTTTTCTCATTAAAGCAGCCGACGACCCGCATTCAATTATCCGCATTGAAGCATTGAAGAGTATCAGCCTTCATGTCCCCCCCGAAGCTGTTGGAAAGGTGAAACAGCTTGCCCTCAGTGAAAAAAGACCCAATGTCCGCTGGCAGGCGTTGAGAACCCTGAGCCGTTATAAAGACCCTACCTCAGCGCTTGTTTTTGCAAAAGCATTAAAAAGTGACGACTGGCTTATCCGGGAGGAAGCAATTAAAGGTCTTTTAAAGATTAATGATTATGCGATCAGATATGTCTCTATTCCCTATATACTGGAAGCCCTCGATGATCCGATTGAAAGTATTGTAATTACAACACTCAATGATCTTTCAATAAAAGATCAAAGACTGTATCAGAAAATTTCGTCCATTCTTCAGGAAACCCCTGCACATAAACATTCATTACTGCAAGCGACCCTCACCGCGCTCAAGGGATACAAGTACGATACAGCAACCCGTGAAAGTATAGTTAATCTGCTGGTCCACCGGAATAAGGATCTTCGAATTGCCGCATTCAGAGCATTGAAATCCGAATCGGAACTGATTGAAAAATTAGCTGAGGAAAAAAACAGATAATCCCGCACTGATGCGGGATTATCGATATAGAAATATATTTCATCTTTTTTATTTTACTAATTATCCTTTTCCATATTACCTTTGGCATATATTCGGTTTTTATTATCCGTGATGTCTTTCTGATACTCTCCGGGTAGAGCATGTTTTTTTGCTTCCCTCGCATAATACTCATTTTCATTTTTCCGGCCACCGCGCAAAGCTTCTTCCGCTTTACCGTTAAACTGCCCTTCAAGTATTGTGTACACATTAAAAAAACTGTGTTTTGCCCTGCGGTAAAAATATAATGCCGTAATGGGCCGTACACGGACAAGATTATCATTTGCACGAATCAACGATGACCCGCCGTCTCGAAGAGACCGTTCAGCTGCAGGATGCACCTCCATACCCCTTCCATCAAGTGCCATTTTCATTGATGCCATAACTTTCATCTTTATTACATCTTTCTGCAATTTGATCGTTGCCTCTTTATATTTTTCTGCGATTGTTTTTGCGGCGTTCAGAATATTTTTTTCATTCTCAGAAAACTTATTTGCTGATTCCACGAATTCATTCCTGAAATACAATGAACTTGCCTCCGCATACTCTTCAACAAGCCTGTCAAACTCCGACTCGCCGCCGCCAAAATTTATAATTGCCGCATTGAGCAGTTTAATATTTTTAAAATTTTCATAACTCAGGCGAAGAACAACAGGCAGAGGTTCATACAGTGAATTAAAAAATCTGGGTTGTGCTGCCTGACGTTCTGTTTGAGAAAATCCCGCAGGTGCGAACATACATACAACAAGAACTACTGCAATACCGATAATTCCAATTTTCATGAAACTCTCCTTCTTACACTCAAAAATACAGCAAGCAGTCCATGCTCACCGTGTAATGGTTGATAAGTATTCCCGGAACATACCACATAAACGTGACCCAAAGGTTATCACCCGCACCAGAATGTAATACGGAATGATATATTTTTATTACAACATAATTAAAAAAACTGTATTTTGAAACTGACAACACGTCAAGTAAAAATAAGCAATTAGCATTAATAATATATGTTCATTAGACCAGTATCCTGGATTATTTCACGTTTGCAATCCCAGGGTTTCATTCATACTTCCGATGCGCAGTCCTTCCATGTCAAGTGTTACATAATGGAAACCCGACTCCTTTACTGCCTGAATAACCTTTTCCCGCAAAGAATCATCCGACATTACACGTTGAATTTTATCGTGAATAAGTTCGATTCTGGCGATATGTCCGTGACATCGTACACGAAGCGGACCGAGTCCGAGTTCCATTAATATGTTTTCTGCTTTTTCAATTTTTCGCAGCGTTGCATCAATAATTTTTTCTCCGTATGCTGTCCGCGTTGCAAGACAGGAGTTCGGTGCAGTATTATCAAATTCGAGATGCAGGTAATGACTTCCCTCGATAATTCTTTCTCTTGTAAATCCTGCACGTTCCAGGGGCGACAGTATTCCACACTCAGATAGTGCTTTTTTCCCGGGCCGGTAATCACTGCGGTCGCTTTTACTGGATCCATCGGCAATATTGCTAAAACCCTTCTCTTTTGCAAAAGTGCATATTTTTTCAAATATCATTTTTTTACAAAAATAACACCGCATAGAATCGTTACGTACAACATCTTCATTCTGAAGAATATCGATATCAACCACTTCATGCCGGAACCCGTACCGTTCCGCTAATTGTTGCGCATGATGTAGTTCCGATTTGACTGAAAAGGGGGTACTGGCAGTAACAGCTATCATATTATTTTTCAGTACACGGTAGGCACAATATGTTAAAAAGGATGAGTCAATCCCCCCTGAAAAAGCAACTGCGAGAGGCTGGTTAGCGGAAAGAATAACCTCCAGTTCCACAATGCTTTCATCAATATTTTTAATCATGTCGTAAGATAATTCTCTCCCGCAATTCTTTTGTTGTTGCATGAATCAAAACATATCAGGTACAATACCGCAATTAAAAAATTCTATCCCGTTCGATATGTACCGGTCGCCATGCAACGGTATAACGCAGCGGTAACAGGAATAACCCTCACCGTGGAGTAACCTTATTTATGAATATTCTTCTTACAAATGATGACGGTATTGCCGCAACTGGTATTAATGTTCTTTTTGATCTGTTTTCAGAAAAACACTGCGTGTATGTTGTCGCGCCATCTGCGGAAAGAAGCGGCTGTTCCAATGCGATAACTGTCCACACCAGCATTCCTCTTCACGAACTGGCGCCAGGAAAATTCGCCGCTGATGCCTATACTGCGGACTGCGTGAACATCGGCATCAATGGTGATATACTGCCGGATATAGATCTGGTGATATCGGGCATTAATCACGGACCAAACCTGGGAGACGATGTGCATTTTTCCGGAACCGTCGCAGGGGCACGATCTGCAGTTATTTTCGGAAAACCCGGAATCGCAATTTCCCTTGACTGCCTTGACCGATCCGACAATTTTACTGATGCGGGGAATTTTCTTCTTTCATTTATTGAACTGAATGTTCATGATATCGCATCTCACCGCATGTTCTATAATATTAATTATCCGGATATCCCCCTTGATCAAGTAAAAGGGGTTAAATATACAACACTCGGAAGACGCTCCTATTGTGATACATTTCGCGTAATTGAGGAAAATGACTCCATGATGCGTTTACAGATGGAAGGGACCATCCAATCTGAAATGAACTCCGGTACTGACACCTGTGAGTTGCACAACGGATATATATCAGTAACCCCGCTGCTCCTGGACTGTACCGATAAAAATTATCTGAAAAACGGCGTAAAAAAATAATATGACACAGTTAGATATCAACCAGCGTATACGTAATTTTCTCGATCTTGCCCTGCAGAGTTTTGACCGTAAAGAATATGATGCAGCAATCGAGACACTGAAATCAGCGGAAGTGCTCGACGAGCACAACCCGGAAATCCTGTACAATCTTGGCGTTTCCTATTGCCGGACAGGCCTTTATCATACCGCCATCACGTATTTTGAAAAACTTCTTGGCCTCCCCTACACAACCGTTGATATTCTTTCAACACTGAAGCTTATAGCTTTTTCCCATATAAAAGTTTCGGAGTATGATGCCGCGCTAAAAAAATCACAGGAAGGATCGGATATATCTCCCGCTGATACCACACTTTTAAACCTGTCAGGTTACTGCTACGAAAAATTAGAGCGCTATCCTGATGCAATACGGCTCTACCGGAGAATTCTGGAAATTGATGAAGACAACAGCAACGCATGTAATGCCCTTGCTTTCATTCTGGCCAAAACCGGATCTGATCTCAACCTCGCACTTCAGTATGCGCACAAAGCCCTGAAGCGCAATCCGGATAATCCTGCTTATCTTGATACTGCGGGATATATCTATATGAAAAAGGGGAATAGTGAAAAAGCGAAACAGCTGCTGAAAAAAGCATACGCTAAAATGCCCGACTCAGAGGAAATCCGCGAACATATAAACGAGATGCTTAAAATTGATCCCTCACCATAATACTCTGTAACATGCCAACCGTTACGCAATACAATCCAAAATTAACCGCGAAAAACGTTCAAGGTTTCCAACAGCTTCTGCGTAAACCTCCGCGGGACCCGGTTTCACAGTTCCTGCTGCGTGTAATATCCTGTCAAGATGTTCCCTTAATTTATTCTCATCGAATGAGTCCCTTGTCCCCATGTTTATGATACTGCTCTTCTGTGCAATAAGATCGGCAAGGGAGGAATGATATCGGGAGGGATTGATTGTAATTACCGAAGCACCAGTAAGCAGAGCTTCATAGACAAGAATTCCAAAATGTGTAATAACTGTTTTGGACGCAAGGAGCAGTTCACCGTATGAGCCCACCAACGTGTCTGCGGCGACTCCATCACGAACGAAACTAAATTTATTATTAGACGCCACTGCACACACTGAATGTTCAGGGAGCAGTCCTAAAATTTTTTTTTCATACCGGGGGTCCGGATCATCCCCCCCATAGAAAAAGACATCAATGGTCCCGTCGGTTTCAGCGACCTGCTGATTCAGCATTGATGTCAGGAAATTATATCCGAAAACAAAATGCCGCTGCTGAAATTGGAAATCATTGATGCTGCCCGGTTCAGGATTCGGAAGAAGGTCAATATGCCAGTCTGCGGTATTCCTTCCTTCACCGAGATCATCAAGTACAAGCACTTTCGCACTTCGCTGAAGCTCCTGAATTTCTTCCGCTGTTGAATCACGCATATCCCGAATAATGAGGCCCGGATGTTCTGATCCCGGTTCGGCAAAATACTGAAGGACTTCTTCGGGGAAAAGTGCTGCGGGTTTCATTGACCAGATAACGCACTTCACATCCGGAAGTGTGTTTAAATACCATGCCATGGACACCGCGCGCTGGATATGACCGGTACCAAGATGACCTCCATAGCCCGTCACAATGGCGATGACCTTAGTCATGATTGTTTTTCATAATGCTTCATTGATCGCTGCACAACATCAATATTTATTTCCGCAACTTCCGGGTTTTTTTCAATATACCGCAGTACATCTTCTGTGCTGAAAGGCCCTCCCCGGTACAGCGCTGAGTATAGTATATCCGCAACCCTGTAATCATCCTCCGTGTCGACAGTCAGCCTGAGGCGGGGAAAAGAACAGGGAAGAGGCTCATTGTAACGCACCACAGTAAACAACTCCTCGTGTTCCTTGATATAGGGAGACACATGCTCCTTCTGATGCGGCTCAGTACTTTCCAGATATGCCCTTTCAAGGGCCTTCCGGGAAAATATTTCGACAGCTGTCCCAAGGGGCAGGCCAAGGGGGGAACAGAGGTCCGCGCCGCTTTGTACCGCATGTTCCAGAGTCCTGGCGCCATGCCATGGGTCAGTGAAGGGATTATCGCCGGTAACCCGCACAATATAATCTCCCCCGAACCGTTCTGCCGCCATGAAATATCTTTCCAGAACATTGTTTTCTGAACCAGTAAACACGGCGGCACCCATCGATTCAGCACATGCTATTATGGGATGATTTTCTGCGCCTTCTGATGTTGCAAGCACAACAATATCAACACCAACAATGGCCTGCGTCCGTTCAACAACATGAGCAATCAGCGGTTTTCCGGCAAGATCCCGCATCGACTTCCCGGGAAGCCTTGTCGACTTCATCCGCGCCTGGATTATTGCAGTAACATTCTTTTTCATTTTTATAATCAGATTAACCGGATGTAAATCCAGCAGTACGCTCAGAGGTTAAAGGTGTACCATTCATCACAGGAACGGCAGTCAGGGGAGGTCCGGTAACTGCCCTGGTAATCCTGCAGAAAATCATTCCGGGCGCACTCAAATAGTACAGGAAGCGTCGTATCCTTCAGTGATCCCCGTGCGTTAATTCCGTCAACATCCTGTTTGCAGAACGCTATCCTCCCGTCAGCAAGCACGAACATATCCCGCTGCAGATGCCAGCAGGAAGTTCGTTCAATGGGTGAGAGATCCGAATACCTGCGGTCCTGAATCCTGCCCTGATAAACATTCTGTTTCTGCAGGATGATGGGAACACCTGTTTTTTCCCAGAAATCATAATATCTGTCAAGAAAGGTGTCCGTTTCATTTATTTTCATTATCTGCACATAAAGGGACCCCGGTTCCGCCACTTCCTTCAGTTTCACGATGTTCTGATAAACCTGTTCAAAATAATCATCTCCGTGAAGCGCCCTGTATGTTTCTCTGTCATATCCGTTTATATTAACAATTACTTTTATCACCCCACCCGCCGCAGTACTCAGGAACGATCTGAAATTATCATCCGCATAGATCCCATTCGTTTCTACAACAATCGTGGAGAGAAGCTCCTCCTTCAGCGCCGCCTCACATACACGGTAAAACTGGCTGTGCATAAGGGGCTCTCCTGAACCTCCAAAACAGATAGAATACGGAAGCCGGAAAGACCTCATCCCTTCGACAATGGACATGAAAACCGGCAGTTCCATATCGCCATGCTCACACGCCAGGGTCTTCCGATAACAGAAAAGACAATCAAGATTACATCGTCCGGTAAGCTCAACCTCAATAAAAGAGGGCCCGTTAAAGAGGACCCCGGGATTCCTGATAATCACATCCCGGATTTCCGCATACCTGGGAACAGCGCCGTGCTTTTCAAGCATGCGTTCCATGGTTACTTTCTCACGGGGATTTCCGGACCGGAAAGAAAGGCGCGTATCACGAACATCAGGGTCGGAATAATAAATTTCAACATCAAAATGATGAATATTGGACCGGATTACACTGCTGAGGGGGAGATGCTCCTCACTGCTTTCCGGCAGTGACTCCACAAGATCCCGCGAAAATATTTCACAACAATATCCCGGAGGAACATTCTCCGAATACGTAAACTCAGGGTGGCATGAAATATGAACATCCAGCATACCCCGTATAACTTCAGGATCAAGAAACGGGGAATCAGCATATACCTTTATTACGTGATCTGATCCGGTTTCATTAAAAAACCGTTTCAGAAACTCAGATTCATTTTTTTCAGTAATACGAAAAATTCCGGAAACAGAATCAAGTTTCCCCGAATATCCCTCCGGTAATGCATAGTACACTTCAGAAACTTCTTCCATTCCCCGCAGACGCTCTCCCAGCACTTCAGGCAGATACAACTCTGCGAATGAGAGATCTTCATCAGTTATATAAGAGTCCAGATACATCAGCACTGAAATTTTCAAAATGCCGGCCTACCGTTTTGTGTAATCTTTCATGAAAATCTTGATATCAGAAACCTTCTTTTTTTGTTCTGCCCATTTTTCCACCTGCCGGGCAAGGCGTTTATTGTAAAGAATATTAAAGATAAGTCCCTGAATGGACTCGTAGGTAACGGGGCGTTTCCCTAAAAATTTTACAATATGATACCCCTCTCCTGATTTGATTACCGATGATATCTGCCCTACCCGCATATTGAAAACCTGCATTGCCAGATACCGGTCAATATCGGAAAGCCTTACCCATCCAAGACTCCCCCCCTTGCCCCTGGTAGCGCCATCTTCGGAATGCTGCGCTGCGAGTGATTCAAATGTTGAGCCGCCGGATATTTTGTTCCGAATGTCCCTCATTGCACTATTGACACGTTTTTCTTCAGCCATCGAACGTCCCCTGGGCCGCATGAATATATGCTTAATATTCACCTCGTACCCGACCCTGTGTGCGTTCTTCCTGTACCATTCCCTGGCATCTTTATGGCTGGGCGGTGAAACCCCGACAGTAATGGACATCACAAGCTCACGCGTCATTGACCGCTTAATATTCTCCCGGTATTCTTCAAATGACATGTTGTCATCTTCTTCAATTTTCTTTTTAAACTCGTCAATCTTCTCAATGTTTAACCGTTTCATTACATTTTCAATGAAATGATCAACCTTTTTATCACTTACAATAATTGCTTCCTCTTCAGCAGTTTGCTGGAAAAGAGCATCTTCTATAAATGAATCCAGAAGCCTGCTTTTTTCATAGGCGACCTTGCTCTCGGGAACTTTTTTCAACTCCCGGTAGTGATTGAACCGCTTCATAAGCTGGCTCTCCACGATGGGTTGGTCGTTCACCACAGCAAGGACCCGGTCATAAACCTCCCAGGCCTGAAGCGACGCTCCCATTACACAACCAAGTACCGATATGCAGACCAGTGCGCATAGTGTTTTTTTCATCATATCCTGCTATCAATAATCAATTTACTGATCTTTGTCCCATTATTGCCAAAAAAGAGCTCTTTCAAACGCTCCATTGAATCAGTAATATCCGAAGTATACAACTCAATTCCACCATCTCCCCCAGAATTTTCAAGGCTTTTTTCCGCTAAAATCCTCTGTGCCTCCCAGGCCACTTCTATGCCGGAATCAACAAGCTCAATGTCCGGATACACATCCTTAATTGCTTTTTTTAAGAGGGGGAAATGCGTACATCCCAGCACCAAAACCCGAACACCTTCATCGAAGATGTCCTGTATATATTTTTTTGCCGCAAGGCGTGTTACCTCTTCATCAATCCATCCCTCCTCGGTAAGGGACACAAAAATTGTCGCATGGCGTTGAAGCACTTTTATACGGGGCGATATCGAGTGGACCGCTTTCACATAGGATTCGCTTTTTACTGTTGCCCTGGTTGCAATAACGCCGATCAGATCACCATGTGAGGTCATTTCAGCTTTTTTGCAGGCCGCCCTCGCTCCCGCGTCTATCACCCCGAGCACCGGGATATCATTTTCTCTCCGCAACACATCAAGGGCCGCCGCTGATGATGTATTGCACGCAATGACGATCATTTTAACATCGCGTGATTTCAGATACTCCGTGATCTCACGGGAATAACGAATGATAGTTTCAATAGACCGTGTTCCGTAAGGAAATCTTCCGGTATCGCCGAAATAAATAATATGCTCACCGGGCATAATATCCTTCATTGCCTTGCAGACCGTAAGCCCGCCGACACCGGAATCGAATACGCCAATTGGTCTTGGATCCATCTGGCAGTTATTCCTCATGATGAAGCTTTTTTTTAAAAAGCATATACTCTATTCCATCCACCAGAGCCTGCCACGATGCTTCAATAATATTCTCTGACACACCAACCGTTCCCCAGTGGACCGGCCCCGTCTTCTGGTCAATCAATACACGCACGATTGAACCGGTACCTTCCTTCTCATTCAGAACACGCACTTTATAATCAGTAAGAGCAATATCGCTGATTTCAGGATAGAATTTAACAAGCGCTTTTCTTAAGGCATTGTCAAGAGCTTCAACAGGGCCATTCCCGTTTGACGCGGCATGTTCAACAACACCCCCCACTTCAACCTTTATCGTCGCTTCACAGACAAATTCACGCTTGTCATTTATTTCAGTGATGACCCTGAAACCATGGAGAATAAAAAAAGGCACAAACTCGCCCGTCGATTTGCGGATAAGAAGCTCAAAAGAACCTTCTGCCGCTTCGAACTGATACCCTTTATCTTCAAGACACTTAATTTTATCAAGAATCTCACGGGAAAGCTTCGCATCTTTCGGCAATTCAATTCCCATTTCTTTTGCTTTAAATTCAATATTGCTTTTCCCGCTCAGTTCAGAAATCAGGACTTTTCTCCTGTTCCCCACAATTTCCGGATCAATATGCTCATAGGTCCGGGTATCCTTGCTCAAAGCCGAAACGTGAATCCCGCCCTTGTGAGCAAATGCATTCAATCCGACGTATGGCGCACGGTCATTATGTGCGAGATTCGCAATTTCGCTGATTGTCCTGCTCACCTCAGTCAGATGCTCCAGCGCATCAACGCATTCACATGTATGCTTGAGTTTCAGCACAAGACCCGGAATCAGTGTCACCAAGTCGCAGTTACCGCAACGCTCACCATACCCGTTAATAGTTCCCTGCACAGAAACAGCCCCTGCTTTCACTGCCATGAGAGAATTTGCAACAGCTACCCCGGCGTCATTATGAAAATGCACACCCACAGGTATGGATATCTCCCTGACAATCTTTTCGGTTATTTCTTCACATTCAGATGGAAGTGTACCACCGTTCGTATCGCACAGCACAAACATATCCGCTCCTGCCTTCTGCGCGGCATACATGGTTTCCAGGGAATACCCGGGATTTACTTTAAAACCGTCAAAAAAATGTTCCCCGTCCAGGAACACCTCAAGGCCCCTGTCCTTTAAATATGATACCGTTTCATAAATCATAGTGAGATTTTCTTTCAGGTCGATATTGAGGGCTTTCATGACATGAAAATCCCAGGTCTTTGCCACAACAGTGACAGTCCTTGCACCACATTCCGCAAGAATATTCAGCAGCGCATCATCCTTGCAGGCAACTTTCGGCCTTTTTGTTGATCCGAATGCCACCACTCTGGAATGCAGAAGATCCAGATGCTGAACCTCTTTAAAAAACAGATCATCCTTGGGATTGGAACCCGGCCAGCCGCCTTCGATATAATCCATCCTTAATCTGTCAAGTTCCATCGCGATGCGGAGTTTGTCCTGAAGAGAAAAGGATATTCCCACGGTCTGGGCGCCATCCCGCATGGTGGTGTCATATAATAATATTTTTTTCATAGAATTACTTTTCCGGAACAATCGTGGTGTCCCCAATGGGAAAACCTCTTTTATCATTCCATTAACCGAATTTTCACCTGGGCATTTCTTAGTATCAGTATTGTGTAAGATATATGCAAGATATATTTGTTACATCCGGGAATTGCAATGCACTGGCAAATCGAACAGAGCAGTACGGAACATGCATCGCGGAAGTGATAATAGTTGAATGTGTACCAATATTTTCAACAAATTTTTTAACATAATAGTCTGTAACAGAAAAACGCCCCTCCACCGTATGAGTAAAGGGGCATTGAATAATTCTGAACAAAATTGTAAAAACTTATTCTGTCTCGCCGGTGTGAATATTGAGTTTCTTTTCTCTCCCTTCTGAAAATACAGAGAGTGTATTTCCTTTAAGTTCAACCTTTCCGTCATTTTGAACTTTTTTCCGCCATTTCACCGGACCATCCACTGAAGCACTGAACACAAAATCCTGTGACGCGATGAAAAGCGTTCCGTCCTTGATCACAGGGGCATTGAAAACCTTTCGTTCAAGCTCCACCCTGCCGTCCTTTATAAAATATATTTCGTTTCTCGTTACAAGCAGACTGCCGTCAGGCTGCGGAGCTTCACGCTCACGCCGCACCACACGCTGAATCCGTTTAATTATTTCCTTCGGTCGTTCTTTGACACTTATAATCTCTTCCCGCTCCTGCCTGAAATCCTCAATTTTAAACTGTTTCACATCCTGTTTTGCAATCGCAATCTCGGTTTTCACCTGGCTGATAACCTTATCCGCAGATATTTCAGCGCCGCCGGATTCCTGTTCCTGCAGAATTTTATTTACATTCTTTTCCGCCTGTTTGACATCTTTTTCTGTAATAACGACTTTCTGGCTTTCTTCCAGCTGTGTCGCTTCTTCGATTACACGCTCAACTCCCACACGATTTTCAAGTCTGTCAATACGCTTCGCAACACGAACTTTTCCATCAAACACCTTGATCCGTGTTGTTTTGTTTGCATCTGCTTCAACAGTAAACCGTGTACCCCTGACACCGGCAACTGCGGTTGGTGTCTTCACATAAAAACGTTCATCCTTTAAAAGTTTTTTTGGTTTACAGAGCATCTTACCTATATCCAGACCCAGGGTTACATTCTCCAACTGCCCCTGCCTGAGCATTTTAGAAATCAGCATTACTGATTTTTCCTTAATTCTAATAATCGAATCACCAATTTTTATATCGCAGGTTGAATTGATACCTGTCACAATTTTATCATTTTCCTTCAGTATTTCACCAATCCTCGCTTCCTGAGTATTTTTCTTAACATCACCTATATAAAACGTGATCGTTGCAAAATCATCCTCCTGTTTGAACTGCGAACAGGACAAAGCTACAATAAGAGTACAGCACAGTAACAATAAAACTTTGTTCTTCATATCTTCCCCCAAGAAACTATCAGGTAGTTCAGAATAATAAGCGTATCTATAAAATACCAATAAATCAAATGAATAATGCAATTTTTTTTAAATAGCCTGTCAATTATTCAGAGAAATAACTGCTATCCCATAAACACAAACACCCCTGAGACTCTCAGAGGTGTTGAATATTCAAGAATGTCGATTGTGATTGATTATTTTTTCAAAAGACGATATGGATTTTTATGGGATCCATTTTTAATCAGTTCAAAATGAAGATGGGGACCTGTTGAATGCCCTGTATTTCCACTTTTGGCAATTACCTGCCCCTGTTTCACATACTGCCCCCACCTCACTGATACTCGTGAAAGGTGCGCATAGAGCGATTTCCAGCCGCTCGGGTGTGATATAATAACCGCCCTGCCATAACCCCCTAACCATCCGGCATAGGTGATTTTACCATATTTTGTCGCCCGTATCCATGTGTAATGACAGCCGATATCAATCCCCTTATGAAAGTCCCTTCCGCCAAATATTGGATGACGCCGCCACCCATATCCGCTTGTTATTCTTCTTTCCGATGACGGCCAGATAAATCCCCGGAATA
>ENA-UPTA01002840-UPTA01002840.1-activated-sludge-metagenome-genome-assembly--contig:-NODE-2840-length-17535-cov-5.921568_pt1 | contig 17535 bp, 8 predicted proteins | sample MGYA00238184_ERZ773361 | MGnify/ENA primary metagenome ERZ773361 (study PRJEB29100, sample SAMN05720205) | activated sludge metagenome | isolation source: anaerobic digester from wastewater...
AAGTTATAGATTTGTGTCTATAATTTTGTCTGATTTTTTAAGGGGCTAAAACAGTTACGATATATACAGTAATTGAATGGCTGAAGTTCTTTTGGTTGTATTAAAAAAAAACTTGATGTAATGCCATGGGGAAACTCATGGCATTTTTAATACATTTTTGTAATAACAATCCTTTTTACACGAACTTTTTGATTGGCTAGTATATTGACATTCAAATCAATATATCAATTCTTAGGATTACCTGAGGATATTATTATTTTCAATTCTTCAAAGGGCTAATATAAACATGAATTAATTTTTGATTATTAAAAAACTCTTTGTAAATTTACATATTCAATAAATATAACAAGCATACCACAAGTGATATTTCTTTAATACATAATTTATATGAAAAGCATTCTTGTAGTTTTGATACTTACATTTGCTGCTGCAATAGAGTTATATTCACAAGGATTGGATAGCTTAACAAAAGCTACAATATGGTATAATGCTGAATCTTATAATGACAGTTTACATTGCTTTGTTGATCTTTCCGGCAATCAAAATCATGGCTTTTATTTAGATTCTATAACAGACGATACATTGCTGATTAACTATAATAAAAGCTTGAAGATTACAGAAATGTCTCAAGGTGTGCAAATCAACTATAAGATAAAAAACAGTTGCGAACTGACAATGTTTTGTGTGTTCTTAGCTGAAGCAAGTAAAGATTCTTATGGATTATGGAAACTTCAACTCGATTCCACAAAAATGATTTCGATGGGTACTCAGAAAATAGTGGATTTGAGTTCAAAGACAATCCGATATACTGATACAACAGTAAATGTTTCGCTGATAAATTTATTTAGAAGAAAATATTCAAATGAATTAATAGACACCACAGTTTCAGGTTTTTCTTTATTTCAATGTGATTCAATCCCATATAGTGGAAGGTTTGCAGAATTTATATTTTTTGATTATCCTTTATCTGCAGAAGAATTAAGTAAGACTTATACATATTTGGCATTAAAATATGGGATTAGCTTATTTGATTTGAATTATGTTAATTCAGCTGGAGAAGTACTTTGGGACTATAAGGAAAACAGTGATTTTGATAATAATATTGCAGGTATTGGCAAAGATTCAATACTAAATATTAATCAGAAACAAAGCAATCCTAATGATGGAAAGTCTAATCTTATAATTTCAGCGGGAAATTTATGCGATAATAATATCAATAACATTACTGAGCTTAACAATAAAGATTTTTTATTATGGGGAGATAATGGGTTAAACTTTATAATTTCAGAACCGGATACAGCTGATTTTAATAATATGCCTTATGTTTCCGAAAAGAAGTGGAAAATGTGCAGATCAGGCAATACTAGTAATGAAATTAGTACAAACCTGAAAGTATTTGCTCCCGGATTAATGGATAGTACAATATTACTTTTGGTTATAAACAGAGAAGGAAATTTTGATTTCCCTTTGAATACAACAGAAGTCATCTACCCTGTTGATTTTGACACTTTAGGCAATTATTATTTCAATAATGTATATTGGGACACTGATAGTTCAGGTTTTGATGCATTTGCTTTTCAGAATTTGAGTGTTTCTGATTTATTCGATGAAGATAGCAATGAATACAGTAATAATAATGGAAACGGTAATAACCAAGAACAGACTTCTCAAGATTTAGTTGTTGGTATGGATTTAGGCAATAATCCAACGAATGACCATTCGAATTTTGATGATGCTGACAACCATCAGATTTCCGGAGATATAAGTCAGAATAATTTAATAACTGAATTCATTACTTACCCGAACCCATCATATAATACATTTACAATTGCCATAAAAACAACCGAAATTTCTAATGTGGTAATAACAATTGGAGATTTGAACGGAAAGGTAATTGATAAGATGAAATTATCAGGTTCTAACTGCTATTTTATTGACAAAAACATAGTTGAAGGCGGTTGTTATTTTATTAAAGTTGAGAATGAGCATAGTAGAAAGATTTTTAGGCAAATCGTATATTAAATAAGTTTATTATGAAGAACCTATTGATTCCGTTGTTGGTATTGTTGTCGTTAACAGCAGTTTTAATAAACACTGGCTCAAATAAAACAAGAAAGCTCAACAAAAGTTTTATAACTAATGATATTAGTCAACTTACTGCCAACAATCCTAATCAGGAATCTAAGCCTGAAATTTTGCTGAACAATAATTATATCGAAAAACTATACTTAGCTAAAGACAATGGAATTCATATAATTGGCACTGAAGAGAATTCATGGGACAATACTTCAGATAATACTATAATAATTAACATCGAAGATGACATAGAAACTATTGACGAAATATATCTGGAATATGAACTATTTGGTCTTAATGATAATATTTCTGTTTGTAAAAGTTTTAATGAAAGCCTTGCTTACGGGGGCATGATAATTAAAACAAACGATAAATGGAGTTATCAAAGTGAAAGAATATCTCCTGAAGTTTTAAACAAAGGTCTAAACTATATTCGGTTTAGTACATATAACGAAGAGCATAGTGAGTACAGAGTAAAAAATGTTCGGCTACGTTGTTTGAGAAATCAAAATGAATATATTGAAATTAAGCCTAAAATTATTATTACAAAAATCGGAGAAGTTAGCACTGGCAATGAGTTTATTTACATTTCAGGTTTTATTAACGGCTTAAACGACAGAAACCTTGAAGTTTCAATATCAGGGAAAGCCATAAGCTCTTATAACGGAGTTTTCGAAGCTTTAATTCCCATAGAAGAAGTTGGTGTAAAGGAAAACATTATAACAGTTTTAGCTAAAATTGAAGGTAAAACAGAACTAGTAAAAGAGCTTAACATATCTACATTAATAAATGCAGATTACGTAAATAAAGAAAGTCGTGAACTATCATTCATTGAGAAAGATGTTAATTCTGATGATAGTTTTAAATTAACGCTTGGGGCAATATCGCTATTTTCGGAACCCGGATTTGTTGGTAACCAAACTAAAATTTCTTTAACAGGATTGCGGAGAATCGATATGCCCGCATTGGGTGAAGATATGGTTAATGTTACTGCGACTCATTACGGTTATAGATGTTTGCCACATGGTGCTAATTTTAAGAACAACATAACTATAAAATTAAAATACGATCCGTTAAAAATTCCGGCCGGTTATGGTCCACAAGATATCGGCACTTTTTATTTTAATGACACACTAAACCAATGGGTAAGATTGACAATCGATTCTATTAATATTGAAAACAATGAAGTGGTATCGGTTTCAAATCATTTTACCGATTTTATAAACGCTATTATTAAAGAACCTGAGTTGCCACAAAACCAGGCGTTTACACCCACTTCAGTTAAGGACCTCGAATATGCAAATCCTTTAAGTGGAATTAACATCATCAGCCCACCTGTGGCTAATAATCAGGGGAGTTTAAACTATTCTTTTCCATTTCAGATTCCGCAAGGACGGCAAGGAATGCAACCCCAGTTGTCAATAAATTACAGCAGCGATGCCGGCAATGGAAATTGTGGAGTAGGATGGAATATAAACATACCTGCTATTGAAGTAGAGACAAAATGGGGCACACCACGATTCATCGACACCTTAGAGACAGAATCATACATAGTTAGCGGTGAGCAAATTGTTGAGTTGGAGATCACTCAAAACGATACAACCCGGCTTCCACTTGTTCACATGGCTGAGTACCGCGAAAGAAGCGTTGCCTCACAGACTTTTTATTCTTACCGTATCGAAGGCGCTTTTAACAGAATTATTAGGCATGGTAATTCAACTGATACCTATTGGTGGGAAGTAATTGATAAGAACGGAGTCAGATATTTTTATGGAAAATATTCTCAAAACACAGGTGTCAACGATTCCCTGGTATTGAGACAGCCCGATTCAGACAACATTGCTTATTGGGCCTTGGCCGAAGTTTGCGATTTATATGGTAATTTTGTCAGGTATGAATATAACAAGGTTATTGCACAAGAACCTGTATTGGGGCAACAGTTATATATTGAGAATATTATATACACGGGATTTGACAATACTCAAGGAAAGTACAATGTTGAATTCGATAAAATTAATCGTGATGATATTATCATGTCCGGAAACTTTGGTTTTGTGCAGTTGACTGATAAATTGTATAGGAGCGTTTCGATTTATTACGATAACTTATGTATTAGGAAATACCTTTTAAACTATAAAGAGGGGTCTTACCAGAAAACTGTATTAGCATCGATTGCCGATATTACAGATTTAAGCAAGGAGCAATATGTAACAGACATTGATGATTGCAGCAGTTTGGTTCAGTATCAAGGGGCAACGGTTCATTGTATGGATTATTATGAAGAGGATGGATTGGAGTTTAGTGAGACCGCATCTGTAATAACTGACGTTGAAGAAAACGAATCAGAGTTTTTGGGTGGACTGGTAACTGATACTGCAAAGTTTTCGATTGGTAAGAGCTGGGGTGCAAGCATGGGTGTCGGAGGATCTGCGAATATAAATTTTGGTCCTACTCCTTTAAAATTATTAGCTGCCGGAGTCAATTATCAATTTTCAATGGGTCTTAATAATGAAACTTCTCAATTAATAGATTTAAATGGTGATGGATTAACCGACCGTATCCTTAAAAATGGATCGGATTACGAGTTTTGCAAGGGTGTTTTAAACGAGAATAATGAACTGATGTTTGAAACTCCGGCAGTTGATATTTTCATAGAAGGTGAGCCGTTCTTAGGTTATAGTACAAACACATCGCACAGCATAGGTGGTGAAGTAAGTGCATCGGCGGCTGCTGCAAGTTATACATATACTACAACTAAGCAGGTTAACTCAAGATATTTTGCTGATATTAACGGTGATGGATTCCCTGATTTTGTGAGTGGAGAAAAAGTATATTTCAACAAACCTGATAATGATGGCATCCCAGAATTTAGTTTATGTGGAAGTAACCCGGAACAACCACTTGACGAAAGTGGATGCTATAATATCATTTACGACGGAGTTGCTGAAGGTGGTTTTAGTGAAGATGTGGCAGAAGATATTAACAGAAGAGATCCTGTGAGGATGTGGATTGCACCGTTTTATGGGAAAACAGAAATAACTGGAAGTATTCAGAGAATAAACGCAAGCGAAAACTATAGTGACACAATATTCTATAGTATTATGGCTTTCCCTTCGAATGAATCGCCAATTGTATATAACGGAAGCATTGCTCCTGACAATATAATCCCGATTACAATTCAACGTGAAGTTTGGTTACATAGAGGGGATGCGGTTTATTTTCGAATTCATTCTGATAATACTATCGGATTTGATGATGTTAATTGGGATATCAATATAATGTCACCTACCTGTGTTATGGCAAATAATAATGAAACATTGCAATTTGGTGATGCAGATGAAAAGAAATTATACCTTTATAATTATGAAGATGACATAGTGATTCATGATCAGCAGTATTTTGTGGCTCCTTTTACGGGATCAATCATTATTGATGCAAGTTTGGAGAGTCCTGCTCAAAGCGATGTACTTTCTTATAATATTCTGTTGAATCAGAATGCTCTTTACAGCAACACATTTACCGACGCAACTTCTTTTTCCAACACTTATCACCTTGATCTTAATGTAGACCAAGGAGATACAATCAGGTTTCTGCTTAAAAGCCAATCAAACGTCAACTGGAGTGATGTAGACTTTAATGGTAAAATCGAATACGATACCATTGTATACAATAATGAGCTTATTGAAAAAAGCATCAAATTCTATCCAAGTTTACAAATGAGTATTTTCAATAATATAATGTGTTTATCGAGACATAATACTTTATCTGCTGGAAGCTATACGGTACAACCGTCACTTGCATTTGGAGGTTTAGGTGACGGAGAAATCACTTTTACAGCGAAGAGCAAAAGAAATTTATTAGATAAAAAAACACTAACTATTTTAAATGGCGCTTTGCAAGGAGGTTCAACAAACTATTTGCAATTTACACTAGCCTCAACCGACACAGTTTTTTTTGATTATTATACGGATGACACTGCTATAATCAACAATCTTGCTGTTACACCTGGAGTTTGGAATGCCCATGCGTTAATTCAGGGTAATCCTAATATTGAAGTTCGGAGCGGCTTTTTCGGTGTTTTGCCCGACACCTTACAAAAGTTTGGAAATCTTTACAGAGGATGGGGACAGTTTTCTTATTTAGATGATAGTCATGGAGCTTGTGACTTGATAGATGAAGACCTTTTATTTTCTGAATTGGAATTAATTGAATCGGATGATGCAGAAGATTTCCCTTACGATGATATCGATGAGGACACAGAATATGATGATGTTGTGTCGATGTTTGATGATATTGGCATTTCAAACGAGACTCCACCTGCTTTCAGCATTATGATGGCCGACAGGGAAAATAATCGATGGGTCGATTTCTGCAAAGGAGCCAGCATTGACGAAGAATCAATGATTTGCGGATTATCGTCAAGTATCATTATTGACAGCATTGATAATCCTGAAATATTCGGAACCGATGCAGAATTCGATGTCTCATTATTCAATCAATCAACTTCGTTGGGCAATTCCAAAGCACCTAAAAAGCAAAGCAGGCAACAGACAAATTCATTTTCTGTTAAATTTGGGGTTCCGGCAGCTAGCCTTAGTTTTACAAAAACAACGACTAACTCAAGAGGTCTGGTCGATTTTATGGATATGAATGGCGATGGATTTCCGGATATCGTGGGTACTAAAAAAATACAATATACTGATGCGCAGGGTGGATTATCAAGGGATGTTTTCGAGTTTGACGAGAAATTCACCAGTGAAGGCAAGAGTGTATCAACAGGTGATGCTTATGGAATAAAAGGAACGGTGTTTGCAAATTCAAAAACTTCAGATGCCAATAAATCTAAGCTTAAGAATATAATTGGTTCTTTTGGAATAGGTGTAAATGATGGTGTGTCAATTGTTAGTGCTTTATACTTTGATGTAAATGCTGATGGTTTGCCCGACAGGGTTAGTGCCGATTACGATTCGGTGCAATACAATGTAGGATATAGCTTTCTAGATGCTATTCCTTACGATATTCAAGCAAACTTATCGGATACAAGAATTCAGAGTGAAAGTATGACTTTGGGATTAAACCTTGACTTTTTAAATTTGGTAGAATATAGTTTTGCATTTGGACTTGGCGGAAACTTTAACAACAGCCTTGATTTTTCCACCATTGTTGATGTAAATAATGATGGACTTACCGATGTATGCTATCTGGAACATAATGGAACAAATATTAGTTTGAAGGCATTGATAAATACAGGTAACGGATTTTATAATATTGTGCTCGATCCCAGTTTTAACAAGCCTATCGCTTCATCACGTTGTGATAATTATGCGACGAATTCAGCTTTATCATTTACTATTACAATAGTTGGGTATTTAAACCTATTAATATCAGGATATAATGATATTTCATTTAGTTTTTCTAAAGACTCAGCCAGACTGTCAGATATAAACGGAGACGGATTTGTTGATTTTGTTTTTGTCGATGGCAATAATACCAAAGCTTTTTTCGGGATTCCAAAGAAAAATAATATTATAAAAAGCATTACAACACCCGGTCTTGCCGTTTATTCAACGGATTATAAGTGTACATATCCTGATATAAATAATCCCCGAAGTAAATGGGTAATGTCGGAGCTTAAAGTTAACGATGGTTTTGCCGGTGACGGAAAAGATACTCTGTTTTACAAATACGAGTATAAATCGGGGAAATATCATAGGTACGAGCGTGAATCGCTTGGGTTTGATACTGTTGTTTCCACGCAATACGATAACTTTGCGGATAACAACTTGTATCGCTCTACAACAGATGTTTATCGTACCGATGATTTCTTGTTTAAAGGATTAAAATCGAAAGAGATTTTCATAGGTGCTTCAGGTGAAAAATTAGTTAAATCGTTTATTTGGAACAAAAAAGATATTTCAACAGGCGAGGTTATGGAAGAACCTGTGGAATGTTTCGGACCTTATTATCCGGCTATTTCTTATGAAATTGCAGAGTATTATGAAGGATATCAGACTCCGGGTATTACGACTACCAAAGAATACCAACATGGTGCTTATGGGAACGTAAAGAAATATATTAATTATAATAATGATGCATACGCTACCGATGATGTAGCAGCAGAGATTACTTACAATTACGATTTGAGCTCTCATTTACTTAATTTGCCTATAAGTGTTTTTGTTAAAGACCACGATAATAACCTTCTTCGTCAAACAGATGCAAGCTATAATCAGCAAGGAAGCATCATTAACATTTCAAAATATTTAGATGGTTCAAATTTAGCTGAAATTGATTTTACTTACGATCAGTATGGCAATATTTATTATGTTGAATACCCTGAAAATAATGTAAGTGAAAGGTTTACGTTGCAATATGACTATGATAACGAAACAAATACTTATCCGGTAAGAATTACCGATTATTGGGGAAATGCATCATTTCTGGATTATGATTTAAGATTCGGACTACCTGACACTATTACCGATATTTGTGGGAATCAAATGTTTTATTCTTTTTATAATGATGGAAGGATAAATACAATAACAAGTCCTAAAGAAATTGAGTCCAGCATTCCATATACCATTAAATATGAGTATTGGGACGAGATCAGCACCAGTGTCCCACACCGTTGGGCGCTGACCAGGCACTATGATCCTACTCTTACCAGTAATGAGTTCCTTACCACAAACATTTGTGATGGAAATGGCAAGATAGTCCAATCAAAGAAACGGGCTATCATTGATGCACAAGATATGGTTGTGATTTCTGGTAAATCGTATTATGATTTTTATGGCAGGCTCGATTCTGTTTCACAACCTGGCGTAGAAGCATACAATGCAAATACTTTTACTTCGTATTCGATATTCACTCCCGAAAATTTCACTAGATACGGTTACGATGTTTTCGATAGAAATACCGTTATACATTTTCCTGATTTAACTTCAGTTAGCTTTGCATACGATTTTGTAACAGATCCTTTCGGACAAAACTGTTTTAGAAAAATAACGACTGATCAAAATAATAATTCTACTGCCGTTTGCACCGAAGCAAGGGGTTTGCAAACATATATTAAAGACGCATTAGGTCAGGAAACAAAATTTATGTATTCGCCAATGTCTGAATTGACACGTTCTATTGATCCTGAAGATAACAGAACCGATTATAATTACGACCATTTGGGAAGAGTGATATCACGCGATCACCCGGATGCCGGAATAACTTCTTACAAATACGACCTTGCTGGAAATTTGATAGGAGTTCAAACTGCAAACCTTGAAGCATTGGCATTAGATATAGAATATATTTACCATCATTGCCGATTAACTGAAATCCACTACCCCCAGAATCCCGAGATGGATGTTTATTATGAATATGGAGATCCTTCTACCGGGAATCAGACAGGTAAATTGATACGCCAGCAGGATGCATCCGGCGTACAGGAGTATTATTATGGGAATATGGGCGAATTAGTTAAAAACATACATACCTTTGTAGTACCCGGAGGTGAACCCTATACATTCCAAACCGAATGGAAGTATGATAGTTGGAACCGGATAGTAAGCATGACATACCCTGATGGTGAAATGCTGTATTACAAATACAATGATGAAGGGAATTTGGTATTTCTTGCAGGCGAAAAAGGCAATTTTTCATATGAATATATTGAAAGTATTAAATACGACAAATATGGCAGAAGAACCCAAATCCAATATGGAAACGGAACATCTGCTGAATACTCATATGATGATAAAAATTTAAGACTTAAAACGCTTGTCAGCTACGAAAACGGTGGTCACGAAATGCAACATTTAGATTATACTTACGATTTGGCCGGAAATATTACCGCTGTCGAAAACTCAGGCGACTTTTTGTATGGCAATGTTGGTGGTGAATACGATTACAATTATGAATATGACGAAATATATCGGCTTACTCATGCCGAGGGAAGTTTTGACCCTTACAACCAACAAACTATAGGATTTAAACTTGATCTATCCTATTCAAGTTCCGGAAACATACTTGAAAAAGATATGAATGGGACCACGCTAATAAATGGCGGAACAACTACATTTGGCTATCAAAATACCTACGACTACACTGGAAGGCCTCATACGGTAACCGAAGCCGGCGATTATACTTACGATTGGGACTTAAACGGCAATATGATTAGGCGTATTAACCATAATAGTCATAACCATGATGATCGTTATTTTTGCTGGGACGAAGAAAACCGGTTGTCGGCTGTACGCGATGTTTCGGATCTTTCACAATCATCGATCTATATTTACGATGCCGGTGGCGAGCGGGCATGGAAACTCAACGGCGAAGAAATGCTGACCCAGGTGAACGGACAAACTGTTAGTTCAAACATCTACTTCGAAAAAACCTTATACACCAGTCCTTATCTCGTGATGACCGAGCGCGATTACACCAAGCACTACTATATTGAAGGCGAACGGGTTTGCAGTAAAATTGGCGGAGGTTTTGGTCCTGCCAGCGTGCAGCCAGCCGATTCGGTGCTCGATTTCATACACGGTGATTATGAGCTTTTCGGCGAAGCATTGCTTACTATGTGCCAGCGTCATCTTGAATGCGTTGATTACGAGGGTGAATGGGAGCTATACAAAAAACTCGATCCTGCAGGCAATGTAGAAGATTCGCTCGAAAACCTGCAGTACTTCTACCACTCCGACCATTTGGGTTCTGCTGCTGTGATTTCATTCACTTCAGGACGTGCTTACCAGCACTTGCAGTATTTCCCGTATGGTGAACTGTTTGTATCACAGCGCAACAGCAGTTTCGACAGCCGCTATAAGTTTTCGGCTAAGGAATTAGATAATGAGACGGGATACAGCTATTTCGGTGCAAGGTATTATGATAGTGATTTGTCGGTTTGGTTATCTGTTGATCCTATGGCAGGGAAATATCCCTCAATATCACCTTACGCATACTGTGCGAATAATCCGCTTACTTACATTGATCCAGATGGAAGAGAAATTAGGATTTATTATAAAGAGAAAAGAGGTATAGGAAGATTATTTGAACGAGCTAAATACATCACTTATACACCAGGTATGAGCTATTCTGGAGATAATAAATTTGTGAGAAATTCTGTTAATTCCTTAAATTATATTAATGACAATAATGCTGATATTGAAAGTATCATCTCACAATCAGTAGCAACATCTGAAATTGTGAAAGTCAAAAAGAGTAGCAGTGACTACTATGATGATTCTAATAATACAATTCATTGGTCAACTAAAGGCATGAAAGTTAGAGATAATAGCAGCGGAAATGAGACAAAAGGAAGACAAACTGGCGCATTAGGTTTATTTCATGAACTTGGTCACTTTTACAGAGAAGTCTTTAAACCAAGTGAATTTGACAAAGATTTTAAGACTGAAGATCCAAGTTATGACAATTTAGAAGAACGTAGAGTAATTGAAGATTATGAAACTCCTGCTGCAAAAATTTTAAACGAGGGCACAAGGAATAATCATGGTGGTTTACCCTTGAATACGGTAGATCCAACATCAATACAGACTAGAAGGGAAATTCACAGAACAAATAAAATCAATGACTAAAATAATAGTAGCTGTTATGAATAAATGTTTGAAGTACGTATTGCAAATAATAATTATCACCTTAGTGTCTTTAAATAGTGCTTATTCTCAAGGGATTGTAATGAACATTAAATTATATATTATCCCTGTTAGTACTCATTTTAGAGCGAAAGTGCCATATAACAAAGTTAAGGATTATGCAACAATAAAGATTACAATTTTAGAAGCTAGGGGGATGATAGAGAGTAGTGATTTTTTAGACTTGATAGTTGGACTCAAAACAGATTCAGAAACAGATATTGCACAAGACTATAGGATTGTTTGTGTTGTGCATAAAATTTTTGGAAGAGAAGTTCTATATTTTAACACATTTGGAGATTTTTTATACAATGGAGGTATGTATAGAAATGATAAAATAAAATCGTTCGTTTTTAATCACATACCTGAAAGCTGTAAATAAAGCTGAAGAATTATATGTAGTACAGGAGTATTATTATGGCAATATGGGTGAGTTAATTAAAAACATACATACATTTGTAGTACCCAGAGGTGAAGCCTACACCTTCCAAACAGAATGGGAATATGATGCTTGGAACCGGATTATAAAGATTATTTATCCCGATGGAGAAGAACTGTATTACAAATATAATGATGGAGGTCAGCTTGCAAAACTCGAAGGAGAAAAGAGCAATGTAAGTTATACTTATGTTTCCAATATCAGTTACGATAAATATGGAAGAAGAAGCCAAATTGAATATGGAAACGGAACATCTGCTGAATACTCATATGATGATAAAAATTTAAGACTAAAAACGCTTGTAAGTTACGAATACGGTGGAAATGAAATGCAGCATCTGGACTTTGTATATGATATGACCGGAAATATTACAAAGGTTGAAAACACCGGAGATTATTTATATGGCAACATTGGGGGTGTGTATGATTACAACTATGAATATGACGAGATTTACAGATTGACGCATGCCGAGGCCAGTTATACACCCTTTAACCAGCAACCCATTGGTTATAAAATTGATATGTCTTATTCGCATTCGGGTAACATAGTCGAAAAAGATGTGAATGGTTCTGCACTCATTAATGGAGGCTTGGTTACTGTTAATTACCAAAATGATTACGATTATACCGGTCGTCCTCACACCGTAACCCAAGCTGGAGATTACCTTTACAGTTGGGATTTGAATGGCAATATGACACGTCGCCGGAACAGGGATAGTGATCGTTATTTATGCTGGGATGAAGAAAACCGGCTGACTGCCGTGCGCGATGTTGCCCATCTTTCGCAAAGTTCGATTTACATTTACGATGCCGGTGGAGAGCGTGTGTGGAAACTCACCGGCGAAGAAATGCTGACCCAGGTGAATGGACAAACTGTTAGTTCAAACATCTACTTCGAAAAAACGCTCTACACAGGTCCATACCTTGTGATGACCGAAAGCGATTACACCAAGCACTATTACATCGAAGGCGAAAGAGTATGTTCGAAAATTGGCGGTGGCTTTGGTCCGGCAAGCGTGCAGCCTGCCGATTCGGTTCTATATTTTATTTACAGCGACTTTGAACATGTGCAAACAGCTTTATCTAATTTGTGCGGACGACACCTTGGATGTGTCGATTACGAGGGAGAGTGGGAGCTATACAAAAAACTTGACCCTGCCGGAAATGTAGAAGATACGCTCGAAAACCTGCAGTACTTCTACCACCCCGACCATTTGGGTTCAGCTGCGGTAATATCATTCACCTCTGGCCGTGCCTACCAGCACTTACAGTATTTCCCGTTCGGAGAGTTGTTTGTATCTCAAAGAAACTCATCGTTTGATTCAAGATATAAATTCTCGGCTAAAGAGTTGGATAACGAGACGGGATACAGCTATTTCGGTGCAAGGTATTATGATAGCGATTTGAGTAGTTGGTTGAGTGTGGACCCGTTGGCAAGTGAAAGAAGTTGGGTAAGCCCATATAGTTATTGCCAGAATAATCCAATGAATAGAATCGATCCGACGGGGGCGTTGGATTGGAAACCTTTAATTTCTGGAGGTCGTATTTATTTACAGGCAGAAAAAGGAGATAATGCTGAGACTTTAAAAAATTTCTTCGGAGGTTCAGAAAATGCTAAAAATTATGTTGACGAAAAATTCATTGCTGATGGGAAATCATTTGGGGAGGGGATGACAGTTCCTTTTAAAGGCACAGATGTGTACTCAAAAGCTGTCTCTGATGCATATTCACATCCTGAAAATTACACAGAAACTGGAAATCCAAGCGATGATAATTATAATTGTCACGCCTCATTGTTTGGAACAATTGCAAAAGAATTTTATAATCTACCACCATTGAGTTATAATATTAGAAATATTCTTATTAGCTCTGTTTTTAAATCAGGTAATTCTAACAATGCAGTATTTGGAAAATCTCTTGTTACATATGGTCAAGATCACACTGCCATATTTTTTGGAAAAAGCAAAGATGGTACAGTTTATATTTTTACTAAAAACGGACTTCAAATGCCCCCAACGATAAATAAAGCATCCGAAAACATTAATATTAATGGGACTCAATATGGACCAGTGAGGAATATCTTTGAATTCGACAACAACACATATAATGTGAAAATTAATAAATTTACAGGAACTAGGATTGATGATTCACAAGGTACTGGGATTTACAATTTAAGATAGTTAATATGAAAAAACAAATGGTTATATTCAACATTCTTTTTGCTTTCATTATTTCTTGCTGCAACTCTACACGAAAAGACAATTTAAACACGGAACTTTTGAAAGATTTGGGAAAACCAGAGCTAACTGCATATACCAATTTAGATTCTGCATTATTTTGTTCTAAAACAAATGAAAAACCTGTCTTATTGATGTTTTATGCTAATAGAAATATTGCAGATAGAAATATCTTAACTCATAAACTTTCAGATTCTATTTTATCATCAATTATTGGAGATAATTTTGTGTTTGTTAAACTTCAAGTTGATGCTATTGATACTGCTTTCATTAATCCAGATGATAGTCTGGACATAATTACTTCTGGCGACATCAACTATAAAATGCAAATCGAAATGTTTAATACAAATGAACAGCCTTTATTGGCAGTTTTAAACGAAAAAGGAAGTGCTGTTACAGAACCAGTCGGTTTTTCTTGTTTAAATAAAAAAGCTGATTTTTTTAGATTCCTTATTGATGGATGGATTGCATATAAAAAAGAAAAGTAATGTTAATGTTTTGCCCTACAACCAGCAACCTATTGGCTTTAAAGTCAGCCTTGCCTATTCGGCTTCCGGCAATTTCCTCGAAAAAGATGTGGATGGTACTTTGCTCATCAATGGAGGAACAACTTCGGTTAGTTATCAAAACGCTTACGACTATACAGGAAGGCCTCATACCGTAACCGAAGCAGGCGATTACACTTATGATTGGGACTTAAATGGCAATATGAAGAGGCGTCTTAAAAGTCATAATGACCGTTATTTTTGTTGGGACGAAGAAAATCGCCTGACAGCAGTTCGTGATGTATCTGAAATATCGCAATCGTCTTTGTATCTCTACGATGCCGGAGGCGAGCGGGTGTGGAAACTCACAGGCGAAGAAATGCTTACTCAGGTGAACGGACAAACTGTTAGTTCAAACATCTACTTCGAAAAAACCTTATACACCAGTCCTTATCTAGTGATGACCGAAAGCGAATACACCAAGCACTATTACATCGAAGGCGAAAGAGTATGTTCGAAAATTGGCGGTGGCTTTGGTCCGGCAAGCGTGCAGCCTGCCGATTCGGTTCTATATTTTATTTACAGCGACTTTGAACATGTGCAAACAGCTTTATCTAATTTGTGCGGACGACACCTTGAATGTGTCGATTACGAGGGAGAGTGGGAAATACACAAAAAACTTGACCCTGCCGGAAATATTGACGATTCGCTCGAAAACCTCCAGTACTTCTACCACCCCGACCATTTAGGCTCAGCTGCGGTAATATCATTCACCTCGGGCCATGCCGACCAGCACTTACAGTATTTCCCCTTCGGCGAACTGTTTGTGAGCCAGCGCAACACCTCGTTCGATTCGCGCTATAAGTTCTCTGCTAAGGAGTTGGATAATGAAACCAACTACACTTATTTTGGAGCAAGGTATTATGATAGCGATTTGAGTAACTGGATCAGTGTGGACCCAATGTCTGATGCAAGACCTAATGTTTCGCCGTTTGCATATTGCCAAAACAACCCTATTGGAAGGGTTGACCCTACGGGGGCGTTGGATCATGAATATTCCGTTGATAATCTTGGAAATGTAAAAAAAGAGAAACATGTAGAAGGGAGCACTGAAGATCATCTTCATACTAAAGAAAATTGGGATAATGGTAACCACAATAAAAGTATAACAATTAATGATCAATCAATTTTATCTGGATTGGCAACAGAACGATCTGGAATAGATGGTCATTATGGTATAAGTAACAGCATAAGTGATGCATTTAATGTATTTTATTTTATGGCTAATAGTACCAATGTTGAATGGAGTATTGATGGTTATCGCTCTTCTGGTGGCAATGAGTACATTGTTAATACATCCCATTCAGGCGGAGTGCCTGCATATGTATTTTCTACAACTGATATAAGTGGGTATAGTGAGTTTAATTTAATCTTTGATATGCATAGTCACACAGGTACAGAAACAGATCCTGGTACTAAAGGTGCGTCAGGTTTTGGAGCCTATTATAGTGGAGATATGTCTTATATCTCAGCTAGATATAGGCGTTTTCAAAGTGCCGGAATGAAAGACACGAAGACTTGGTTTAAAAAAGATAACCAATGGACAGTTTTCCCTAAGCATTATGTATATCACAAACAAAGTAAAGTTCTATATCATTATACACCTTGGAAAAATGATGTATATATTAGGCAAACAAGTAAAGCCAGTGATATGTACTATAATTTAGGTTTTTAACCATGAAGAAAATTATATATATATTGCTTGTTTTAGTTTATTGTGTCGCAAGCTGTAATAATACCCCAACTATGTCTGATAAAAAAACAAAACAAGAAGAAGTAAGTTTAGATATGAGCACAGACTCTATTAAAACGAATGCTATTTCACCAGTTCTTTTTAAAGAACTAGAGAAATTAATATCCCACAATGACAGTGTCAGTACTAACGAAGAGTTAAAAACTAACATTTATATTATTTATTTTAGCACAGAAGGGAATACTTGTTTTTTAACCATGTCAACAGCTCATTTTTACGACAATACTTATTTATCAGGATATGTGCAAATAGATGACAAAATGATTGCTTTTTATAATCCTGAAAGCATATGTAATAAAGGTTTAATTGATATAACTAAACTGGAAAAAGAAAGTCCAAAAAACTTTCCTGATGAAAACTCAGATATAGCGATACATACAATTTATGACCCATGGGGCATGAAATATATAATCCATAGTAAAGACAGTTTAGAACTTATATATAGTGGAGGATTGTAATTAAATTTTTAGTATTATGAGCATAAACAGACCCGAATTATTTGAAATGATGGGCGTACCCAAAGCCCAAGCAAGCCGCATGTTAGATTTAGTACTTAACAGCATAGGCGAGGCATTAGCCAAAGGCGAAGACGTAACACTAAAAGGCTTTGGAACTTTTAAGATCGTGGAGCTTGCAGCCCGCACCGGCAGGAACCCGCAAACGGGAAAAGCCATGCAAATTAAGGCTAAAAAGGTTATACGGTTTAAAGCTGGCAATGAATTATCCAGTAAGGTAAAGTAAAAGAGAATAAAGCGTGAATAAAGAAGCCCCGGGAACGGGGCTTTTTTTATTGTATCCCCTCTACCAACCCCGTCTTTCCATGCTGGAATAGTCTGCATAATTTT
>ENA-UPTA01002843-UPTA01002843.1-activated-sludge-metagenome-genome-assembly--contig:-NODE-2843-length-17528-cov-9.104447_pt1 | contig 17528 bp, 19 predicted proteins | sample MGYA00238184_ERZ773361 | MGnify/ENA primary metagenome ERZ773361 (study PRJEB29100, sample SAMN05720205) | activated sludge metagenome | isolation source: anaerobic digester from wastewater...
CGACGAATCCGGTCGTGCGGGTGCTGAAGGACGTTGCCGCGACGCTGTCGCCGGGGCAGCCGATCTACATCCTGCTGTACGCGGCGGCGATCGTGTTCTTCTGCTTCTTCTACACCGCGCTGGTGTTCAACAGCCGCGAGACGGCCGACAATCTGAAGAAGAGCGGCGCGTTCGTCCCGGGCATCCGTCCGGGCGAGCAGACCGCGCGGTACATCGACAAGATCCTGGTGCGGCTGACGCTGGCCGGGGCGATCTACATCACCGGCGTGTGCCTGCTGCCGGAGTTGCTGGTTCTGAAGTGGAACGTTCCCTTCTATTTCGGAGGAACGTCGCTGCTGATCATCGTGGTGGTCACGATGGACTTCATGGCGCAGGTCCAGGCGTACGTGATGTCGCATCAGTACGAGAGTCTGCTCAAGAAGTCCAACGCGAAAGGCCTGGGTGCCTGAGACCTGAGTACCGATGAGCCGGCGTCCGCGCAACGCACCGCAGAAGAGGGATTCCGGCTCGGGGATTTCGAGCAAGGAAGACGTCATCCAGATGCAGGGCGAGGTGGTGGAGAACCTCCCCAACGCGACGTTCCGGGTCAGATTGGAAAACGGTCACATGGTGCTGGGGCACATATCGGGAAAGATGAGGATGCACTACATCCGCATCCTCCCTGGAGACAAGGTCACTGTGGAGCTCACGCCGTATGACCTTTCGCGGGCGCGTATCGTGTTCCGGACGAAGTAGTCCGGGGTTTAGAGATTTGGATCGAGGTGAAGCATGAAAGTGATGGCGTCTGTCAAGAAGATCTGCCGCAACTGCAAGGTGATCAAGCGTAATGGCGTGGTGCGTGTGATCTGTACGGATCCTCGTCACAAGCAACGCCAGGGTTAACAGAGGACGAGCATGGCACGTATTGCCGGTATCAACATTCCCGACCGTCAGCACACCGAGATCGGGCTGACGGCCATCTACGGCATCGGTCGCGCGCGTGCGCGCGCCATCTGCGAGGCGGCGGGCATCGCCTTCAGCAAGAAGGTCAAGGACCTGAGCGACGCCGAGATGGAGCGCATCCGCGAACAGCTGTCGCGCTTCACCGTCGAAGGTGACCTTCGCCGTGAAGTCTCGATGTCGATCAAGCGCCTGATGGACCTCGGCTGCTACCGCGGCGTGCGTCATCGCCGCGGCCTGCCGCTGCGCGGTCAGCGCACCCGCACGAATGCGCGCACCCGCAAGGGGCCGCGCAAGGCCGGCGTCGCGCTGAAGAAATAAACCCAGGACGGACAAGCGATGGCAACGAAATCCCAGAGCGCTGCGGCAGCCGCCGCAGCGGCGCGCAACCGCAAGAAGGCGAAGAAGAACGTCTCCGACGGAATCGCGCACATTCACGCGTCGTTCAACAACACGATCATCACGATCACCGACCGCCAGGGCAACGCCCTGTCGTGGGCGACGTCGGGTGGCGCGGGCTTCAAGGGCTCGCGCAAGTCGACGCCCTTTGCGGCCCAGGTGGCGGCCGAAACGGCCGGCCGTGCGGCGCAGGAATGCGGCATCAAGAACCTCGAGGTCCAGATCAAGGGCCCCGGCCCGGGTCGCGAGTCCTCGGTGCGCGCGCTGAACGCCCTCGGCATCAAGATCATCCAGATCCAGGACGTGACGCCGATCCCGCACAACGGCTGCCGTCCGCCGAAGCGCCGTCGCATCTGATCGAAGCACGGCCGTCGTCCGGCGGCCGTCGCGCGCGCTCCCTCGGGTGCCGGCGCGGAATCACCGGACATGAAAGACCACCGTCTGCCACCCCCGCCATCCGCTGCGGGGGATCGCCTTGGGCGGGCAGACTAACCGCGCCGCACCTCGACCGGTGCACGCGCGTATTCATGAGGAATCGTCGTGGCACGTTATATCGGACCAAAGGCCAAGCTGTCCCGCCGTGAAGGGACGGACCTGTTTCTCAAGAGCGCCCGTCGGGGCCTCGACAGCAAGTGCAAGCTCGACAGCAAGCCCGGCCAGCACGGCCGCACGTCGGGCGCGCGTACGTCCGACTTCGGACTGCAGCTGCGCGAGAAGCAGAAGGTCAAGCGCATGTACGGCGTTCTCGAGCGCCAGTTCCGCCGTTACTTCGCCGAGGCCGAGCGCCGGCGCGGCAACACGGGCGAGAACCTGCTGAAGCTGCTCGAATGCCGTCTGGACAACGTCGTCTATCGCATGGGCTTCGCTTCGACCCGCGCCGAAGCGCGTCAGCTGGTCAGCCACAAGGCCATCGCGGTGAACGGCCAGGCGCTGAACATCCCGTCGGCGCTGGTGCGTCCGAACGACGTCGTCGTGGTCCGCGAGAAGGCCAAGAAGCAGGCGCGCATCCAGGATGCGCTGAACCTCGCCGAGCAGGCGGGTCTGCCCGGTTGGGTGTCGGTGGACAAGAGCAAGCTGGAAGGGGTCTTCAAGGCGATCCCCGACCGCAGTGACCTGTCGGCCGATATCAACGAGAGCTTGATCGTCGAGTTGTACTCGCGTTAATCGAAGGGGTTCCTTTATGCAGACTGCCATGCTTAAGCCGCGGATCGTCGAGGTCGAGCAACTCGGGCCGTCGCACGCCCGGGTTGTGATGGAACCGTTCGAGCGCGGCTACGGGCACACGCTTGGCAATGCGCTGCGACGGGTGTTGCTCTCGTCGATGGTCGGCTATGCGCCGACCGAGGTGCAGATCGCCGGCGTGGTGCACGAGTACTCCACGATGGATGGCGTGCGCGAGGACGTGGTCGATCTCCTGCTGAACCTGAAGGGGATCGTGTTCAAGCTGCACAACCGGGACGAAGTGTTCCTGACCCTGCGCAAGGAAGGCGCGGGTCCGGTCACGGCGGGCGACATCGATGCGCCGCACGATGTCGAGATCATGAACCCGGAACACGTGATCGCCAGTCTCACGCAGGGTGGCCGCATCGACATGCAGATCAAGGTCGAGCGCGGTCGTGCCTACGTGCCGGGCACGATGCGCAACCTGGGCGAGTCGAAGACCATCGGCCGCATCGTTCTCGACGCGTCGTTCTCGCCGGTCCGCCGGGTGAGCTATGCGGTCGAGAGCGCTCGTGTCGAGCAGCGGACCGACCTCGACCGCCTGATCATCGACGTCGAGACCAACGGCGTGATCGCGCCCGAGGAAGCGGTCCGCCAGTCGGCGCGCATCCTCGTCGAGCAGCTGTCGGTCTTCGCGGCGCTCGAGGGCGGTGCGGAGCCGCTGGCCGAGGCGGGCGCTGCGCGCGCGCCGCAGATCGATCCGATCCTGATGCGTCCGGTCGACGACCTGGAGCTGACGGTTCGTTCGGCGAACTGCCTGAAAGCGGAAAACATCTACTACATCGGCGACCTGATCCAGCGCACCGAGAATGAGCTCCTGAAGACGCCCAATCTCGGTCGCAAGTCGCTCAACGAGATCAAGGAAGTGCTGGCGTCGCGAGGACTCACGCTTGGCATGAAGCTCGAAAACTGGCCGCCGGCCGGTCTCGAGCGGCCCTGAGTTCATTCACCGTCACCAGCACACGAGGACAGAGCCATGCGTCATCGTCACGGACTTCGAAAACTGAACCGCACCAGCAGCCATCGCGAAGCGATGCTGCGGAACATGTGCAACGCGCTCCTGCGCCATGAACTGATCAAGACGACCCTGCCCAAGGCGAAGGAACTTCGCCGTGTGGTCGAGCCGATCATCACCCTCGGCAAGAAGCCCTCGCTGGCCAATCGCCGTCTGGCGTTCGACCGCCTGCGTGACCGCGAGATGGTGGTCAAGGTGTTCAACGAACTCGGCCCCCGCTTCGCGAGCCGCAACGGCGGGTACCTGCGGATCCTGAAGTCGGGCTTCCGCGTCGGCGACAACGCCGCGATGGCGTACGTCGAGCTGATGGACCGTCCCGAGGCGGAAGCGCCGGCGGGCGAGAAGTCGCAGGCCGCAGCCTGATCGGCGGGCGGGGCCGGCGCTCGCGCCGGGCCGTCGCCCGTACGGTACTGCCCGGCGCCTGATCCGCACCCGCGGATCAGGCGCCTTTGATTTGGCGCGCTGCACGCGCTGCACGCGCCGTGTCGCCCGGGCGGCCGTCGCGCCGCCGGTCGGCGGCACTCCCTTTCCTGCGTGTGGTCGAGATGTCCTTGCCCGAAGATCCCTCGCTCGTCGATGCGCCCATTACCGCCGAGCCCGTGCTCGAGGTGACGGGTCTGCGCAAGGCGTTCGGCACGATGACGGCGGTGGACGGTCTCGGCTTTCGGGTGTCGCGAGGCGAGTGTTTCGGACTGCTCGGCCCGAACGGCGCGGGCAAGAGCACCACGCTCAAGCTGGTGCTGGGGTTGCTTTCGCCCGACGCGGGCGAGATCAGACTGCTCGGCGAGCCGATTCCCGCGCAGGCGCAACGTGCGCGCGCACGGGTCGGCGTCGTGCCGCAGGCCGACGCTCTGGATCCCGACTTCACCGTCACCGAGAACCTCGTCGTCTATGGCCGCTACTTCGGGCTGAGCCGGGCGGTGCTCGAGGAGCGCATCCCCGCACTGCTCGAGTTTGCGGGCCTGGCCGCCAAGCGCACTGCGCGCATCGACGAGCTCTCCGGCGGCATGAAGCGGCGGCTCACGATCGCGCGGGCGCTGGTCAACGATCCGGAGATCCTGTTCCTGGACGAGCCGACGACGGGCCTCGATCCCCAGGCGCGTCACCTCATCTGGGACCGTCTGCGCAGCCTCGTCTCGCGGGGCAAGACGATCGTGCTGACCACGCACTTCATGGAGGAAGCCGAGCGCCTGTGCACGCGCCTGGCGGTCGTCGACCATGGGCGCCTGGTGCTCGAAGGGGCCCCGGAGGCGCTGATCGCCCGGGAGATCGAGCCGCACGTGCTCGAGGTGACTGGCGACGGTCTGCGGGACTGGCTGCGTCACAACGACCCGCTGCGCTGGTGCACGCGCCATGAGCACGTCGGCGAAACCCTGTTCGCCTATTGCACGGATCCCTCGGCGATGCTGGCTGCCCTGTCGGACCTGAAATCGCTTCGTGTGGTCCAGCGCCGGGCGACGCTCGAGGACGTGTTCCTCAAGCTCACTGGGCGCGACCTGCGCGACTGACCCGTCAAGACCGCATGCAGGACCGACGTCACCAGGCGACCACAGGCATGGACAGCAATCGACCCAACCGCGCAGACCGGGGCGGCAACGACGCGGGCGCCGTCGAATCCGCCGGCGCGCCGCCGGCGCCCGCCGCGTCGGCTCCCCGCACGCTGCCATCGCGGACCGTGCCGTCTCCCGGCACGCCGCCATCGGGATCCGTGCCCTCGGTGGTCCCCGGGCGCCCCCGCTTCGCGTTCGTGCCGGTCTACCTGCGCAACCTGCTCGTCTGGCGCAAGCTGGCCGTGGCCAGCGTGCTGGGCAACATCGCCGAGCCGCTCATCACCCTGCTGGCGTTCGGTTACGGCCTGGGTCGGCTGCTGGAGCAGGTCGACGGCACGCCCTACATCACCTACCTGGCCGCCGGCTCGGTGTGCATGAGCACGGCGATGGCGGCGAGCTTCGAGGCGCTCTACTCCGCGTTCTCGCGCATGCACGTGCAGCGCACCTGGGAATCGATCCTCAACGCGCCGATGACGCTGTCCGACGTGCTGGTCGCCGAGTGGCTGTGGGCCGCCACCAAGGGGGCGTTCTCCGGGCTGGCCATCCTCGTCGTGATTTTCGTGCTGGACATCTCGCGCGCGCCCGAGCTGCTGCTGCTCGTCCCCGTGATCGCGATGGTCGGGCTGACGTTCGCCGGCATCGGGCTCTGCTTCAACGCGCTGGCCCGCGGATACGATTTCTTCACCTACTACTTCACCCTGGTGCTGACGCCGATGATCTTCGTCTCCGGCGTGTACTACCCGCGCGAGCAGCTGCCCGACTGGATCTCGAGCTGGGCAAGCGCGCTGCCGCTGGCCCTGGCCGTCGACGTCGCGCGGCCGCTGGTGCTGGGTCGTCCGCCCGGGGAGGCGTGGTGGCATCTGGTCGTGCTGGGTGTCTACGCGTGTCTCGGGTTCGCGCTCGCGTCTCGCCTGACGCGGCGGCGATTCGCGCGATGAGCGCCGCACGACCACCGGCTGAACACCGCACGACCACCGATCGAACGCCGCCTGATCACCGATCGAACGCCGCTTGACCACCGGTTGAGCACCGCATGAACGCCGCATGAACGCCGCATGAGTGACGAATCCCTTCATCTGGTGCTGGTCCTCAGCACGGCGCCCGATCGCGCCACGGCCGAGCGCCTCGCGCATGCCCTGGTCACCGAATCGCTCGCCGCGTGCGTGAACATTCTCGCGCCGTGTCGTTCGGTCTACCGATGGCAGGGCGAGGTCTGCAGCGAAGAGGAGTGGCCGATGCTGATCAAGACGCCGTCCGACCGGCGCGATGCGCTGTGCGCGCGGCTGCGGGCGCTGCATCCGTACGAGGTGCCGGAGATCGTCACCTTCGCGGCGTCGTCGGCATTGCCCGACTATCTGGCCTGGGCGGTCGAGCAGACGCGCCCGGTGCCCGGCGCGCGCTGATAGGCGGAGGCGCAGGCGCCGGCGCCGGCCCTTCAGGACGAAGGCGGCGGATCGACGCGTTCCCGTGCCGGGGCCCGCTGACGCCGGCGCCCGCGCAGCGTCTCGTGGGGCGACGACAGGTAGCGTCGCGCGCGGAACCAGATCACCAGCGCCAGCGCGATCAGTGCCATGCAGCCCAGTGTCACGGCAAACCCGAAGCGTGTGTGGATGCCGGGAATGAACTCGAAGTTCATGCCGAAGATGCCGGTGATCAGCGTGAGCGGCATGAAGATCGCGGTGATCGTCGTCAGCGTGCGCATCACGTCGTTGGTGCGATGCGCGTTCGATGCGAAGTGCAGCTGCACGGCCGTCTCGACGGACTCCTCGAGGCGCTGCGCATGCCGCAGCACCCGCTGGATGTGGCCGACGAGGTCGGTGCACCGGACCTGGATGGCATCGGTGAGGGTGCCCAGGCCCTCAGACGGGGCGTCGCTGCCGCGCTCGTGCTGCTCGGAGCGCCACTCCTCGATCGCATCGAGCTGCTCCTCGCACAACTGCTCCAGCTTGCGCAGTTCGCCGCGGGCCTGCAGCAGCGCATACCAGTCGCGGAACGGTGCGCGCGGGTCGAGCAGCCGCCGCTGCCACTGCTCGAGCTGTTCCGTCAGCGGCTGGCGCAGGTCGAGATAGCGGTCGACCATGTCGTTGAGCAGCCGCAGCATCAGCTCGCCCGGTGTGGCCGGCAGGCGGTAGCCCGCGCCGGACGCCGCCATCAGCCACTTCTGCAGGGCCGGCACGCTGCGGCTGTCGGGTGAATGGATCGTCACCAGGCAGCGTGGAAACACGAAGAAGATCGTCGGGCGCGTGCGCACGCGCAGGCCGTCGTGATCGCCCGAGAGGATGGAGTGCGAGGACAGCCCCCGGAAGATCACCAGCTCGTAGTCGCTGGTCGAGTCGAAGAACGAGGGGTGCGCGTGGTTCTCGGTGTCGAGCAGATGCGTGTCGAACACGGTGACACCGGTGAGGCGCGCGATCGGGCCGACCCAGTCACGCGCCTCGTCGTACGTGCAGGTGACCCACAGCACCGCCGCGGGCGGCAGCGCATCCGGCAGAACCGGCAGCCGGTCGGCGCCGGATGCCCCGATCGCCATCACCTGCATGCGTGCATCCGACAAGGTGGCCGCGCGCGCACGGACCGCGTCACTCCTCGCGCATCCAGCGCACGGCGTCGAGCGCGAAGTAGGTGAGGATGCCGTCGGCGCCCGCGCGGCGCATCGCGAGCAGCGACTCGAGCGCCACGGTGCGCTCGTCGAGCCAGCCGCGCTGGGCCGCCGCCTTGAGCATCGCGTACTCGCCGCTGACCTGGTAGACGAAGGTCGGCACCGAGAAGGTGTCCTTCACGCGACGCACGATGTCGAGATACGGCATGCCGGGCTTCACCATCACCATGTCCGCGCCCTCCTGCAGGTCGAGCGCGACCTCGCGCAGCGCCTCGTCGGAGTTGGCGGCGTCCATCTGGTAGGTCTTCTTGTTGCTCTTGCCCAGGTTCTTGGCGGATCCGACCGCGTCGCGGAACGGGCCGTAGAAGCCGGACGCGTACTTGGCGCTGTACGCCATGATCTTGGTGTGGATGTGCCCCGCGCCTTCGAGTGCCTCGCGGATCGCGCCGATGCGGCCGTCCATCATGTCGGAGGGCGCGACGATGTCGACGCCGGCATCGGCCTGCACCAGCGCCTGCCGCACGAGGATCGTGGTGGTCGGGTCGTTCAGCACGTAACCCGTCTCGTCCAGCACGCCGTCCTGACCATGGCTCGTGTAGGGGTCGAGTGCCACGTCGGTGAGGATGCCGAGTTCGGGGAACCGCTGCTTCAGCGCCCGGACCGCGCGGGGGATCAGGCCGCCGGCGTCGGTGGCGGCGATCCCGTCGGGGGTCTTCAGGTCCGGTGCGATCACCGGGAACAGCGCCAGCACCGGCACGCCCAGGGACACGCACTGTTCGGCGACGGCGAACAGCAGGTCGATGCTGAGACGCTCGACGCCGGGCATCGACTCGACCGCCTGGCGCAGGTTCGTGCCTTCGTGGACGAACACCGGGTAGATCAGGTTGTCGGCCGACAGCGTGTGCTCGCGCATCATGCGGCGCGAGAAGTCGTCGCGCCGCATGCGACGCATGCGCAGGGCGGGAAACTGCTGGATGAATCGGCTGGCGTCGGGCTTGGTCGGCATGGGCGGTTCCTTGGAGTGGGCGGGGGCCGGTCGTCGGGCTCGGTGGGCGCTGCGCGCGCCGGACGCCGGGTCGGGGTGGGGTGACATGGGGCGCTCGGCGTGACTTGGATCGCTCAGGCCCGTCGCTTCGGGCCGGGGGTGCCTGCAGGCGGGGGCGCGGCGGGCGCGTCGTGGCCGGCGGATCCGTCGGCGGCGCGCGATCCCGAGCCGCTGCCGTCGGCGTCGCTGCCGTCGGCGCCGGCGTCTGCATGGGGGGCGCCGTCGCCGTCCGCGTTCGCGTGCGCGAACAGTGCCTCGATCGCCGTGCGCGCCTCGTCGAGGCCGATGCGATCGGTCGACGAGAACAGCACGACCTCGAAGCTGCCGGCGTCGCGCAGCTTGGCCAGTTCGTCGCGCACCGCGCGCCGCACGGCCGACTGCTGCACGCGGCCCAGCTTGTCGGCCTTGGTGAGCAGGGCGATTACGCGCATGCCCGGCGGAATCCATGCGAGCATCTGGCGGTCGAGGTCGGTGATGCCGCGACGGATGTCGAGCATCATCACCACCGCGCGCAGCTGGGCGCGCGAGCGCAGGTAGCGCCCGGCCAGGGCATCCCAGCCGTGGCGGATGGCCCCGGGCGCCGCCGCATAGCCGTATCCGGGCGTGTCGACCAGGAACCCGACGGTGTCGGGCTCCTTGCCCAGCGCGAAGAAGTTCAGCGCCTGGGTGCGGCCGGGGGTGCGGCTCGAGAAGGCCAGTCGCCGCCGCTGGCAGATCGCGTTGATCGCCGACGATTTCCCGGCGTTGGAGCGCCCGATGAAGGCGACTTCCGCCGGGCCGCCGCGGGGCAGCTGCTGTTGCTGCGCAACGGTGGTGTGGAATCGGACGGTGGTCAGGAGAGCCATCTGGTCGGGCGCGGTGGTCGCTGCCGCGGGGCTATTGTAGAATCGAGAGTTTACGTGAGCCATAAAGGCTGTGAGATCGCGATGATGGGGATGAACTTCATGAAGACCGGAACGATCCGCGCGTTCACGCTGGCTGGCCTGGCGGCGTTCGGCGCCACGGCGCTTCTGGCGACCTCGCCCGCGGCGGCGCAGACCGGCAAGGCCGACGCGGCCAAGGGTCAGCAGATCGCTTCGCAGGTGTGCGCGGCGTGCCACGGTGCCGACGGCAACAGCGCGAGCCCCGCCAATCCGAAGCTTGCCGGCCAGCATGCCGACTACCTGTACAAGCAGCTGCAGAACTTCAAGACCAAGCAGGGTGCGAAGGAAGCCGAGCGCGCCAATGCCGTGATGGCCGGGTTCGCGGCGCAGCTGTCCGACCAGGACATGCGCAACGTGGCCGCGCACTATGCCAGCCAGAAGCTGAAGCCGGCCGCCGCCAAGAACAAGGACGTCATCGAGCTCGGCCAGAAGATCTTCCGCGGCGGTGTCGCGCAGAAGAACGTGCCGGCGTGCGCCGGCTGCCACAGCCCCAATGGCGCCGGCATCCCCGCGCAGTACCCCCGTCTGGCGGGCCAGTTCTCCGAATACACCGAAGCGCAGCTGGTCGCGTTCCGGCAGGGGGCGCGCAAGAACAGCGAGCAGATGACCGCGATCGCCGCGCGCCTGTCCGACGTCGAGATCAAGGCCGTTTCCGAGTACATCGCCGGTCTGCGCTGACCGGTGCAGGGCGCCCGCCCGGGGCGCCGCAGCGAAGGAAGGGCGCTCCGCACGGGCGCCCTTTTTTCTTGCCTGCCGCTGCGTCGGCCGCCGCGATCATCATCGCGGCCATTTGGTCGGACCGGTGGGCTGCGGTAAGTTAACGCGCCGATCGGCCGACCCACAGGCCTCGGGAAAAGGACCGGACATGCCCAAGCGTCACTTTCGCGCCGATGACCTGCTGCCTTCGGAGATCACACCCCGCCATGTCTTCGAGCAGCGGCGCCGGCTGCTGAAGTCGGCGGCAGCCGGGCTGGCGTTTGCGCCGGGCGTCGATGCGCTGGCGCAGGGCGCCGGCGCACAGAAGCTGCCCGGCCGGCAGAGCGGCCTCTCCACGATGGAGAAGACGACGCCCTACAAGGACGTCGTCTCGTACAACAACTTCTACGAGTTCGGCACCGAGAAGGACGATCCCGCCCGCAACGCCCACACGCTGAAGACGCGGCCATGGACGGTGAAGGTCGAGGGCGAGGTGCTCAAGCCGCGCGAGTTCGACATCGATGAACTGCTGACGCTCGCGCCGCTCGAAGAGCGCATCTACCGTCTGCGCTGCGTCGAGGGCTGGTCGATGGTCATCCCCTGGGTCGGCGTGCCGCTGTCGGAGCTCATCCGCCGGGTGGAGCCGACCGGCAACGCGAAGTACGTCGAGTTCGTCACGCTCGCCGACCGGGCGCAGATGCCCGGCCTGTCGTCGCCGGTGCTGAGCTGGCCGTACGTCGAAGGCCTGCGCATCGACGAGGCCAATCATCCCCTCACGCTGCTGACGATGGGGCTGTACGGCGAGGTCCTGCCGAAGCAGTCGGGCGCTCCCGTGCGCATCGTCGTGCCCTGGAAGTACGGCTTCAAGAGCGGCAAATCGATCGTGCGCATCCGGTTCGTCGAGAAGCAGCCGATCACCAGCTGGAACCGTGCCGCGCCGCAGGAGTACGGCTTCTACTCGAACGTCAACCCGGATGTCAGCCACCCGCGCTGGTCGCAGGCGACGGAGCGCCGCATCGGCGAGGACGGCTTCCTGCAGCGCAAGCGCAAGACCCTGATGTTCAACGGCTATGGCGAGCAGGTCGCATCGCTGTACGCCGGCATGGACCTCAAGCGCTTCTTCTGATCCGGCCGATGCCGACCGTCGGGACGGTCCACAAGGCGACGCTCTTCGTGCTGTGCCTGGTGCCGTTCGTCCGCCTGCTGGTGCTGGGCGGTCTCGACCGGCTGGGCGCGAACCCGGTCGAGTTCGTCACCCGTTCGACCGGCACCTGGACCCTCGTGCTGGTGTGCGCGACGCTGGCCGTGTCGCCGCTGCGCCGGCTGACCGGGATCAGCGCGCTCCTGCGCCTGCGGCGCATGCTGGGGCTCTTCGCGTTCGCCTACGGCTGTCTGCACCTGTCGACGTACGTGTGGTTCGACCAGTGGTTCGACTGGGCCGCGATCGGAGCCGACATCGTCAAGCGCCCGTTCATCTTCGCGGGGTTCGCGGCCTGGCTCGCGATGCTGCCGCTGGCGCTCACCTCCACCGACGCGATGATGCGGCGGCTGGGCCGGCGCTGGGGGCTTCTGCACCGGGCCGTGTACGGGGTGGCGGTGCTCGGCGTGCTGCACCTGTGGTGGCACAAGGCCGGCAAGAACGACCTGTTCGAGCCGCTCGTGTATGCGATCGTGGTGGCGCTGCTGCTGGCCTGGCGCATGCGGGCGCGGTTCGGCCCGGCAGGCGCCTACCGCGGAAGCCGCCGCTCGAGCGCGTAGAGGGACTCGATGGTCTCGCGGGTCCGGATCTCGATGGGCTCGGTGCCGTCGACCAGCACCTCGGCCGCACGCGGGCGCGTGTTGTAGTTGGAGCTCATGGCCATGCCGTAGGCACCGGCCGACAGCACGGCGAGCAGGTCGCCTTCGGCAATTGCGAGCGCGCGGTCGCGTCCGATCCAGTCGCCCGATTCGCAGACCGGACCCACCACGTCGTAGACCACGTCGGGCGCGTTGCGCGGCGTGACCGGCACGATGCGGTGGAACGCGTCGTACAGCGCCGGGCGCATCAGGTCGTTCATGGCGGCGTCGATGATCGCGAAGCGCTTGGCGCCGTTGTGCTTGAGGTACTCGACGCGGGTGAGCAGCAGGCCGGCGTTGCCGACGATGGAGCGTCCGAACTCGAACAGGATCTCGAGCTCGCGGGCGAGCGGGTCCTCGTCGATCCGCGCGAAGATCGCCGCGAGCATCGCGCGGCGCTCCGGCGGCTGCTCGGCGTCGTAGCTGATGCCGAGTCCGCCGCCCAGGTCGAGGTGCGACAGTCGGATGCCCGCGTCGCGCAGCGTGCGGATCAGCTCGAGCAGGCGCTCGAGCGCAGCGAGGAACGGTGCGATCTCGGTGATCTGCGAACCGATGTGGCAGTCGATGCCTGCGATCTCGATGCCCGGCAGCGCAGCGGCGAACCGATAGACGTCGACGGCTTCGTCATGGGCGATGCCGAACTTGTTCTCGCGCAGTCCGGTCGAGATGTAGGGGTGGGTGCCGGCGTCGACGTCCGGATTGACGCGCAGCGAGATCGGCGCCCGGCGTCCGAGCGCAGAGGCGATGTCGGACAGGCGCTGGAGTTCGCTGCGCGACTCGACGTTGAAGCACCGCACGCCCGCACGCAGCGCGGCCCTGATCTCGCCTGCGCCCTTGCCCACGCCCGAGAACACCACGCGGCCCGCGTCGCCCCCGGCGGCGAGCACGCGCTGGAGTTCGCCTTCCGAGACGATGTCGAACCCCGCACCGGCGCGTGCGAGCAGTTCGATCACCGCCAGGTTGGAATTGGCCTTCAGTGCGTAGCAGATCAGCGCCTTGCGGCCCGCCGCGGCCGATGCGAACTCGGCGAACGCGCCTGCGATGGCCGAGCGCGAGTAGACGTAGGTGGGCGTGCCGAACCGCTCGGCAATGGCGCGCAGCGACACACCTTCGGCGAACAGCGTGCCGTCGCGGTAGTTGAGCCAATCGATCATCGAATGCGTCTAACGTTGAGGGCGCGCTGCATCCCTGGCCGCGCCGTCGGCGCCCTGCTGCACGGGTTCGACCGGTTTGGGAAGGTACAGGGGGCCGCGCTGGCCGCAGCCCGACAGCACGATCAGTGCCGCTAGAATCGTGGCTCCGAGCACACGTGTCTTCATCGAGGCAGTCTAGCATGACCGAACAGCAGTTCCAGACGTTGTGCGAGCAAGCACTCACTGCGATCGAGGATGCCGTCGACGCATGTGGAGCCGATGTCGACATCGAACGCTCCGGCGCGGTCCTGGAGCTGGCCTTCGAGGACGGCGCGAAGATCATCGTCAACGGCAACGCGCCGGTCCGGCAGATCTGGGTGGCCGCCCGCGCCGGCGGGTTCCACTTCGTCCGCAGCGGCGAGCGCTGGGTGGACACCCGCTCGGGGGAGTCGCTGGCCTCGAGCATGAATCGCCTGGTGCAGGCGCAGGCCGGCGTCGCGCTGAAGCTGCCCGAACTCTGACCCGCCGCCCCGCGCGCCCGACCCGCCACTGCGGGCGCGGTCCGGGGCGCGCGGTCAGTTCGAGACCGGTGCCGATTCCGACGAGGTCGGCTGATCGCGCGTGCCGCTGTCCTCGGACAGCCCGATCGACGACACGCCCTGACCCGGCTGGGTCTCCGCGTAGTAGAACTCCCCGCCCACTTCGACGATCCCGTCCGGAACGGGCAGGCGCTTCTCCGGCGCGTCCTTGAGGGCGTGGCCCATGTACGCGATCCAGATCGGCAGCGCCAGGCCGCCGCCGGTCTCGCGGTCGCCGAGCTTGCGCGGCTGGTCGTAGCCGACCCATGCCACCGCCGCCAGCCCCGGCTGGTAGCCGGCGAACCAGGCATCGTGCGCGTCGTTGGTCGTGCCGGTCTTGCCGGCCAGGTCGCGCCGCTTGAGTGATTGCGCCTTGGCCGCCGTGCCCGAGCGCACGACCTCGCGCAGCAGGCTGTCCATGATGAACGCATTGCGCGCGTCGATCGTCCGGATGGCCTCGTCTCCGGCTCGCACGGGCTGTGCCTGCGCGATCACCTTGCCGTTCTGGTTGGTGATGCGTTGCACCACGTAGGGATTCACGCGGAAGCCGCCGTTGGCGAACACCGAATAGGCGCCCACCATCTGCCACGGCGTGACCGATCCCGCGCCCAGCGCCATCGTCAGGTAGGGCGGGTGGCGGGGGGCGTCGAAGCCGAAGCGCGTGACGTAGTCCTGTGCGTAGCGGGTGCCGATCGCCTGCAGGATGCGGATCGACACCATGTTCTTGGACTTGGCCAGTGCCTGGCGCATGCGCATCGGTCCGTCGAAGCGCCCGTCGTAGTTCTTGGGCTCCCAGACCTGTCCGCCGGTGACCGTGGCGTCCACCACGAACGGCGCGTCGTTGATCACGGTCGAGGCCATCAGCCCCTTCTCGAGCGACGCGGAGTAGATGAACGGCTTGAAGCTGGACCCGGGCTGCCGCCAGGCCTGCGTGACGCGGTTGAACTTGTTGCGGTTGAAGTCGAAGCCGCCGACCATCGCGCGGATCGCGCCGTCGCCCGTGTCGCACGACACGAGCGCGCCCTGCACCTCGGGCAGCTGCGTGATCTCCCACTCGTTGCCGCGGGTGCGTGCGATCCGCACGACCGCGCCCGGGCGGATCTGCTTCGGTGCCGCGGCCCGCGGGCCCAGCGCGGAGGCGGCGAACTTCAGCCCGTCGCCGGTGATGTCGATCGCGGCGCCCCGTCCGCGCGACACGCGCACCGACTGCGGCGACGCCGACAGCACGACGGCGGCGACGAACTCGTCCACGTCCTTCGCCTCGGCCACCGCGGCGTCGATCTGGTCCTCGGCCACGCGCGCGTTCGACGACAGGTCGATGTACGACTCGGGGCCCCGGTAGCCGTACTTGCGGTCGTACTCGAGGAGCCCGCGCTTGACGGCGGCGTTGGCGGCCTGCTGGTCGCCCGACAGGATCGTCGTGTACACGCTCAGCCCGGCGCTGTAGATGTCCTCCTGGAACATCTCGTAGGCGAGCATCCGGGCCACCTCGGCGACGTACGGCGCCCGCACCGTCGCCTCGGACGCCGTCACGTAGCGCAGCTCTTCCCTGAGCGCCGCCTGGTGCTGCTCCTCGGTGATGAACCCGGACTCCTCCATGCGGCGCAGGATGTAGTGCTGCCGTTCCGTCGCGCGCTTGGGATTCACCAGCGGGTTGTAGAGCGAGGGCGCCTTGGGGAGTCCGGCCAGCATCGCCGCCTCGGCGATCGACAGCGCATTGAGCGACTTGCCGAAGTAGATGCGCGCGGCGGCCGCGAATCCGTGCGCGCGCTTTCCGAGGAAGATCTGGTTCAGGTAGATCTCGAGGATCTGGTCCTTGGTCAGGCTCTCCTCGATCTTCAGCGCGAGCAGGATCTCGTAGATCTTGCGGGTGTAGGTCTTCTCGCTCGACAGGTAGAAGTTGCGGGCGAGCTGCTGCGTGATCGTGCTGGCGCCCTGCTCGTGGCCGCCCGACACGAGGTTCACCACCGCCGCGCGCAGGATGCCGCGCACGTCGACGCCGCTGTGCTCGAAGAAGCGCGCGTCCTCGGCCGCGAGGATGGCGTTCTTCATGGTCGCGGGGACGTCCTCGATCCGCACCAGGCTGCGCCGTTCCTCGCCGAACTCGCCGATCAGCACGTTGTCGGCCGTGTACACCCGCAGCGGGATCTTCGGACGGTAGTCGATCAGGGCGTCGAGCGGCGGCAGCCGGTCGTTGGCCAGCAGCACCGCGAGCGTCGTGACGAGACCCGCCAGCAGCGCGCCGGCGACGGGCAGCAGGACGACCGCGCCGAGGATGCGCAGCCAGGAGAACCCGGCCTGACGGCGGCGAATTCGGGAAGCACTGGAAAAAGCGCCCATTGCAACGGTCTTTTGGTCACTCGCGCCGGCCGGAGGGTCCCGGATTATATGCCCTGACCCCGGAACGTCGCTCCCGGCCCCGCAAACGGGGGGTGGCAAGGCAAAAACGCACGGATTTTCGTGACTTTCTGCCGGATGGTCGGGTTGCTGCGACAGATGGCCGCCCGTCCCGATGCTCCCGGTGTCAAAAATCTTTACAGTAACTCAGCAATATTGCTAGCATTTCAAGTAGTTTATTTAAAGTCGATGTAACTCCTTATCAGATAAGGATTTTTCGGCTTTCAAGGGGTTCAGGTGGCGCTTACTTTACCCAGCTTCATGCGACGTGCTTCTCCGCCGCTGCTCGGGATCGATCTCAGTTCGTCGAGCGTCAAGGTGGTGGAACTCGTCCCGGGCCAGAAGGCCGGCATCCGGCTGCAGCGGTACGCGATCGAGTCGATCGAGCGCGGCGCCATCGCGGACGGCAACGTCGAGAATCCCGACCAGGTCGCCGAGGCGCTCGCGCGCGCGCTGCGCCGGATGGGCACGCGGACCCGCGAAGCCGCGCTGGCGCTGCCCTCGTCGGCGGTGATCACCAAGCGCATCGCGCTGCCCGCCGGGCTGGACGAGGAGGACTACGAGCTCCAGGTCGAGTCGGAGGCGAGCCAGTACATCCCGTTCGCCATCGAGGAGGTCAACCTCGACTTCCAGATCCTCGGGCCGGCCGCCGGCGGGGACGACGAGGTCGAAGTGCTGCTCGCTGCGTCCCGCAAGGAGAAGGTCGAGGACCGGGTCGCCGTCGCCGAGATGTGCGGCCTGCGCCCGGTCGTGATGGACATCGATGCCTACGCCGCGCGCAGTGCGCTCGACCATGCGGCAGCCTTCCTGCCCAACAACGGGCAGGGCCTGGTCCTGGCGGTGTTCGACATCGGCAGCAGCGCCACCCACCTGTCGATCGTGCTCAACGGTCAGACCATCTTCGAGCGCGAGCAGGCCTTCGGCGGCATGCAGCTGACGCAGGACCTGGTGCGCCTCTACGGCCTGACCGTCGAGGAGGCCGAGATCAAGAAGAAGACCGGCGAGCTGCCCGAGAACTTCCGCACGGACGTGCTCCAGCCGTTCCTCGAGCAGGGCGCGATCGACGTCACGCGCGCCCTGCAGTTCTTCTTCACGTCCACCCCGTACACCCGCGTCGACCGGATCTTCCTGGCCGGCGGATCCTCGGTCGTGCCGGGTCTGGTCGAGGCGATCGCCGAGCGCACCCAGGTGCAGACC
>ENA-UPTA01002845-UPTA01002845.1-activated-sludge-metagenome-genome-assembly--contig:-NODE-2845-length-17522-cov-4.307265_pt1 | contig 17522 bp, 17 predicted proteins | sample MGYA00238184_ERZ773361 | MGnify/ENA primary metagenome ERZ773361 (study PRJEB29100, sample SAMN05720205) | activated sludge metagenome | isolation source: anaerobic digester from wastewater...
AAGGGTAAATAAGACCCTGGTCGGGCGGGTGATTGAAGAACATGGTGTCTTTCTTGTTGTGCCTGAAAACCGGCGTATCAGTCAGGATATTTTGCTAGCGCCGGCAGAAAAAAGTGCAAAGAAAAGCATTAAGCCGACGGCTGGTCAAGTGGTGATGGTTGAATTGATTGAGCAGCCCAGCCGTAATGCACAGCCCATTGGCCGTGTCATTGAGGTGCTGGGGAATTATGCGGATCCTGGCATGGAAATTGAAATTGCCTTGCGCAAGCATGAGTTGCCTTTCGAGTTTTCGACTGCAGCATTGGACGAAACAAAAAAACTCCCTGATAGCGTGCGAAAAGCCGACTGGGTGGGACGCGAGGATATTACGCAGTTGCCTTTGGTGACGATAGATAGCGAGACTGCAAGAGACTTTGATGATGCGGTTTTTTGTGAGCGGAAAGGCAAGGGGTTTCGCTTGGTGGTGGCGATTGCTGACGTATCTCATTACGTGGCTGAGCGAGGTGCGTTGGACAAAGATGCCTATGAGCGTGGCAACTCGGTTTATTTCCCTCGCCGCGTTATTCCCATGCTGCCGGAAAAGCTGTCGAATGGTCTGTGTTCACTTAATCCGCAAGTTGAACGTCTGTGCATGGTGTGCGATATGAGCATTGATGCCACAGGAAAAATTACCCAGTCCCGGTTTTATCCTGCGGTAATGTTTTCTCATGCGCGGCTCACGTATACCGATGTGGCGGCAGCACTGTATGACAAGGATGCCGCTGCATGCGAAAAACTAGCACCGGTGCTGCCCCATTTAGTTACTTTGGATATTCTCTTTCGGCAATTGCTCAAGGCACGCGAAAAGCGCGGTGCTATTGATTTTGAAACGCTGGAAACACGTATGCTGTTTGATGACAACGGCAAAATTGAGCGCATTGAACCTTATGAGCGCAATGATGCGCATCGCTTGATAGAGGAGTGCATGCTGGCTGCCAACGTGTGTGCATCCGAGTTTTTGCATGCGCAAAAACATGCCACACTGTATCGCGTGCATGAGGGACCAACGCCAGAGCGTTTGGTCAAGCTGCGCGAGTTTCTGGCGACCTTTGGCTTGCAGTTGGGGGGTGGTGAAGCCCCGAATGCGAAGAATTACGCTGAACTTATCAGCAAGATTGGTACGCGGCCCGATAAGCAACTGTTGCAAACGGTGATGCTGCGTTCGCTTCGCCAGGCAATTTACAGCCCAGACAATGTTGGGCATTTCGGTTTGGCGTATGAAAGCTATACGCACTTCACTTCGCCCATTCGTCGTTATCCGGATTTGCTTGTTCATCGGGCAATAAAGTCGGCGCTGGCGAGACGGCGATATGAGCCGGGAAACTGGGAAGAAATCGGCTTGCATTGCTCAAAGACCGAGCGCCGTGCAGACGATGCAACGCGTGATGTGGAAATGTGGCTGAAATGTTTTTACATGCGGGATCGTGTTGGTGAAATTTTCGAAGGGAGTATTTCTTCGGTAGTGCCTTTCGGAATTTTTGTGGCATTGGATGGCGTGTTTGTCGAGGGCTTGGTGCATGTTTCTGACTTGGGTCAGGATTACTTCCATTTCGATGAAAAAACGCACAGCATGGTTGGGGAGCGCACAGGTCGGCGGTATCGTCTGTCAGACCGAATCTTTGTGCAGTTGGTGCGCGTCGACATGGAAGCCAGCAAGATTGATTTTCGCTTGGCAGATGCAACACAGCGTGCCTCGTCCTCATTGCCGGGGTCGCTAGCTGGGGCTGTAAAACCTGCAATAGAAAAGGATCAATATAAGGCAGATAAACAAACCAAGGTGCCAGATAAAAAGGCAAATGGCAACAGGAAGGCAGCCCAAAAAACGTTGCCTAAAAAATTAGCCAATAAATCGCCTAAAGCATCAGGCCGTCAATCCACAGCTAAACCGACGGCCAAGCCTATGGTTGGTAAAAAAAAATAAATCTAAAACAAAGTCCAAAGCTGTGCTTCGTTGATTTTTTATCCGGATAGCGCTACGAGGGGCTTGTCGTGGCTTATTTTTTTTTAGTGGGTAGCGAGTGATCTAGCGCATCTAGCATGCGCGGCAATAAATCAATTTCTGCCTTGTGCGTGAGTTCGCCAAGGACTTGGTCTGCTAAGCGGTCGGTGATATTGAGAATGATATCTGGCAGATCTTGCTCTAACCAGCGGGTGAGTTCGTTTTGTACAGCGAGGCGTTGCGCCATGTTTATCTTGGCCAAAGCAGGCGGCCTGTCATCAACTTCATCTGTTAGTATGGGTACGTCATCTGCAGGATGAGTGTTATCTGTTTCGACCCAAGGCAAATCAATAATATCCTTTGGCGCGAGGTTGTGCGCTAAGTTTAAGTCAGTTGTATTTAGCTCTTCTTCCACACGCAAGTCAGGCGGTTCGGCAACAACCGGGCGCTGTTGGTGAATTAACCTGTCTGCCTCAGCTAATAGTTTGGAGGTTGTGTCAGGGGACTTTTCAATCATCACGGCCAACCATTTTATTGAATTTCTTTTGAGAGATCGTGGCTTTCAAGTACGCACCCCTGAGCCCGATAGAAGCGAAATCGCTCGCGGCCCGGACGTTTTACATCGTCCTGCAGGTCAATGATTTCTACAATTTTTGAGAATCGCTCAAATGCATCCGGAATGTTGTTCGATAAATTGACCAAGACATGATTTTTTAGATGCGAATCAAGCGTTGAAGTAATCAGGATAGACGTTTCCCCTGCCAAGGCGTCGCCCACTCGGCAGTGGGGTGTAAAGCCGAGTGCGGGTTGTGTCCAGAGGAGACGGTCTATTATGTTCGCGTGTGCTTCATCCGGGGCATAAATCAACACAGATGTATTTTGACTGTAGGCAGTGTTAACCCACTGTGCTGCGGCCTGTAGCCGGTCTCTTGCCCCGTGAAAAAAGCTGATTTGAGTCATTTTTTCTTGGTTGCCGGGGCGAGTTTGGGTGTGGTCGATTTCGCTAAGGTATGGCTCTGCTGAGTACGATCCAGCAAAAATTGTGTTAACAAAGGCACAGGTCTGCCAGTCGCCCCTTTTTCCTTGCCAGACCGCCAGGCGGTGCCTGCAATGTCCAAATGCGCCCAAGGATATTTTTTAGTGAACCGGGCAAGAAAACAGGCTGCGGTGATCGAGCCTGCCGCGCGGCCACCAATGTTCGCCATATCGGCAAAATTGCTCTTGAGCTGGTCTTGATAGTCGTCCCACAACGGGAGCTGCCAGGCGCGATCATTAGCCAGCTGACCCGCTTGCAAGAGCTCTTTAGCTAAGTCTTCCTGATTGGATAACAGACCAGAGGCCACATGACCCAGCGAAATGACACAAGCGCCCGTAAGCGTGGCGATATCAACAACACAAGCTGGATTAAAGCGTTCAACATAGGTTAGGGCATCACATAACACCAGCCGACCTTCCGCATCTGTATTCAGGATTTCGACAGTTTGTCCAGACATCGAGGTAACGATATCTCCAGGTTTCGTGGCGGCGCCATCGGGCAGGTTTTCGCTCGCGGGAATGACGCCGATAATATTTAGAGGCAGCTTAAGCATTGCGGCGGCTTTAAGGGTGCCTAATACACTGGCTGCACCACACATGTCATATTTCATCTCATCCATTTCTGCACCAGGCTTAAGAGAAATACCCCCGCTATCAAATGTAATTCCTTTGCCCACTAAAACAATCGGCGATGCTTTTTTTACACCGCCTTCATGGCGCAGGATAATAAATTTGGGCGCTTCACGAGAACCCCGGGCCACTGAAAGCAGTGTGTTCATCCCAAGCTTTTCCATCGCACTTTTCTCTAGTACTTCTACTGAGAGTTTGTGGGTTTTAGCCAGTTTTTTTGCTTCATTGGCTAAATAGCTAGGCGTGCAAATATTACCAGGCAAGTTACCTAAGTTTTTTGCCAGCGACATACCTTCAGCAATGGCTAACCCCTGCGCAAGTGATGTTTTTGCGGCAGAAAGCGCGGCTTGGTCAGATACAGCGAATGTAATTTTTTGTAGGGATTGGGCAACATCTTCTGGTTTTGATTTGAGCCGATCAAAACGGTAAAGTGATTCTTGAATTGCAATCGTTGCCTGGCGGATATTTTTGGCTGTCAAAGCATGAGGGGTGGTTTCTTCAGAAAAGTATTCTGGAAGACATAAAGTAGTATCTGTTGCACCTTTATCAGCAAGAGATTTAATCGCTGCAACGACTGCGGTGAGGTAATTTTTTTCATTGAAGGACGTTTGCTCTCCACAACCTACAAGCAAAACGCGATCAGCCATTATCCCTGGCATTTTTTGCAACAAGAGCGTGCTGCCAAGCTTGCCCGTCATGTCTCCTTGTTTCAGGACTTCACTTATCCCCTTTTTTGCTGCAGCATCAAGCGTTTTAGCATTAGCTGAGAGTTTGCTGGCTTGAAATACGCCAATAACAAGACATCCGGTTCTGGTTTTTTCCAGGCTTTCAATTTTTATGCTAAATTCCAAAACAGGTTCTCCTTAGGGGTTGTTGAAGGCACGCCATAAAAAATTAAAGTATGCGATGTGCAAACGTTATCAAGCGTTGATTCTCCCCAACTTTCCCTTAGATGTCAAAACATAATCCCCGCTGATGAAGATTTATCAACGCGCCGCCATTCGAGAGTTCTCTCATAGTGCGGTGGCAGTATTTAGCGCGCTTTTAGCCATACTCATGACCACCCAGCTGATTCGCTTGCTGGGTCAGGCAGCGGGTGGAAAGTTGGCTTCTGAAGCAGTGATGGCACTACTCGTTTTTGGAACGGTAGGTTATCTGCCAGTGCTTTTGTCACTCACTATTTTTATTTCTGTTTTGCTCACCTTGTCTCGGTGGTACCGCGACTCTGAAATGGTTGTTTGGCAAGCATCCGGTATGCCTTTGTCAGATTGGATATCTCCAGTCTTGAGATTTTCCTTGCCCCTTGTTCTCGGTGTAGCGCTACTCTCGTTAGTGCTAGGTCCATGGGCAACTCAGCAAGGGCTTTTCTATCGTCAGAAAATGGACGATAGAAGTGATGTTGCGCGAGTGTCGCCCGGTGAATTCAATGAATCTGGCGCTGGTGACCGGGTATTCTTTGTCGAGAGCGTAGAAGGACAAGAAGGCGTAGTAAAAAATATTTTCATAAGTTCAGTGCAGCAAGGACAAACAGGCGTAATGGCAACGGCGCTGGGTCATACAGAAAATGCAGAAAATGGAGATAAATTTCTTGTGCTTGAAAAAGGCCGTCGATATGAGGGGGCTGCAGGAACGCCTGCTTATCGAGTGATGGCATTTGAGCGCTATGCAATTCGGATAGAAACAAAAGAGTCTGGAAAGCTTGACGATTTGTCACGGACTAAACCACTGTCGAGGCTTATTGAGTCTGCTTTGCCGGAGGATAGAGGGGAAATTTTATGGCGAATTGGATTGCCATTAGCGGCGCTTATTTTATCTTTGCTGGCTATTCCTTTTTCATACGTTAACGCGCGAGCAGGTCGAGCAAATAATTTATTTTTTGCACTGCTGGCATATATGCTTTACAGCAACTTATTAAGCGTTAGTCAAGCCTGGGTCGCACAGGGAAAGCTTCATTTTGGCGTCGGTGTATGGGCGATACATGGATTGATGATTTTGTTACTTATCGGGCTGTTTTTTATTCGTCAAAATCCATTTTTTTGGGCAAGAAAAACATGGCGCTGAAAATTTATGAGCGTCACTTAGCCAAGGAAATATATGTCGCTACGGCATTTATTTTGTTCGCATTTCTGATGCTTTTTGGCTTTTTCGACTTGATTCATGAGATGGAAAGTATCGGTCGAGGCGGCTATAAAATTCAGCATGCGCTAGGGTATGTTGGATTAACCTTGCCAGGTCGGTTATATGAGTTATTTCCCATTGGCATCTTAATCGGCACACTCTATGCGTTAGTTACTTTAGCCCGCCATTCTGAAATTGCTGTGCTGAGGTCTTCTGGTTTATCAACCCTTAACTTTATCAATTCGCTGTTACGGATAGGAATGGTTTTTGTTGCGCTGATTTTCTTGGTAGGTGAATTTTTTGTTCCATTTTCGGAACAAGCAGCCCAGCAATGGAGGCTGCAGGCTAAAGGCACTGTGGTTGCAAGTGAATTCCGTTCTGGTGTATGGGTGAAGGATGAGACAACGTTTATCAACGTTGGTGAGATATCCCCTGACGCATCACTTAATTATTTGCGAATTTTTGAGTTTGATAGCCAGTTCCAGTTAAGCTCAATAAGTGAAGCAAGGAGAGGACACTTTGTTTCCGAAGGAACATGGTTACTTGATGGCGTGGTACGGACAGTTTTCTCGGGCGAGACTGCGCGAGTTGAGCGGGCAGACCGCATGCCGTGGAAATCAGCATTAAATCCGGATTTGCTGGTTGTTTTAATGGTTGAGCCTGATCGAATGTCATTGCTTAATCTGACGCGGTATATCAGTCATCTCAGCAGTAATCAACAAAAAACGGAGCGATATGAGGTCGCGGTGTGGAAAAAAATCACTTACCCTTTGGCTGCGTGGGTGATGATGTTACTGGCGTTGCCTTTCGCTTATTTGCAAGACCGAATGGGTGTTACGAGTACGAGAATTTTTGCTGGCTTGATGCTGGGAATAGGATTTCATATGCTCAATGGTTTGTTTTCCAACTTGGGCACGATCAACAGCTGGCCACCGGTTTTGTCTGCTCTCACGCCAAGCTTGCTATTCTTTTTTGCTGCGATAAGCATGCTGTGGTACGTAGAGCGGCGCTAGCAGCAGGCCATAAGCATGTTTTATTTGGGTTTAAGGATAATTTTCGTTTTTGCAAAACGATCATGCAGGAACTGACGATCCTTATCAAACGGAGCCCATAGCAGACCAACTCCAAAGTAGGCAATGCTCGGCCAAGCCCACAGGTAGCGCATTAGGAGTCGAGTTAACGAAGGTGGCGAGCCATCCTGATTTACAATAAGCAATCGCCATGTTTGCATGGGCAGCGTTTGCCCAGCCCAATACCAGTAGGCAATAAAGTACGCCCCGATAGCAGTAAACAGGTGTAATAAAAGTACCCATCCAGGAAAAGTCGTGGCGGTGGTTATACCAAGGACTAAATGGGGAATAAAGAAAGTGACTGATAAAACGCCAAATAATAAGACTCCTTCATAAAGCATGCTGCCCAGGCGACGCTTGATACTTGCTAATTCGGCGCTTAATTTAAGCGTTTCTTGTTTTGTCATTGCGGGGTGGAAAACGAGCCAGTTAGTGATATTTTCTTGCTAAGCTATGATTAATAACAGCAAAATTTAATTCAGTGAGTTATTGATAATATGATTATATTAATCAATTAGTTACTATTTGATGATCTGTTGACTTCACCTTCGGCGCAATCTAAAAATCTTGACCAATTGCCAGCAAAACAGTAAGGTTACGCGTTTACCTCAAAAAATGTAACGATAGGTGTTAACAATGCAGCTAACTGGTGCTGAAATTGTAGTTAAGTGTCTTCAAGAAGAAAAGGTCGAGTATGTGTTCGGTTACCCTGGTGGCTCCGTTCTTTATATTTATGACGAATTTTTTAAACAAGACAAATTTAAGCATGTTCTAGTTCGACATGAGCAAGCTGCTGTCCATGCAGCGGATGCCTATTCCCGATCTTCCAAAAAGGTGGGTGTTTGCTTGGTGACCTCTGGGCCGGGTGTGACCAATGCGGTTACCGGGATAGCGACTGCCAACATGGATTCCATTCCACTTGTGATTATTAGTGGTCAGGTGCCAACGCACTACATCGGGCAAGATGCCTTTCAAGAGTGTGACACCGTTGGTATTACTCGTCCTTGCGTGAAGCATAATTTTTTGGTGAAGGATGTTAAAGATCTGGCTGTGACCATCAAGAAAGCGTTTTATATTGCGCAATCCGGGCGGCCTGGCCCGGTGCTGGTAGATATTCCTAAAGACATCACAACGCATTCTTGCGAATTTGAGTACCCGAAAACCATCGCCATGCGTTCTTATACCCCGCATGTGAAATGTCATAGCGGTCAAGTTAAAAAAGCATTGCAGCTTATTTTGGAGGCAAAGCGCCCAATGTTATATACGGGCGGCGGCGTTATTCTTTCTGACGCTGCAAATCAGTTGATCAAGCTGGCCCATTCGCTTGGATTTCCTGTCACCAATACCTTGATGGGGCTTGGTGGATATCCTGCCACCGACAAACAATTTGTTGGTATGTTGGGTATGCACGGCACTTATGAAGCCAACATGGCGATGCATCATTGCGATGTTTTGGTGGCTATTGGCGCGCGATTTGATGACCGGGTGATTGGGAACCCGGCAGACTTTGGTTCAATTTCGCGAAAGATTATTCATATTGATATTGATCCGTCTTCTATTGCTAAGCGGGTGGATGTTGATGTGCCTATTGTTGGTCATTTGCCTGAAGTATTAGGTGAGTTGCAAGCTGCTTTTGATGAGCAGAAAGCCAAGCCTGATGCAGCAGCATTAGCCGCTTGGTGGAAGCAAATTAATGAGTGGCGGGGTAAGAATTCGCTTAAATATAAACAAGGCAAAGAAATTATCATGCCTCAATATGTTATTGAAAAGCTCTACGAAGTGACAGGCGGTGAGGCGTTTGTTACTTCCGATGTAGGGCAGCATCAAATGTGGGCTGCGCAATACTATAAGTTCGATAAACCTCGTCGCTGGATTAACTCGGGTGGTTTAGGTACGATGGGCGTTGGCCTACCTTATGCGATGGGGGTACGTTTTGCTAATCCTGAGGCAACAGTTGCTTGTGTTACAGGCGAGGCCTCTATTCAAATGAATATTCAGGAGCTATCAACAGCTAAGCAGTTTCGGTTGCCGATCAAAGTAATCAATTTGAATAATCGTTACCTCGGTATGGTTCGCCAGTGGCAGGAGATGTTTCATGGCAACCGACACGCAGAGTCCTATGTAAATGCGCTGCCTGACTTTGTCAAGTTAGCTGAAGCCTATGGTCATGTGGGAATGCAAATTAATCGTCCAGCTGATGTTGAGCCTGCATTAAGAGAGGCTTTTGGCAAGTATAAGAATGAGTTTGTGTTTATGGACTTTATTACCGATCAAACAGCGAATGTGTACCCTATGATTGCTGCTGGCAAAGGTTTGTCGGATATGGTTTTGGCTGAGGATCTGTAAGCATGAGACATATCATTTCGATTTTGTTGGAAAATGAAGCGGGTGCTTTATCCCGAGTATCAGGGCTTTTTTCTGCACGTGCTTTTAATATTGAATCACTGACTGTAGCGGCAACTGAAGATTCTTCGTTATCACGCATGACAATTGTTAGCAGCGGTTCAGATAGTGTGATTGAGCAAATCACAAAGCAATTAAATAAACTGATCGATGTTGTAAAGGTAGTTGATTTGTCTGAAGCGCCGCATATTGAGCGAGAGCTTATGTTGGTCAAAGTTCGTGCTACAGGGAAAGACCGCGAAGAAATGAAGCGGGTTGCCGATATTTTTAGAGGGCGGATTGTTGATATTACTGATTCGACGTATGTAATCGAATTAACTGGGGATTGTTCCAAGTTGGATGCGTTTCTGGACGTGATTGAGAAGTCTTTGGTGCTGGAAACTGTTCGTACGGGTGTGTGTGGTATTGGTCGTGGCGACCGTATATTGAAGGTTTAATTTTTTGAGACGAAGGAAAGAAAAATAATGAAGGTTTATTACGATAAAGACGCAGATATTTCTCTGATAAAAGGAAAAAAAGTAGCCATCATTGGTTATGGCTCCCAAGGTCACGCTCATGCACAGAACCTGAAGGATTCTGGTGTTAAAGTCACCGTGGGGCTGCGTAAAGGTGGCTTATCCTGGGATAAGGCTAAAAAAGCAGGTCTTAAGGTTGAAGAAATTGCCAAGGCAACAAAAGAAGCCGATCTTGTCATGATCTTGTTGCCTGACGAAAATATTCCAAGTGTTTATTACAACGATGTTGAGCCCAATTTGAAAAAAGGTGCAACTTTGGCCTTCGCGCATGGTTTCAATGTGCATTACAATCAAGTGGTCCCTCGTGCTGATCTGGATGTGGTTATGATTGCGCCCAAAGGGCCAGGCCATACGGTTAGGTCCGAGTATTTGCGTGGCGGTGGGGTGCCTTCACTCATTGCGGTATATCAGGATAAGTCAGGCAAAGCTAAAGCACTTGCACTCTCATATGCCGCTGCAAATGGTGGCACAAAAGGTGGCGTCATCGAGACTAACTTCCGCGAAGAGACGGAGACGGATTTATTTGGTGAGCAGGCAGTACTGTGTGGTGGACTGGTCGAGCTGATTAAAGCCGGTTATGAGACCTTGACTGAAGCTGGATATGCGCCTGAAATGGCTTATTTTGAGTGCTTACATGAGGTCAAGCTGATTGTTGACTTGATCTTTGAAGGCGGAATCGCCAATATGAACTACTCGATTTCAAATAATGCAGAGTATGGTGAGTACGTGACGGGTCATAAGGTAATCGGTGCTGAAGCTCGTGCGGCAATGAAAGAGGCTCTGCGTTCTATCCAGCAGGGTGAATATGCGAAACAATTTATTCTGGAAGGCCGTACAAACTATCCAGAGATGACGGCTCGTCGCCGCTTGACTGCAGATCATCCGATTGAAGTTGTTGGTGAGCAGTTGCGTGCGATGATGCCTTGGATCAAGAAAAATAAGTTGGTTGATCAAACCAAGAACTAAGTTTTGCGCGCTGTTAACTTGATAGTATTAAAGAAGTAATTCGGGAAAAGGCACAGCAAGGCTGTGCCTTTTTTCTTACGAAGCTTATTTCAATGCTCTTAATATGATTTTTAGTTTTCTAACAAATATTACCCTGTGAAATTTCAATGAGTGTATATCCACATCCTATACTGGCTCGTGAAGGCTGGTTTTTTATTGCGGCTACTCTTCTGGCATCGCTGGTTGCTTCTTATTTTTTTGGTTGGTTCTGGAGTATGCCATTGTGGTTGCTCTTTGTATTTTGTGTCCAGTTTTTTCGTGATCCTGCACGTGTTATTCCGCAGAGTAAAAAATCTGTGCTTTCACCAGCGGATGGTCGTATTGTCGTTATTGAGCCTGCGACTGATCCGTGGCTGAAAAGGGATTGTTTGAAGGTAAGTGTGTTCATGAATGTTTTTAATGTGCATTCCAATAGAAGTCCAGTTGATGGGGAAATTATTCAGCGGTGGTATCACCCCGGAAAGTTTTTGAATGCTTCGCTGGATAAGGCGTCCTTAGAAAATGAGCGAAATGCATTACATATCCGGACTCGTGACGGTTTAGATATTACTTGCGTTCAAGTTGCAGGTTTAGTTGCGCGCCGCATCCTGTGCTATGTCGATGTGGGGCAGCAATTGTCGCGTGGTCAGCGGTATGGATTTATTCGATTTGGTTCGCGCGTTGACCTTTATCTCCCCCTTGAAACGTCTGTAAAAGTCGGCGTTGGTGAGACGGTGAAAGCATCTGAAACTATTCTCGCTGAATTACCCTAGTGTTGTTTTAAGTGTGGCGTCGCATAGCGCTGATGAAAAAATGAATTCCATTCCTCCAAATCCTCCGGTGCGTACCGAAAAACAGCCAATAATGCCAGACCCTCGGCGGCGCGGGATTTACTTGTTGCCTAACTCCCTCACAACGGCGGCTCTGTTCGCCGGGTTTTATGCGATCGTGCAAGCAATGAATTTGCGTTTTGAGTATGCTGCCATTGCGATTTTTGTTGCCATGGTGTTGGATGGCCTAGATGGGCGTGTGGCTAGAATGACAAATACGCAAAGCGCATTTGGTGCCGAATATGATTCGCTCTCGGATATGGTTTCATTTGGTGTCGCGCCTGCACTCGTGGTTTATGAGTGGTCATTAAGGGGGCTGGGCAAGTTGGGGTGGATTGCCGCTTTTATTTATTGCGTTGGCGCAGCCTTGCGTTTGGCCAGATTTAATACGAACATGGGGGCGACTGATAAACGTTACTTTCAAGGCTTGCCCAGTCCTGCAGCGGCTGCACTGATTGCTGGCCTCGTTTGGGTATTGCTTGATTTAGAAGTCTCAGGAGATGATGCACGCTGGTATGCTTGTGCGCTGACGGTATTTGCTGGCATTACGATGGTGAGTAACATCCCTTATTGGTCAGGCAAAGAGATCAATCTGAAGAAAAGCGTGCCCTTTGTTGTGGTTGCGGCAATTGCACTCGGTTTTGCTTTGGTTTCATCATATCCACCAGGGGTATTGTTTACCTTGTTTTTGTTATATGCGCTGTCTGGCTATGCGGTTTTTGTCATTCGTTGGAAAAAAAATCGAAAGTAATTTTTTAAACATATTGCAACAAAAGAGTAAAGGATTTATAGTCGGAATCATGGATTCAACTTTGACATTTCAGGTGCTTCTTTCTGCCTTTCTTGCCTTATCTGCCGCGCTTCTCGTGCGCCTGTCGTTGCGCGCTAAAGCTTCCCCGCTGCTGCGCGTCGCGCATAAATAACCTCCCCCCCCATTATCCTAGTTATGAAGCAACTCCTCACTGGAGCTGCTTATCTATGTATGTTTATTTGAAGTCTCCCAGGAGAACATCATGTCTAAAGAACCATTGATTATTTTTGATACTACCTTGCGCGATGGCGAGCAAAGTCCTGGCGCCTCAATGACGAAAGAAGAGAAGTTACGCATTGCCAGACAGCTTGAAAAAATGCATGTTAATGTCATTGAGGCGGGTTTTCCTGCAGCATCAAATGGTGATTTTGAGGCGGTTAAAGCGGTTGCTGAAGTTATCAAGGAGTCTACTGTTGCCGCACTTAGCCGAGCATTTGATAAAGACATTGCGCGGGCGTTGGAGGCTATTAAACCCGCTGCATCAGGCAGGATTCATACGTTCTTGGCAACTAGCCAAATTCACATGGAAAAAAAATTGCGTATGTCCCCAGATGAGGTGCTTGTCGCGGCTAAAAATGCAGTCCGTTTTGCGCGAAACGGGATTGATGATGTTGAATTTTCTTGTGAAGACGCAGGGCGGTCTGAGTTAGATTTTCTTTGCCGGGTTATCGAGGCGGTGATTAAAGAAGGTGCAACAACGATCAACATACCGGATACCGTAGGTTATAACTTGCCTGACCAGTTCGCCGATCGTATCAAGCGGTTACGCGAGCGGATTCCAAATTCAGACAAGGTGATCTGGTCGGTACATTGTCATAATGATTTGGGACTTGCTGTGGCTAATAGCCTTGCTGCGGTGTTGGCAGGTGCTCGACAAGTGGAGTGTACGATCAATGGCTTAGGCGAGCGCGCTGGTAATGCCTCCCTTGAGGAAATTGTGATGGCTGTCAGGACTCGCCAAGATATTTTTCCATGTGAGACACGCATTGATGCCACGCAGATTGTGCCTGCTTCAAAAATGGTTTCCAGTATTACGGGTTTTGCTGTTCAGCCGAATAAGGCGATTGTTGGCGCTAATGCGTTTGCTCATGAATCAGGGATTCACCAGGATGGCGTCTTAAAGCATCGTGAAACTTATGAAATCATGCGGGCAGAAGATGTGGGTTGGAATGCCAATAAACTTGTATTAGGCAAGCTTTCGGGAAGGACTGCATTTAGAGCGCGGCTCAAAGAGCTTGGAATTGAAGTAGAAAGCGAAGCTGTGCTTAATGCTGCTTTTATGCGATTCAAAGAACTTGCGGATAAAAAACACGAAATCTTTGATGAAGACTTGCATGCCATTATGAGCGATGAGAACATTACGCCAGAGGTGGAGCGATATCGCTTGGTTTCTTCGATGTTTCATTCTGAGACGGGGGAGGCGCCTGTGGCAAGACTTGTTGTATCTATTGAGGGTTTAGAAAGTCAAGCTGAATCTAGTGGTAGCGGACCAGTAGATGCTGCCTTCAAGGCGATTGAAAGTGTTGTTAGCAGTGGTGCAGAACTTTTGTTGTATTCAGTGACGGCTATTACCACAGGTACTGATGCGCAAGGCGAGGTGACTGTTCGTTTGGCTAAAAATGGTCGCATTGTTAATGGGCTGGGTGCAGATACTGACATTGTCGTGGCCTCAGCTAAGGCTTACATACATGCCTTGAATACGTTGATGTCAAAACATGAAAAGCTTAATCCGCAGGTTTAGACAGCATTGAAGGTGCAGTGAGCCGTGCATAGCTCACACAGCTGATAAAAAGTAGAACCGCTAAGACAACTTCTAGTATTGCTAGCGTTCGAGTGGTTCCTGTTTCAGCTGTGGCGCGAACAATGCCTTCAGTGAGGTAAGCCAATGACAACATGGAAGTCCATTGATGTGTGTAGCGTTTGCCATTTAAGATACCTAGCAATGGGAAAAGTAATGGGATCGCTTTAAAAAATAGCGTAGAGCCTCCAGCGTGAAGCGGTGCTAACCATAATTCCCATGAGAGGCAAAGAAGCAATAAGCTCAATAAGCTGGTAATGGCAAGCAGGTTGGCCCATCGGGCGGAATGGTAAGGTTTCATCTGGCGTATTTAAGTATTGGACAACAAATTTATGCGCGTGCTAGGTAGTAGTAGCGCTATGCAAACGTAGTATGTAAATTCATTCACAAGTAATTGAATTTCAGTATAAGGCGATTTTAACAAGTGTGATCTATTGATTTGACAGGGCGACTCAAGAATAAGGATAGTATCTTGCGCACTTTGAGTCGGTGTGCGGCTGTCAGGTGACATCTTGAATGAGAAAGTATGTGTTTGAAATGTCAGTAGCTTAAAAATAATCAAGATGCTAATTCTTTCCCCCTTTCGACTGTTTATTGTCGTTGCCCATCGTTTTCGACATGAGCGGTGCACGCAAGTAGCTGCCGCATTGTCCTTTGTCAGTTTGTTAGGCCTGGTCCCCTTGATTGCTGTTGGTTTTACGATTGTTTCCATGCTGCCACCGGGTGTGGGGATAGGACATGCGATAGAAAAATTCTTGCTTGCTAATCTATTGCCAGATAAAGCAGGTATTGTTATCGCAAAGTATTTCGGCAAGCTAGCTGGGCGAGTGGATGGGGTGACTTTCTATGGTGTGCTTGCATTGGGTGTTACTGCGCTTATGCAGATGATGACGATAGAACGAATTTTTAATCATTTGTGGCGCATTAAAAAATCCCGTTCGTTTCTAAAGCAGATTGCTATACATGGTTTAGTGATGACAATAGGTCCGTTGCTGCTAGGTGGAAGCCTGATAGCCGTCACAATGGCAGTCAGAGCATCTTTTGGCTTGATTGATGAGCCGTCCTGGGTACGGTTGTTCGTCTTGAAGAGTTTTACGCCATTTTTTTTTATGGCTCTGCTCTTTTCACTATTGTACTGGGCTGTACCGAATAAGGCCGTGCATTGGTTTCATGCCAGCTTGGGCGGTGTTGTAGCTGCGCTGGGTCTGGTTGGTTTGCAAAAAATATTTGCACTTTTTATTGTGAGCATTGTCGCAAATACAGCACTTTATGGAGTTTTTTCTGCAGTGCCTGTATTTTTGCTTTGGTTGTATGCATCTTGGTTGATTGTGCTAGTTGCAGCATTGATTGTTGCTGAACTCCCTCAGTGAACGGGCACTGATATAAAAGGTGGTTGCGCAAAGCTTACGGATAGTAGAGTTGCTTAATTTAGTAAAATAGTCGAATCTTTCTATTCAATAGTCATTTCGGACCGCTATGCCTAATTTTTTATCGACTAAACCCATCAATCCACCGGATCGGCTGATTGTTGCACTTGATTTTTCTACTGTAGAGGCAGCGCAGGCCTTAGTTGAGCAGCTTGGGGATGCAGTCAGTTTTTATAAAATTGGATTAGAGCTATTTATGGCAAAAGGCTATTTCGATTTTTTGAGCTGGCTGATTGCACATGGGAAAAAAGTTTTTGTTGATCTTAAGTTTTTCGACGTACCGGAAACTGTTCGCTCCGCTGTTCGTGCTTTAGCGAGTAGTGGAGCTACTTTGGCAACTGTTCATGGTAATCAGTCGATAATGGAAGCCGCAGTTAAGGATAAAGGGGCGTTGAAAATTCTTGCTGTTACTGCATTGACCAGCCTTGACCGTGGGGATCTGGATGATTTGGGTTTTTCGTGTGATGTTGATCAACTCGTCTTGTCTCGCGCTCGACGTGCTTTACTAGCAGGCGTTGATGGTATTGTGTCCTCTGGTTTGGAGGCTAGTGCGATTCGCGCTGAGTTGGGAGATAAGTTGCTGGTTGTAACACCAGGAATACGTCCGGTTGATAATCAAACAGTTGATGATCAAAAGCGCACTGTGAATGTTGCACAGGCATTTCTAAATGGCGCTGATTACATTGTTGTTGGCAGGCCTATTCGCCAAGCTATTGACCCCTACCAAGCTGCGCTTGTCATTCAGAGAACGATTCAGACAGTATTTTCGGGTTGAATTAGGTAGATTACTCATCTCCCCATTGTTGATTAGTGCTTCAAGAGGCTTGTTTTAACAGCGTGTTTGAATTATAATTTTCTGCTTTACCGTATCTTTTAAGAGAACACTATGGTAGTTATCCGTTTAGCCCGAGGTGGCGCAAAAAACCGTCCATTCTTCAATATGGTGGTTACCGATTCGCGCAATCGTCGTGATGGTCGCTTTATTGAGCGTATTGGTTTTTACAACCCCTCCGCCGCAGCAACTGAAAAAGGTTTGGTTGTCAATGCAGAGCGTTTGGCTTATTGGCAGCAACATGGCGCCCAGCTTTCACCAACTGCCGCTCGATTGGTCAAGCAGTCTGGCGCTCAAAAAGCTGCCTAATATGCAATGATTGTTCTGGGGCGTTTTACTGCCCCATTTGGCGTGCGTGGCTGGTTGCGTGTGCATTCGTTTGGCGATGATCCTTTGTCTTGGGGAGGTATTCCCCAATGGTGGTTGTCAAAAAAGTCAGATGCGCTCGAGCGTGAATGGGTTGTCTATTCGCCTGAGGAAATTAAAGTGCATTCTGGCGGGCTGATTGCTAAGCTTTTAGGTGTCAATGATCGGAGTGCTGCGGAAGCGTTAGAGGGTAGCTATATTGGCGTGATGCATGGCATGTTGCCGCCTGCTAAGGCAAATGAATATTATTGGGACGATCTGATTGGTTTGCGCGTCTTGAATCTGCAAGGTAAGGTTTTAGGTTTTGTGACTTCTTTATTAGAAACTGGTGCTCATGACGTAATGGTTGTGGCTAGGGATCAGAGTTTTGGCAAAACCCAAAGTGTGCCAGTTGCTTTCATGAAGGATGCTGAGGCAGCTGCTTTGCCAGATCGATTGTTGCCTTTTGTGGCGCACGTGATTCAATCGGTTGATTTGCCTGGCAAAACAGTTCATGTGGATTGGGATGCTGATTGGTAATTTTTTTGAAACAAGTCGTTTGGACAAGTTGCGATGGCGTTAAGGTTTGATGTCATCACGCTGTTTCCTGAGATGTTTTCTGCTATTACGGAATCAGGCATTACGCGGCGTGCTTTGAGTCGTCAGCTTTGGCAGCTTTCCTGCTGGAATCCCCGTGATTGGGCAAGTGATGTACATCGTACGATAGATGATCGCCCGTATGGTGG
>ENA-UPTA01002848-UPTA01002848.1-activated-sludge-metagenome-genome-assembly--contig:-NODE-2848-length-17507-cov-12.124456_pt1 | contig 17507 bp, 9 predicted proteins | sample MGYA00238184_ERZ773361 | MGnify/ENA primary metagenome ERZ773361 (study PRJEB29100, sample SAMN05720205) | activated sludge metagenome | isolation source: anaerobic digester from wastewater...
TTAGGCGTTAATCCAGAGGAATTAAAAGAAAACTAGAGCGTTTTAAAGATAATTAAATTGTTTTGCGGACAAAATGGGCTTGCGGATGCTCAAATGTTTTGCGGACAAAACGGATAAAATCGGTTTGCGGATAAATTAATTCAGCGAAACTGAGCTTGGGTCATCTTTTGCCACTTTTTGGCTTCTTTGTTCACCAAACCTAAAAATTTGACTAAACGCAATTGCCGTCGCCAACGCCACGGTTGTTGAATTAAGCGCCACAGCCATTCCAAACCTAAGCTACGAAAGAAACCAGGCGCGCGCGCCACGCGCCCAAACAACACGTCAAAAGCACCCCCCACCCCAATGGCCACCGCCACGCCTGCTTGCTCCAAGCGCGCGCGCCAGCGCACCAACCACTCTTCTTGATCCAAGGAACCGAGTGCTAAAAAAACAATTTGTGGTTTAATTTTTTTGAGAATCCGCTCAATCGCTTCATCCTCAATTGGTAAAGGTTCATCTTTGTCTTGATAAGCCTCAGTCCAATACAAATTCTTCTTTAACTTGATCAAACTTTGTTCGTCTTCAAAAATTTCACCTTGATATTCACCACCCTGTTTGCCCCAAAAACTGGCGTAATCACGGCCACCAATAATTAAACTTACGTAGTTTTTTTTGGCTGCTTCGATCAATAATTTATCGGCCAGCTCCACCCCAGCCATTTTTTCTCTAATTTTGGCTGGCATTAGCGGTTGTTTAAATAAAAACAACAACCGTTGTCGCAAACGAATCCAGCGATTAGCCAACAACAGTCCAATCCCATCTGGCAATAAAATATCAGCACTCTCTAGCACTGTTTTTAACTCAGGATTTTCTTCAATCTGCACCAAAATTTCTGGATTGGGCGTAAAAATGAGCAATAAACCTCTTGATTGGGGCGCTTCCAAGTGGTTTTTGAGTAACACCCAGAAATCTGACCAACCAGCCGTATAAATTGGCAAACCAAAAAATAAAGACTTCATTTTTTAATCATAGCACAAAGAATGATTGTGATCGCCCAAAACTAGAGTAAGAATGCTAAAATGGAGGTACTATGTCAGACTTGGCTGGATCGCGGATTATTATTTTAGGACTGGGTCGAGAAGGTTTGTCTAGTTATCGGTTTTTGCGGACCCAATTGCCCGAACAAGAATTGACCTTAGCCGATCAATCACCTAGTGAAATTTTATTTGCTAATTTTCCAGAATGGCAAGCAATTAGTCGCCAGGACCGCAATTTACTCTGGCAACTTGGCGATCAGTATCTGGAAAATTTAGCCAATTTTGATTTAATTATCAAAACGGCAGGTATTCCAGTCACTTTACCCGCTATTCAACAAGCGTTAGAACTCAATCCTGGCCTACAAATTAGTTCAAACATGCAGTTATTTTTCGATCGCTGTCAGGGCACAATTATCGGTGTTACTGGTAGTAAGGGTAAAAGCACCACCAGTCAATTAATTTTTGATATTTTGAGTCAAGCTGGTCAAAAAACTGTCTTGCTGGGTAATATTGGTCGTCCAGCGCTCAATTATCTGTCCGTCATTGATCAAGAAACCCTGGTGGTGGCAGAATTGTCTTCTCATCAACTAGCTGAATTAAAAGCCAGTCCTCAAGTGGCAGTCTTACTCGACGTCACTCCAGAGCATCTAGATTACTTTGCCAATTTTGAACAATACTTGGCTGCAAAAACTGCTATCACCCGCTACCAAAGCCCCAATGACTGGTTAACCTACAACCCAGCCCTTAGTGGAGCTAAAAAAATAGCGCAATTAAGTGCAGTTCGACCTGATCACCAAATTAAACATTCACTTGTTGATCAAAGCGCTAACCTAGCTTTTCAAGTATTTATCAAAGATGAGACAATCTATTATCGAGAAAGCAATCAGCCAAACCAACTACGTAAATTAATGGCAGTGAATGAGATTAAACTGCTAGGCAGACACAATCTTTATAATGTCTTAAGTGCTGTGGCCGTCGCCCAAATTTTTCAAGTTAAAGCTGCTAGCCTACGCCAAACTATTAGTAATTTCCAAGGTTTGGCTCATCGTTTAGAATTTGTGGCAGACGTAGATGGAGTGCAATATTTTGATGACTCAATTGCTACCAACCCAACTGCTAGCAGCGCCGCTCTTCACAGTTTTCCTCAAGGAAAAATCATTTTGCTAGCTGGTGGTTCAGATAAAAAGTTGGATCTTACTGAATATCTAGAAAGTATTATTGAACAAAAAGTTAAAGCTTTATTACTGTTCCCACCAGTTGGCCCAAAAATTTTAGAACAATTACAAAAACTTTGGGAAGCAAAAGGCTTAACCGCAGATACTTTCCCCCAGTATCGAATCTTTCAGTCAATGGCTGAGGCTGTCCAACAAGCGAGGACTTGGGCCAAAGCTGGGGATGTTGTCTTGCTCAGTCCAGCTTGCGCCAGTTTTGGTTTATTTAAAGATTATCAAGATCGTGGTCAACAATTTCAGTTAGCAGTGAATAATTTAATAACAAACCAGTCAACAAAGTCTAAATCAATTTGAACGAAACTTAATCTAAATTAATTGACATTAAACACGATGAATAATCTTAAAAACAAACTCGCTCCCTTTGTCCTCTCCTACCTGCGGTTTTTTGCTAAATTGCAGTTGAAAAAAAATAGCCAGGCCAAAATTATCGGGATTACTGGGAGTGCTGGCAAAACTAGTTGTCAATCAGCTGTCTTAGCTGCTTTGGGCAAAAATAAAGCTCGGTTCAAAATTAAAGTGAGCCATAAAGCTAATTCTGAATCGGGCATCCCCCTGGATATTTTAGGGCTAAGGGTCAAGAATTACAGCCCTCTTGATTGGCTTCGCTTGCTTTTACTAGCGCCATGGCAATTACTCACTAACTGGCAGCAATTTGATCTGTATATCATTGAAATGGGCATTGACAGTCCTCTACCCCCCAAGAACATGGACTATTTATTGAGTATTGTCCAACCACAAATTGCCATCATCTTAAATGCCAAAGCTATTCATAGTGCCAATTTTGATCAATTACTCAACGAAACAGAACAAAAACAACGCGAACAAAACGAAACAGAACAAAAACAACGCGAACAAGCGGTAATCAGACTCATTGCTGCAGAAAAAAGTAAATTGGCTCAAGCTTTGCCCAGTAGTGGTTTGGCCATCATTAATCGTGATGATCCAGCTATTTGGGAATGCAGTCGACAAACTCAAGCTGAAATTTTAACTTTTGGCACGGCTGGTGGTGATGCTGAGCACGAACTTGATCTAAAACTAATCGACTGGCAAGTTAATTTAGCTGGTAGCCATTTTATTTTTGAAATTAGAAATCACCTAAAAAAATACAATTCAGGCAGTCGGCTACTAGAACTTAACCTTAAAAACTTGGTTTTAGGCAAACACTACAGCGCAGCTTTAGCCAGCGCCATTTTATTAGCCTTTAAACTTGGCTTGAAAAAAAACGAAATCAAAAACAATTTGGAAAAATATTGGACTCTGGAACCTGGAAGAAGCAGTTTGCTCGTCGGTAAAAACAATAGTTACCTTCTCGACAGTTCTTACAATGCTTCAGGCATGCTAGAAATGATTGAGCTGACCCAACAGTTAATTAGCAATGACCAACACATTAAAAGAGCACTAGCCATCATTGGCGATATCAGAGAGTTGGGTGCAGAGACACAGGCCATACATCAAGAAGTGGCTCAAGCCCTAGCTGAGAGTTTTAGTGAAGTCTATTTGGTTGGACCACTGATGGAAAACTATGCTTTACCCATTTTGCAAGACAAAATTAAAAATGGAGCAGGTCAAATTAAGCAAGTTAAAACTTATTTAGATAGTCAGTCAGCCGGTAAAGATTTAGCAAAGAATCTAGCAGCAGGTGATTTGGTTTTAGTAAAAGGTTCACAAAACACTATTTTCTTAGAAGAAGCAGTGGCACTCTTGCTGGCAGAGGAAAAGTCAGCTAAAAAAGTTTTGTGTCGACAAAGTGAATATTGGCTTAAGCTAAAAAATACAGTGGCTAAACAAAGCGAAGATCAAACAAAGTAATAACCAAGCACGCGGCCAACCCAAAATTAAGCGTAAGCTAAACTAGCTTTAAACAATTCCAAATTCTCCAAAACCGTCAGCGCCCCCGTCGCCACTGCCAAATCAGGATCATCGACTAGCGCTACCGGCATTTTTAGTGCTTGGGCTAAAAACTGATCTAAACCAGGTAATTTGGCTAAATTACCAGACAAAAGCAAACCCCGATCCAAAACATCAGCCAACAAAGCATTGGGCATCTCTTCCATTAAGCGCTCAATTAGAAATATATAATCTTCGATCACTGGTTTAATAGCCATTACCAACTCTTGATTGCTAACCGTAATCGTTTTCGCCTTTTGGCTGATTAAGTCCCTGCCAACTAAGGTTATTAAATCCTTCGTTGGTAAATCCTGATCTTGTTTGTTTAGCTCTTTTTTTACTCGGTTTTGAGCATGATTAGTATCGCCACCATCGCCAACGCCACCATCGCCAACGCCATCGGCATTATCGGCATCATCAGCTAGTGCATCACTGGCCCTGAGAGTAATGCGTTTTTTGAGACTTTCACTGGCTTCTAAAGTAACTAATAAATGGTATTTTTTGACTAAATAAGCCCTGAGTAATTCATCTAATTCCCAACCAGCTACTGTTCCCGTCCACAGGTTACTTTGAAAACTGACTACCGAACCCAAAGAAAGAGCGGCCGCCTCCACGCCCACCGCCCCCATTTGCATTAACATCACCCCACTGGCATCGGCAATCGGGACGCCGACACCAATGGCGGCCGCTAGTGGTTCCAGCAGTAAATGCACCTCGCTAGCGCCCAAATCATAAAATAAACGACTTAAACAGCGGCGTGAAAATTCACTAGTCCCCGCCTTGACGGTGACAACTACCACAGGACTGATGACAAAGGGTAAAATTCTATCGACTCGCAAAGCTCTCTTGAGTAACTCCCTCAGTAACAGCTTAGCTAACTTTTCATCAATAATTCTGCCAGCAATAATGGGAAAAATCACCTCTACCTCGTCCCCCAATCTCTCTCTCATTTCCAAAGCATCCCGACCAATAGCCAAAACTTTAGCTTGACTCGAAGGACTACCTCGTTTGATGGCCACACAGGCTTGATCAATATTCAGCACTTCCATTTGTTTTTTTTGACGAAGATTGGCCCGAAAAATACGAATTTCATTGCTTCCTAAATCAATCGCCAAAGCCTGGCGCCAATCCAATCTCTGCCACAATGAGGGTTTATAACTCTTCTTAGCAGAATCAAGACTTTTAGGCATCTAATTGATATAATAGTCAAAGACCTCAGCAAGAACAAGGCACAAAAATATTAATTAACAGATTCTAATTTAATGGCAAAGAAAAAAAACAACAACATCCTACGGAACTTAATCGATTCGCTTAAAAAAATTTTTAAGGCGATTTTTACTACTCGACTAGGTTACAGCATTTTTTCCTTATTAGTAATCGTGATTGGTAGCATATTTGCCATTCGCTATGCCCGTGGCAGTTGGCGTCTTACTGAAAAAGGTGTAGTGGCCAACACTGGGTTGTTAAACGTTAATTCATTCCCCACCGGTGCGCAAGTGTTTATTAATGATCGGCTAGTTACCGCCACCGATGACACCATTTACATTGATCCAGGTGAATATCAAGTCAAAATTGTTAAAGAAGGTTATTCAGTCTGGCAAAAAAATCTGTTGGTTCAAGAAGAATTAGTGACACAAACTAACGCCACTCTCTTCCCTAACGCACCTAGTCTCTCCCCTTTAACTTTCACTGGGGTGAATAATATCCATCCTTCTCCTGATGGACAAAAAATTCTTTTTCACGTTAGTCAAGCTAATACCCCAGCTAGCAACGGTTTCTATCTTTTAGAACTAACCAGTAATTTTTTATCTCTGCAAAGTGGCCCGCGCCAAATTACTGACGATCTGCCGGCTCTAGAATTAGATAAGGCACACATCATTTGGTCACCAGATAGTCAAGAAGTTATGATTTTAGTTGATGAAAAATTTGGTGGTAGAGAATTTTTGATTCCAATAGATAAAAAAAGTGCTTTAGCCGAACAAGTTGACATTTCTTTCTCAAGAAGTAAAACTCTATCAGCTTGGGAAGAAGAAATTTACCAAAAAGAACGACTATTCTTGGAGAAATTTCCTCCAGAAATTTTGCAAGTTGCCACTCAGTCAGCTAAAAATGTTTACATCTCTCCAGACAAGAAAAGATTACTCTACACGGCTACGGCCGATGTCACCTTACCAGATGAGTTGATTCCTCCCCTGCCTGCTGCCAGCAACCAAGTTGAAGCAAGAGATCTAAAAACTGGTAATATTTATGTTTACGATCGGGAAGAAGATAAAAATTTTTTGGTGTTAAATGAGGCAGTTCGCCCTAATTTCCCCTTACGAAACTTAGGAACTGATGGCGACAATTTAAACAATGAAGAAAATGCGCAAAAGCTTGATCAAACAATGAGTGCAGAAAACAACAATCAGCAAGTTGAGCTTGGTTTTCTTAATAAACAACTACTCAGTGATGATTTATTTGCAACTGAAGCCCGACAATTAGAAGCTTCTCCCGAGGCTTTTTTGCGTTTGCAAGCAGATGCGGCTGATGATAAAGAAACAACGGCTATTAATTTTAGTAATTATTACTCAGGAGTCAGTTTAAACAGTCTCCAATGGTTTCCTGATTCCAGACACTTACTTTATGTGGCCGATGGTAAGGTTCAAATTATGGAATATGATGGCCATAATAACACAGTCATTTATTCTGGACCCCTTATTGATGAATTTGTTTACCCCTGGCCAGATGGTAGTCAAATTATCATTTACACTCATTTTAGTCCAGATTCGCCCTTTAACTTGTATGCCATTAATTTAAAATAAGCCACGGCAAGGCAACAGAGTTCAGTACAAAACGGAGATTAGCTCAGATGGCTAGAGTGCGGCGTTCGGGACGCCGAGGTCGGCGGTTCGAGTCCGCCATCTCCGACTTGGATAGGCCCTGATATAATAATGCGAAATTTGGCCTTGTGAGAAAATGTAGCTTTGTGGGAAAATTTGGCCTTGTGGGGAAATTTAGCCTCCATAGTTCAACGGATAGAACGAAGGTTTCCTAAACCTTAAATCCAAGTTCGATTCTTGGTGGGGGCACCCAATACTAGCTGATATATGATTTTTTCTTTATACTTAACTTAAGTTATGGCTTGGAATGATTTTTTAACTAAACTTTTTGCTAAGAAAAAGCACTCTAGTCAGCAGAAAAAAAGAATATGGACAATTTTATTAATTGTGCTTCCCTTTTTACTGGGATTAGTTCTCTATAGTTTAACTCAAGTTAAAGAAGTTGCAGCGCAGTGGTGGGATGAAACTTGGTTATATCGGCGAGTCATCGAAATCAGCAATAGTAATGCTGAAGAGTTAACAGATTTTCAAGTCAGTTTAACCATAGACACAGCCACTTTGATTGCTGATGGAAAAATGCAAAGCAATTGTGGAGATTTGAGAATAACTGATTGGGATGGCAATCTTCTACCCCATTGGATTGAAGAGGGCAACCCTGGATGTAATAATACCCATACCAAAGTTTGGGTAAAAGTTCCCACTATTTATCGAGGTAATAATGCCACGAGTATTTTTGTTTATTACGGCAATAGTAACGTTAATAATATAGAAAACGGTCGCAATGTTTTTCAATTTTTTGAGGATTTTGCAGATTACTCAGGCTGGATCGGTGAAACTAATAATTTTACCATTGGCACTGATGGCTCAAGACAAGTTTTAAGAGTTAACGGCAGTAATGCCCCAGGAGAAATATTTAAAGCTGCTAACCTTGATAGTAATAATTATATTGTAGAAATTGCCATCAGGACGACCAATGACGCTGCAAATCAGCCCCACCCAGGATTTATTTTTGCTAGCAATGGCACTACGGCAGATTATTATGGGGTGTATCTTAGAGCGGCCAGCAATCAACTAGTAGAGACACATAATGGTTCTTTTGGATCATTTATCAGTTCTCAATCTATAGATACTAATTGGCATGTTTACAAAGCCAAAGTCCATGCTGGGGTGCTCGAATCGTTATATGCTGATGCTACTCGACAAACTGCATTTGATAACTGGGACATCAGTAATAGTTATTCTCATGTGGGCATCTGGAGTCATGATGCTGGTACTGCATACTATGATAATTTTTTCGTCCGTAGTTATGCTGCCAACGAACCAACCATTGCTCTTTCTGACACGGAAGAAATTTCCCCTGCGCCTATTGCTTATTGGAAATTTGATGAAACTAGTGGTTTGACCGCTTATGACGCAAGTGGCCAAGATAATCACGGGACGGTCAATACCGCAAGCTGGAAAGGTGCAGAATTTTGTATTAGTGGACCATGCTTGGATTTCCCAGGGAATGGATTCGTGAGTGTAGCAGATAGCCAAACTTTAGATTTTGGCACAAAAGATTTTACTATTTCTGCTTGGGCGCTCCATCGCGATTACACTTATCCCAAATCAAATTTGATGATTAAAAAATCTAATCTTTGCTACAGTGATGGAGTGCAAAATGCTGGTTTTGATCTCGGCCATGGTTACAAAAGTACAGGTATAGATGTCTGTCTTCGTGATAATTCCAATAACTATTTGAGAACAACTTTAACTTATGATCCAGGTAGTAGACCAGCTGATTTGCTTAATCAGTGGGTGCACTATAGCTTTGTTTTTGATCGAACTCATGACAAACTATTAGTGTATATCAATGGTAAAAAACAAAGCAGTGAGCTAGATATTTCAGCTATTACAGGTAGTATTAATAGTACACAACCCCTAACCATTGGCACAATGTACGGCTGGAAAACAGATGGTTTAATGGATGAGATTAAAATCTATCCTTACGCCCGCAATGCCGAACAAATTAATGCCGATTATGTTGTCGGCGCCTCAAAAATTGGCTCAAAAGCAGTTATTGGAGAAAAAGCGGGAGCCGTGCCAGCTGCCTCACTACCTAGTAAATTGATTGCTCATTGGCAATTTAATGAGGGTAGCGGTGCTACGGTTAACGATACTTCTGGTCAGAACAATCACGGCACAATCATTAGTAACGCCAGTTGGACAAACTCTGGTAAATCAGGGAAAGCCCTTATCTTTGATGGGGCGGCAGCTAGAATTCAAAATATTCCCCCAACACCTTTTGAATATCGGGGTCAAGATTATTCAATTTCGCTTTGGTATAAAAGGGGAAATAGCGATGATCAAAGTAATTTGCTTTCCAAACCATGGAACGGATCGGGACAATACAATTATCGCATTTATCTAAGTTCCACAGATAGTTTATTTTTCTATTTGCAAGGTGCCAGCTTTTGGAGTACTCAAATTGATAATTTTTCGACGAGAGAAGAATGGACTCATTTAGGAATTACCCTTAACGCAACCTCTAAAGAAGTCAAAATCTATAGAAATGGAAAGTTAATTCAGACGACAACACATAATATCAGCGACTGGACTCCTACTTCAGGTAACTCCAATCTTAGTTTGTGTATTGGATCTTTATATCCATATGGCAGTAGTTGGACCGGTAACACAACTTTTTCCTTTGAAGGCTCTCTGGATGAAATTAAATTCTATAACTCGACGCTTAGTCCAGAAGAAATGCTTCAAGATTATAACTTTGGCATGTCAACCATTATGGGTCAGTCACCAGAAAGTCCCGCAGGAACCACCGGATCGGCAGCCAGTGAATATTGTGTTCCTGGCGATACTAATCCTTGCGCTCCCCCTGTTGCTGAATGGAATTTTAATGAAAATAGCGGTTTAGTGTTAACAGATAATTCAGGTAATAACCATCATGGTAATTTAATTAACATGACTAATAGTAATTGGATAAAGGGACCAACTAGTTTGGGTTCAGCTCTTCATTTTGATGGTAATAATTATGTTCAGGCGGGCAGTAATATGATTACTGGCTCTTCAGCCTTTACCTTGCAAGGTTGGTTTAAGGCTGGTAGTCATAGTGATTTTGGTTTAGGTGTTTCTATAGGAAATGCCAACACTTCTCAAGCTGCTTGGCTTGGTTGGTGTGGCTCAGCTAACTTGGGGACATCTAATTCGATCGGTGGTGGATTTTATGGAAGAAATTATGGTTCTGGTATCACTGACAACGATTGGCATTTTGTAAGCTTAACTTTTAGTGGAGGAACTAATGGCACTGCCCGTTTATATGTTGATGGTAAGGTTAAAACCACCGATACTTACACCCCCGATCTTCAAGCGACGGCTATTATGTTTGGCAAAGCTAATACAGGAACCAGTTATTGGTATAGCGGTGCAATTGATAACGTAAAAATCTACAACTATGCTCGATCTCCTGCTCAAATTGCTTGGGACTACAACCGCGGAGCACCAGTTGCCCATTGGCGACTTGATGAATGCCAAGGTAATGTGGCTCATGATGCTTCTAGCAATAATCTTCACGGCATCATTAACATTAATAGCAGTGGCAGCCAAAACGCTCTCGGCACCTGCACTTCAGGGAATGCTACAGAAGCTTGGTATAACGGTCGTGAAGGCATATTTGGCAGCTCACTGAGCTTTGATGGAACAGACGATTACATTGATCTGGGAAATGGTAGTGGTATTAGAGATTTTACTGATCAGATTACGGTTTCAGCCTGGGCAAAATATAATGCTTATGGTGGTGGCGGGCAATCTTATTCAGTGATCGCGGTTAAAGGAGATCCTTGGACCTTTTTATTAGAGAATTACTCAAGTAAAATACGTTTTCGAGTGACCGTAGGTGGTCTGGATAAAAATGCGACTGATTCACAAGTACATGAACTCAACCGTTGGTATCATTTTGTGGGTACTTATGATGGAGCAAATATTAAAATTTACAAAGACGGAAAATTAGTAGGCACCACTCCTGCCACCGGCAATTTAGCAGTTAGTGATGTAACTGCCAAAATTGGCACTTATCAAGGTACCAATTACAATTTCAATGGACAAATTGATGATGTAAGAATTTATAATTATGCTCTCACCCAGGAACAAATCAAACTTTTATACAATGACAACGCTGCTGTTAGATTCTAAATACTAATCTGATTAAATGGCTTTATTCGTATCGTAAAGCATTAAGCGCGGAAATGCGTGTTGCCCGGTGAGCAGGATAAAATCCAGTTGCCACTCCAATCAAGAAAGAAGCAACGGTAATAATGAGTGCTAAATTTAATGGAATATGTGTAGCTACTATGGGACCAAAACCATTGGATACAGCAATACTAGTCAGCACAATATTTAAAACTTGACCGGTTAAAAAACCAAATATTAAACCAAAAATACCACCTAAAGAACCCATAATGACTGATTCGGCCAAAAACAGCATTTTCACTTCTTGAGATTTCATACCGATTGCTTTCATTAAACCCACTTCCCTGGTTTTTTCCAACAAAGACACAGTTAAAGTATTAAACATACCCAGAGCCGCCACACTGAGCGCGATCAAACCAAAAACCAATAAACCTAATCTCAAATTCTTGAATAAACTATTAATTCTCTCAACTGTATCAACTACTGAACTAGTACGAAAGCCCATCGCCTCAATTTCTTGTCTGCTTTGAGCTAGTTTATCTTGATCTCCAATAATGATTTTGGCTTGAGAATAATTACTAATGCCCGTCCCCTTAACATCACTAAAGGGTAGATAAAAAGCTGGAGTTTTATCGTCAGGTAAAACACCAGCAATTGTCATCATGACTTCATCAGATTCAACTAGCGATTCTGATTGATTAAATAATTTTCCATCAAATACCAATGTGGCATTAAAACTTTCTCCCAAAGCAGCGTTCTCATCAATACCTAACAAATTCAACATCGATTTATTAACTAATACACTTTTTTTAGCATTGCTCTGAAAAGGCATAATAACTTTCTCAATCCGATTGACCGTTTCAATTTGAGAAATAATTTCGACTAAATCTAAATCTTCATCTTCACTAAACTCAGTTAATAAACTTTCAATATCTGCTTTTCCATTAACATCAATTTGATTAAGCGTTGCCGAACTGCTAGCGTTGAGAGCGCCTGATATGGAAGCAGTTTTATTTGCTGTATCTTCCTCACCAGCCACAACACTTTCGCCTAAAACTTTTCCTCTGGTTAACCTAGCTGGTAAATTAATTAATTCGACATCTTCGGCTTTGATAAAAGCGCTAATTGTTTTTTGTTGCTGATCATCGTTTCTTTCCGTTAAATAGTATTCTTCACAACCTTCGCCGCAGTCAACTTTACTCCAAACCGGCCACTCTGCTTTTAACCAATAACCTAATTTCTTCCCCGAACTGTTTTCTGCCACCATCCCATATTCACCATAATACATTTCTCCGATCACCAATTCCGCTTCAACAGTAGTTGGCAATTGAATAACCTTGGTAAACTGCAAAAGTAGTTCGCTAGACTTTTTTGGCTGACTATAAAGTTGATACCAATTATCATTATTAATAATTACTTCCACCTTGCCAAAATTTTCCCCTTCAATAAAAACTGGATTATTAACCGAAACAATATTAAATCTTTCCAATGTAACTTGATCCTCGGTGATGTAAGCATTTTCAATTACCTGGCGACCACCATTTTTCAAAATTCGATACTGTCCATCTATACAATCCGCCTCCTGCATTGAACAATTAGTTTTTTCCCATAAAGGAAAATCATCAAAAATCCAGGAACTATATTCTTTACCATTAAGATCCTGGACTAACTCAACGTTTATATCTGCTTCGTAAACTTGCCCCCAAACCTCCTTAGCCTGTTGCTCACCAGCTTGACGTTTGGTATAGCCAATGATCTTCGCTTTGGTTGAAGGACTATCATAAACAGCTTTCCACACTTGAGGGAAAATTGAATATTTTAGCGTGGCATTTTCTTGACCAAAACTAGCAACCGCATTAACTTTTATGCTGGTCCCAGCCACTTCACCGACCATGCTCTCCAGTTCCTTAGCGGCATCAGCTTCTTGATTTTTTCTGATAAATTCTTCTGCTGAGTAAGATTCGTCTTCAAAAATATCACCTTTGCTGGGCTGAATAGCTGATTCAGTTAAAAAGCGTGTGGTCACTCCATAAGCTACAACATCAGAGACTGAGTTTTGGTAACTTACCCTAGCCACAGAAGAAATAATCGGTAAAACTTCTTCAACCCCCTCCACTTGTAAAATCTTTTGCATCGTTTCATCACTAAATGATAAGGAGCTCGCTTGACCAATACTTAGATCAACTTGCTTCATTTCCCCCAAGCTGGTCACTTGAGAAATAACTAGTCTTTCAAAACCATAACCCAATGATAGTAAGAAAATAATTGCACCAAAGCCAATGGTCATCCCGCCCACCGTGATTGCAGTTCTCGCTTTTTTATCTTTTAAATGCTTAGTTGCCAAAAAAATGATGTCCCGACCAGTCATTTCTCCCTCTTTAACTACGTCGATAGCATTTAAAATTTTCTTTCTAAGAAAATTTTTTCTTTTCTTTTTCAAATTTTTCAATCCTGGGATAATTGACACAATGCTAAACAGCAAATCAATTAAAGAAAAAATCGACAAGGTAGCTAAAAGTATAAAAAACTTCAATAAAATTAAAAACTCAACAGCAAAACTTTTGCTAAATTGGGCTATTTGAGCTGGTTGAATTTTTATTTTTTTTAACATTTTATCTAATTATGAATTTCATGCAAATTGACCGAAGAATCAATGTTTCCTCTCTTTGATATGGACAATTTTCTTAAACTTTCCGCATTGGCCTGATGTTCGGCCACCAACTCTCCATCAACAATTTGCATCGAGCGTGAAGCATACTTTAAGTACTCCAGGTCATGAGTAACCATTACCACAGTGTGACCTTGCCGATTAAAATCTCTGAACAAGTTCATGATTTCTTGACTTGATTTCGAATCTAAATTACCCGTTGGCTCATCTGCCACCAATAAACTAGGTTTGGTAATCAGTGCCCTAGCTAAAGATACTCGCTGTTGCTGACCAGCGGATAACTCAGTAGGAACTTGATCGAGAGTCTGAGCCATTTCCACCAATTTTAGCGCTTCTATAGACAATTCCAGTCGCTTATCCGCATCAATACCCTGCAACATCAAAGGAAAAGCCACATTTTCCACTACCGTTAGTGCCTTCACCCAGTTTGACTGCTGATAGACGGTGCCGATTTCTTTTTTACGCAGTTGGGCACGCTCATCATCAGACATTTTATATAAATCCTTTTTTAAAAAATTTACCTTACCTTGAGTAGGAGGTTCTAATCCTAATAATATATTTAATATCGTGCTTTTACCACATCCAGAGGGACCAAAGATAATGATAAAATCACCTTTTTTTACCTGAAAACTCACTCCTTTGATAATTTCAATTTCATTATTGCCAATGGTAAAGGATTTACGAACCTCACTCATTTCTAAAATCACTTCTTGCTCGTCGTTTTTTTGATGATTTAATAATTGGTTCATGGCTCAAGCTCCGCATCTAAAGGATCATAGGAAATGTGTATAATTTCTGGTACATAAAAGGGATTATCATCCTCATTGTGTAAACTGAGATAAAGACCGGTAGCTGGAATTTCCTCAAGAAGAACAGTATGAATCTTGCTCGGCTCACTACTGGTTTGGTAAGTATTGGTTGTTCGTGAGTATTTTTTTTGACCGGATTTAACATAACCCAAAGATGAATTAGCTGTTTTCCAAAACACTATCGCTTGATGTGGGCTGACAAAAGTGACTTCGACATTTCTTTCAATAGCTCGCATTTGCTTATTATATAAAAACCAAATTAAAACTAAACCAAAAATAAAGGCAAAAATGAGACTGATTTTCCAGATTTTTTTGGCTAAGGTGAATTTGTGTTTTTTCATTTTATTAAAAATTCAAAAATCCAAAAGTAAGTTGTAAATTATTGAGTACTAAATCCAGCGCATTTTCGGTTGCCTTCGGTGTCACCACCACTTTATCTAAGGACAACCCAACATTGGCAGCCGCATCTTTGGTCACAGCTCGCAAGTGATAAATTTTGGCCGGTGTTAATCCCGATATGACAATTAGGTGATTAGTTTTTAATGCTCCATCTTCTTGGGTACGTTGAGAATAGCTAGTGCCGGTTCCTTCCCCATACTCAATTTGAGAACTAGCTACTTCATCAGTCTTAAAGGTCACAATTAATTGTGCTTTAGCTTCATCTCCCTCACCAAGAATTTCCGCTTCAACATTTAGATCAGAGACTTGTGGTGGTCTGGTATCAGCAGCTGTGGTAATAATTTGTGGCTCACTAATAGCTTCATTGCCAGCCACATCGGTTCCACGGATAATAATAGTGTAACTTTCTTGAGGTTGTAAATTATATAAAATCATGCGATGGTCACCGCTTTTGAGCGCAATATTCACTTCATCTTTAGCCAAGTCAGGGCGATTACTTGGATAATAAGTAACAATAGAACTGATTTCGGTGTTAGCTACCCACTGCAGTAGTAGTGTTGTCTGTGCAGTACCTAACACTTGAGTAATATTAATGTTCGAAACTTCTGGCCTGGGCAGAGTTTCAAAAGAATGAATTTCACCTTCGTATTCTTCACCATCAACATCAACTGCATTAATTTTATAAAAATATTTTGTGCCATCAGTTAAGCCTTCTAACTCTACGGTATGAGTAGTTTCTTCTGAACTGGTGGAAATTTCTTTTAGTCCGCCAAAAGTGGAAGTTTCTCCATAATAAATGCGAATTTTACTGGCATTTTTCGAAGTAAATTCAATAATTGCTGATTCCAAACCAATATTTTTAGCAGTTGGCTCCATAGTTGATGGTGGCGGTTCAGTACTAAAAGTCATTTCTTCAGACTCTCCCCGATTACCATCTTCATCTACCCAACGAGCGACATAATAATAAGTAGTACCTGGAGTTAAATTGTTTAATTCTAATGTATGATCAGAAACCTGATCTGAACTAGAAACCTCAGCAGCTAAATAATCACCAGATTTAGTACCATAAGCTACTCTAGAATCGGCAGTACGAGCCGTTGCCCAACTTATAGTGGCTTTTTTGGTGGTAATATTACTGGCTGTCGGCCCAGATACTAAAGGAGCAGGTTCGGTATAGCGTCCGTCTGGATATAAACTAACAATACTAGAAAATGCCCCACAGTTATTGGTGTTATCACAAGCCTTGATTTGGTAATAATGAGTTTTTTGCTCCAATCTCGTATCAACAAAAGATGTTCCTCCACTAGAAGAATGAAAAGTAAAGTTTTCGCCATCAAAAGAACGATATATTTGATAATTATCTACTCCACTACCCACATTTGTTGGCTCATCCCAAGAAATAGCTAAACGCCAAGAAGAAGTACTTTTGACAGAAACATCGGCAATTTCCACATCCATCGGAATACCCGGCGCAACAGTATTAGCATAAAAAGAAACTTGAGCATAATTACTGTAATTAATATTACCAGCTTCATCTTTAGTAACAATGTAAAAAACATTTTCACCTGGCAAAGTGGCATAGGCTCCCGAAAGTAAATATTTTAAACTAGTTGCAGAAGTACTAAACTGGCTTGGTAAAGCATTAACACTGTAGTAATAAGACAAATTAGATTCTGAACCTAAAAAGGTTCCTGCGGCTGGAGCATCCCAAGAGAAACTAAATGAATTATTAGTACTATTTTCTGGCTCTACAGTTAGATTACGTGGCGGTGCTGGAGCGGCTGAAATATCTGCATAATAATAGAAAATTTGCGCATAATCACTGTAATTACCAGCTAAATCTTTAGCTCGAACATAAAAAATGTTCGAACCAACTTTATAAGCGGGAATAGAATTAATCTCAGTTTCACTAATACATTGATCACTAGCATACTCACCTTCAGTGGCAGCTGTCTTGAAACAATATTCACTAATTAAAGCGCCATTTTTCTCAACTGCAGACCAAGAAAAATTAAAACTATTCGCGGCAGTAAAACCTGAAGGATCTACAGTTAAATCTGCAGGAGCAGTTGGCACCTGACCGTCAAATTGATAAATAAATGGCGCCCACACCTCTTCAGTTACATTGCCAGCGTCATCACTGGTTTTTATTCTTAAATAATAATTTTGACCGTCTTCTAAGTTACTAGCTGTGTAATAGTTGTTCACTTGCCAAACCCCATCAATTTCTGGATCAGCTTCTGGATCTGGACCAAAATAAACATAATAGCCTGTCACTCCAGAACCACTTGTGCCATCACTGGCTCCATTGGTACTTTCAGCTTCTGGCCATGAAAAATAAGGATGGGGGTGATTGTACCAAGACTCTGAAATCAACAATTCTTCCTCAGTTTCCTGATTCCATGCTTGTAAAATACTTGGATTACTTGGAGCATTAACATCTTGATAATAGTTAATCGTATAACCGCTGATTGTTGGCGAAGCTACCCCATCAG
>ENA-UPTA01002850-UPTA01002850.1-activated-sludge-metagenome-genome-assembly--contig:-NODE-2850-length-17499-cov-8.893316_pt1 | contig 17499 bp, 18 predicted proteins | sample MGYA00238184_ERZ773361 | MGnify/ENA primary metagenome ERZ773361 (study PRJEB29100, sample SAMN05720205) | activated sludge metagenome | isolation source: anaerobic digester from wastewater...
TTCTAAGTTGACTCTTTTTTCATTGTGCTTATTCTACAGTGAGCATGTTTTTCAGGAGGATGAATATGAGTGCAGTTTATGATGTGGCGATTATCGGTGCAGGTCCGGCAGGGATGACAGCTGGGATATACGCTTCGAGGGCGATGCTTAAGACTGTCATAATCGAAAAAGGGGTTGCTGGCGGATTGATGGCTCTGACCGATAAGCTTGACAACTGGCCTGGAGAACTGTCGGTTTCGGGAGCAGATCTTTCAGAAAGAATGCTTAAACAGGCGACAGGTTTCGGGTGTGAATTTCAAATGGGAGAAGTCATAAAAATAGATAGACTCAGTGACGGAAATTTCATGGTCAGTCTTTCCGATGACGAGAAAATATTAGCAAAAACAGTTATTTATGCGGCCGGCTCTGTTCCAAGACTCGCAGATATAGAAGGTGAAAAAGAGTTTGCCGGCAGAGGAGTAAGTTATTGTGCAGTGTGCGATGCTGCATTTTACCGCGGTCTTAAAGTCGCTGTTTTAGGCGGCGGAGACAGTGCATTGAAAGAGGCACTTTATCTTACAAAATTTGCTGATGAAGTTACAATAATTCACCGTAGACAGGAGTTCCGGGCTGAAAAGATAATTCAGGAAGAGGTGAAAAACAATCCGAAGATAAAATTTGTTCTTGACAGTATCGCTGTAAAGATCGACGGCAGTGATTTTGTTGAAAAAGTAATCGTAAAAAATGTTAAAACTGAAGAAATGTCAGTTGTAAATGTTGACGGGGTGTTTGTGTTCCTCGGATATATTCCGAAAGTTGATCCGGTTAGACATTTTGTTGAGCTTGCTGAAGACGGCAGGATTAAAGCTGATTATAGAATGCATACAAATGTCGAAGGGTTCTTTGCTGCAGGTGATGTGATTCAGAAACTTGTAAATCAGGTCTCAACAGCTGTGGGTGACGGTGCAACTGCGGCTACTGCCGCTGAACATTTTATTTCATCGGCTAAAAAGTAGAGTTTACGATTGTCATATTTAATAGACCCGAAACTCAAACAGGCAAAAGTTCTTGCTGAATATGCTTTAACAGGCGATTCTTCGATAAAGAAAGAAGTTCTTAAAATAATTAAAGAAAATGGTGATAATACTTTGAAATTCCCAAAACTTGCACAGGGACCTTTTCAGACAGAAAAAGAGTCTGAACTGGCTGTAATTGAAGCAGGAAAAGCAGTTTCTGAAATGGGTTTTACCGAAACTGTTTTCGGCAATGTATCAACTGTCTTTGACAATATTCTTTATATTTCGACTACAGGTTCAAATCTTAAAGACCTTCAAAATTCAATAGCATACTGCGATTTGGAAGGAAAAACACTAAACGGCTTGAATCCATCAAGCGAACTCCCGTCACATTTGAAGATAGTCAAAGAGACTCATTCTACATGTGTTCTGCATGCACATCCTTTTTTCACAGTAGTTTATTCGATGATAAAGGGGATAAACGGAACAATGTTCGGTGTCCCGATAGTTGGCGGAGATGCCGGAGGGGGAGAAAGCGGAATAGTTCATACCGTACCACTCTGTTTAAAGGAATTTAACATTGTAACAGTTTATTCTCACGGAGTTTTTGCCGTTGATGCTTTTGATTTCAACGGACCGCTTAAAAGTATTTGGAAACTTGAGTCATTATGTAGAAAAAGGTATATTGAGAAATATCTTTAAAGAGCCGCTTTATATATATCAACGATATCATTTTCTGAAAGAGCTTTGAACCGCCCGATCTTTGAATATTTCAATGCTGATCCAGCCATTTCTTCAAACTTTGAAGCATCAATTCCAAGTTCAGAGAGTTTTGAAGGAATCCCGATAGATACAAAGAAATCGGCAGTTTTATCAATTGCCGTAACCGCACAGGGCATATTATCTGCTTCAGAGATGTTCCAGACATTTCTTCCGTATTCAGCAAATTTTGAAGCATTTTGATTGTCAAGAACCTTTCTCATCCAGTGAGGCGTGAGTATCGCAAGACCTGTTCCATGCGTGATGTCATATTTTGCACTCAGTTCGTGTTCAATAAGATGTGTCGCCCAGTCACCGTCTTTGCCGATTCCCAGAAGTCCGTTCAGACCGATTGTTCCTGCCCACATTATATTTGCCCGTGCTTCATAGTTTTCCGGCTCTTTTATTGCAATGGGCCCATATTTTATAACTGTCTTCAGCACGGCTTCTGACATTCTATCCTGAAGATAAGCTTCAGGATAACTGAAATACTGCTCAAAAACATGACTCATGATATCAGCAACTCCCGCTGCGGTCTGATGTGAAGGAACAGTAAAAGTGTAAACAGGGTCAAGAATACTGAAACGGGGCTTCATTTTGTTACTTCCGGTGGAAAGTTTTTCACCAGTAAGCTCGTTAGTTATGACAGTGCCGCCATTCATTTCACTTCCCGTTGCTGCAAGGGTGAGAATTGAGCATATCGGCAGAGCTTTTTTTACGGAAGTTCTTCTGATAAAGAAATCCCAGGGATCACCATTGTAATATCTTGCTGCAGCAATGGCTTTGCAGCAGTCTATGACGCTTCCTGCCCCCGCTGCGATTATAAAATCTATGTTGTGTTTCCTGCAAAGTTCAGCACCTTTTCTGACACTTGAAATCCTCGGGTTGGGGTCAACTCCCTGAAGTTCAACGAACGGAATACCGTGTGAATTCAGCTCATTAACTGTGTCATCGTATAATCCGTTCCTTTTAATGCTTCCGTATCCGTAAACAAGAAGAGCTTTTGTGCAACCCTCTTTTTTTAAGGTTTTTCCAAGAACGTTTATCTGCCCTTTGCCGAAAAATATTTCAGTAGGAAGGGTAAGCCAGAAATTATTCATATCAGACCTCCGCAGTTTTTGTTTTTAAGAATCTAATCTGGGAAAAGAAGAGTCCCGTGATAACAGCGGCAACACCAAGGATTTTAAGTAGAGAGAACTGTTCTCCAAGATAAAAATATGAAAAAATTGCAGTTATTACAGGAATAATATTTGTAAAAGCATTTGCTTTTGTGGCACCCAGATATGTAACGACAGGGATAAAGAGAATGAATGAAACAGTGGACGGAAATGTTCCAAGCTTTATTATTGCAAGGTATGCGGCAGGCTCGTGTGAAGAAGCCATGAAACTCTCTAATTCCAAAGCAAGGAACAGCGGCATGAAATATAATACTGAAAAGATATTCTGCCAGAAAACTATCACCATTGAATTATATCTATTTCCGACCTTTTTAAGTATGATCGAAAAAAAGACAGCACTGATCACAGCAACAAAAAGGAGGGAAACACCTTTTAAAGATGCAGCAAATGAAGCATTGTCGCTGGTCGCAACGAGAATTATGCCGGTAAAAGAGATCATCATGCCGAGAAAATTCTTGAAATGTATGGTTTCCTTAAGGTTCATCAGCATAAGTACAAACGGAGTTATGAGTGGAATCGTGGAAATAATTATTGCTCCGGTTGTAGGGGACACATGCTGCATTCCGAAACCTTCTCCCAGAAAATAACAGAAAGGCTCAAAAAAAGAGAGAAGAGCCATATATCTGTAATCCTTTTTTTCAATACGGAGATCTTTTCTGATTATTTTTGCAGTGATCAGTAAAAGAGATACCGATAAAATAAGACGGAAAAATATTATCGTAACAGGTCCGTAACTGATGAAAGCATCTTTATACCAGACAAATGAAAGTGCCCAGAATGTCATGGATATAAGTGCAAATGAATAAATCTTTATCTGACTCAAACTGAATTCTCCGGAAAAAAAGGATTATTTGCTGTTGATCTTGCTTTTAAGGTCTTTGCCCGGCTTGAAAGAAGGAAGTTTCTTCGCGGGGATTGTGATCTTCTCACCGCTTTTCGGGTTAATACCGGTCCTTTTGTCATATTTCTTTACAATAAAACTGCCGAAACCGCGAATTTCAACTCTTTCTCCTTTTTCCATTGCGTTAACAATGCTTTCGGTTATGAGATCAATGTATTTTAGGGCTTCCTTCTGCGAAACACCTTTCTTTTTTGCGATCTCTTTTGATAATACGGTCCTGTTCATTGCTGCCTCCTAAAATGACCCTGATTTATTGACGCTGTAACCCTGTTCTTCTTTCCATCCCTTAATTTTCTTCAAATTTTTCAGTGCCTCGTTCTTTGCATCCTCTTCAGATTTCGAACTGAATGCGAATGCAAAGGTTTTTTTGAGTATTCCGTCAACCCAGTATGCTGAATAAAGAACAGCAAAAAATCCCTGGTTCAGAGTTGTTGACGCGGCACTTCTCACACTTGAGTGTCCTTCTTTTTTCAATTGTGCGATGGCATTGTTTTTCGCTTTTGTAACATTTTTCCCGTCTTCAAAGGAAAATGTCCATGTTATTGAGTTCCCGTCTTTGTCAATTGCTTCAGCAAAAGCCGCCGCTGCGGAAACAGGAAGAGAAAACAGTAAAATTGCTGCAATAAAAAAAACAGATCTCATGAAAACCTCCATATAAAAATCATAAATACAGACAAATGATGCCATCTAAGAAAAAAAAGTCAAAGTAATTTAAGGATCAGAGATTCTTCAGAAGTTTCTTTGATTTTATATTGTAATCATTTGATGAGTCGGTGCCGTCAATTACCTGCTGAAGTAATTCTCTTGCTTTTGACGGATCCTCATTTCTCATGCTTCTTGCTCTCATGTAGAGTTCTTTTGCTTCATCGTCACTCATTCCTGAAGATTTAGATCTGGAAGACGATGCCTGTGATTCATCACTGTCAAGAGCTTCAATTTCAGAAGCAAGCTGCCCGCCGGAGATTTTTTTGTCATAAATTACAAGCTTTTTAATAGTTGATTTCTTTTTCTTTCCTTTTTCTGATTGAACTGCCGGCCATGCTTTTCTGAATTTGGTAACTTCAAGTTTTAAAAGCTGAGCTTTTTTCGAAATCCCTTTGTCTCTTGAAGTAGCGGCTTTTTCAAGGTTTTGTATAGCACCGTCAAAATCTTTTGAAAGATAAAGCTCAATGGCTCTTTCAAGGTCGCTTTCAGAGCCACCGGAAGAAGTGTCAACTTTTTCTACAGGCTGAGGTTTCGGCTGAGGTCTCGGAGCCGGACGCCTTTTTGCCTGTCTTTCCTCTTGTTTCTTTTTCTGGGCGGCTTTCTTTTCTTCTGCAGCTTTTTTCTCTTCGGCTGCTTTCTTTTCAATATCCTTTGCTTTTTCTTCACCGAGTTGTGATGTTATGGTTTTCTGGAGGTTCTTAATTTCCTCGTTATCAGGATTTTCGATCAGAGCGGCATAGATCTTTTTTAACGCATCATCTTCTTTTTTTGCAGAAATTAGAGCTTTTATATCGTCAACCAGCCATTTTATGATCATTTCTGGGCCGACGAGTGTTTTAACATCTTCATAGAAAATGGAATCTTCAGGGATCTCTTTAAGAATTTTTGAAGCTTCATCCTTATTTTGAGTAAAAATGACTTTACCTTGTTCAAACTTTGTCTGAACGGCTTTTTCTTTTTCTATCAAGACAAGTCTTTCAGAGAGCTGTTTGTTGCCGGGAACTTTTTCAAGAAAGAACTTTGTGTTCTTTTCGGCACCTTTCAGGTCTTTCTGTTCGATCATTTCATCGATCTTATCAATGTCTTCGATCCCAAGCTTGAACTCTGCTGCGGCAACCTGCTGTATCTGCTCTGACTGCTTCATGAAAAGATATCCGCCTGCTGCAAGACCGCTGATAACTATGAAGATGGCAACCCATGGAAGTATGGAAGATCCCTTTCTTTTTTCTTTAGAATAAACAGCTTCCTGAACATCGGGCACATCACTCTTGCGACTGTATTTTTCTTTCATGTCAGGATTGAGTATTTCAAATTTTATCTGTCTGGCGCCTGCTGTAATGACATCACCGTGGTAAAGGGTTGTTACCGGCTGTTTCACCCCGTTAACCCTTATGCCGTTACCGCTTCCCATGTCTGAAACGGAAAAGTGATCTCCTTCACGCATTACTTTGAAATGCTTTCTGGAAACGGATATATCGCTAATAACAAAATCGTTGTCCAGACTTCTTCCTGCAAATATTTCATCTCTTGTTATGTCAATACTCTTGCCTTCATCCTTGCCGTCAAGTATTGTCAATCTTGCGTCCGCAGTATGTCCGGAAAGTGCAGTAAGATCTATTATCGCTGTCTTTTCTGCAGCCATATCCTCTTCTTCATCGTCATCATCAAGAAGAGTCGGCGAAATTGAAGCCATCGGAGGCGGAGGTGGCGTGGTGCTTTCATTTTCCGGTTTTTTCTGCAGTGACTCCTTCCTGGCTTTTTCCGCCTTTATCTTTTCTGCAAGTTTCTTGAGATATTCTTTGTCAATAGTCGGCTTACTGGTTCCCTGTTTGTTTTCTTCCATAATCTAAACTCCTGAATAGAACAACACAAAAAAAATGTCATAATTTGATAGTGCAAAAAAACTTAAAAGTCAATTATTTATACAATTAAAGGTTGATTTATATGTTGATAAATTTTTTGTGTATTATTTTTTCGGTGCTATAATGTCACGCTTGTTGTTTTAATGATGGTTGGCTTGAAGGTTAAAATGGTTAAAAACAACATATTAAAAGGGAAAAAAATAGTACTGGGCGTAACAGGTGGCATTGCAGCATACAAATCAGTGTATTTATTAAGACTTCTCGTTAAAAACGGTGCTTCTGTCCAAGTTGTGGGGACATTGAATTCTTTAAACTTCATTGGAAAGGCGACATGGGAGTCTCTTTCCGGAAGAATGCCCCTTTTTGATACATTTGAAAACAGTGATTCTTCCAAGATAAGCCATATAATTCTGGCTCAGGAAGTTGATGCCGTAGTTGTTGCTCCGGCAACAGGAAATATTATCGGCAAGGCGGCATGCGGAATAGCGGATGATCTTCTTTCTACGATACTTATGGCGGCTTCGGTGCCGGTGCTTTTCGCTCCCGGAATGAATACAGTGATGTATGAAAATCCTGCGACAATATGCAACATCGGGACACTCAGTAAAAGAAAGAACATTTTCTTTGTGGAACCTCAAACCGGTGAACTTGCCTGCGGAACATCCGGAAAAGGGCGGATGGCAGAACCAGTTGATATAATTAAAAAACTTGAAGAGATCCTGTCGCCCGTGGGGTCATCAGGAGTAAAATGGCTTGTCACAGGCGGTGCGACACGCGAATTTATAGACCCGGTGAGATATATTACCAACGGATCTTCCGGCCGGACAGGTATTGCGATAGCAGAAGCCGCTTTCAGATCAGGAGGCGATGTGACTTTCGTGGGTGTAAATGTTGAAACATCTTTGAGCCGCAATATAAAAAAGATAAAAACCGTTACAGCTGCTCAGACTTCAACTGCAGTGAAAGATCTTGTAAAAGAATCGGATATCTTTGTGATGAGTGCCGCAGTGGCGGACTATACTCCTGATAAAAACCGGTCCAAGATAAAGAAAAAAGAGGATGGTTTAGTGATAGAGCTTTCGAGGACAGAAGATATTCTTCAGGCAACGGTTGATATGATGAAACAGGGTTCTGTCCGTATAGGTTTTGCTGCTGAAACTGAGAATCTTGCAGAAAATGCTTTGTTGAAACTGAGAAAAAAGAAACTTGATATGGTTGTTGCCAATCTGGTGTCAGAAGAATTTGATCCTTTCGGTTCAGAAACTAACAGCGTAACAATGATAACTGAATCGGGAACTGAATCTTTCGAAAATATTGATAAACATGAACTCGGCAGGATCATTGTTGAAAAAGCCATGCAGATTTTTGCGGTGAAAAATGGAAAATAACCCTTCATCATTAAAAAAGCTTCTTACCGCGACGCAGGAAGACTACCTTGAGGCAGTGTTGAATCTGACTTCCAGCAGAAAGGTTGCAAGGAACATGGAGATTGCTGATCTGCTCGGAGTCAAGAGGGCTACTGTTACAAGAGCCATAAAACTGCTTGCAAAAAAAGGTCTTGTCGAGCATGAGACACATGGATATGTAACCTTGACAGAGCTTGGCAGAAGCATAGCTGTGGAGATAACCGAAAGACACAGTCTGTTTACTCATTTTTTTAAAGATATTCTGGGTGTGAGCCAGTCTGAATCTGACAAACTCGCATGTAAAATAGAGCATATGATATCAGGTAGAGTGCTTCAGAAATTCCGTGATTTCATTGAAAAAACAGATGCCGCTGTAAATTCAGAGAACAATAGGAAAAGGAAGTAAAAGAAATGGAGAGATCTTACCAGCCAGGAGAGACGGTACTGATAAAGAATGAGCTTTCCGGAAACTTTTTCATAATAATAAGAGGAAGAATAAAATTTGAATTGAACGGTAAGAGATTTTTTCTTTCAGATGGTGATTTTTTCGGAGAAGAAGGGGTTTTCTTCAATAAACCCAACCCTTTTTCGGTTACTGCCGCTGAGGAAACTCAAGTACAGATATTTGACAGAAATGAAGCGAAGAACTTTATTTCGCACAATCATGATGCCGCATTTAATATGTTCATAAGAAATTCTGCCCGGTTTTCTGAAGGTATAGAGCCGGTTTCAGATCTGAGCCATGTGCACATAAAGATACTCGAAAGGATCACTCCTTTTGTTTCTCATTCGGAAGGGGATTTTCCTGAATATGAAGCAGCCACAGATATTGAAAAATTTTCGACGATGCTTCAGATGACCACGGATAAGATGGTGAATCTTCTTGAAACTGTTGAGCCGCTGGGTTATGTGAAACTCAGCTCCAAAGGGAAGATCCTGACATCAGGTAAGAGCAGAATAAATAAATTGATAAGAAGATATTACAGGGAAATGGTTTTTTACGGTGCTGAGGCAGGCAGTGGGTCGGGTCTTTTCCCGTTGATAAATGTGATCAACAAAAAAGAGAAGAAAGGTATTAACATATAAACTTTTTAATGGGTCTGAAAATGAAGATCAAATGTCCTCATTGCAACACTAACTATAACATTGATGATTCAAAAATCCCCGAAAAGGGTCTGCTGGTGAAGTGTTCTGTATGCAAAAATCAGTACAGGATCAAAAAACAGGAGGAGAGTGCTGCAGACGATGATGTCGTCGGGAAGATGCATGAAAAAATGGATATCGAAACAGGGCGATACGATCATGATCAGTCAAATCCCTCACCTGAAAAGTCTGACAGAGTCAATGTTAATAAAGATGATTTTCTTGAGGATGAGGAAACAAAGGAAGATACTCTTGATTTCAAGATAAAAACACCGCCTCAGGAGCCGGAAAAAACAGTTCCTCCGGTAGAAAAAAGAAAAGATGACAATGAATTTTCTCTTTCTAATGACAGGTTTGACGGTGACTCCCTTTTTGAAGATAAACCATCTGATAAACTGAAGAAAGAAGACCACCTTTCGCTTTTTGACGATGATCCGGATGAAGAGATTGCCGGGGAACCTGTTAAAACGGCCGATTCTTCAGATCTTTTCAGTGATGCAAAAAGTCCTGAAACAAAAGTTGAAAGAGGTCCGGCTGAAAAAAGTTCAAAGCCCGGCCAGGATGATTTTTTAAAAGAGCTTTTCGGCGATGCAAAAACAGGATTTGAAGAAGAAGAAGAGAAAAAGGGGATATATTTCAGAAAAAAGAGCACCGGTGAGGTTGTGGGACCTTTTGATGAAGCCGAGATTGAAAATCTTATGCTTAACGCGGTCATATCAGAGGAAGATGACATCAGCTATGACGGTTTTTCGTGGAGTTCAAGTGATGGTTCGCTACAACCGAAAACTGAATCGAAATCTTCTCCCAGATACGGCCTTTCTCTTGATGATGAGGAGGGTGAGGCGTTCGATTCCATAAGCTTTGATCAAGATCGGGGGATTTCTGAGACAGGTGTTTTCAAAGATGCCGCCAATGAGTTTGAAGATACTTCGTTCACAAGCGTCGGCGGACAAAATCAGAATGTTGATCATATTTTCATTCCGGATGATTTTTCTGAAGATAAGATGGAAAAGACAGGTCATCAGAAAAAATCAAAGAAAGAGAGAAAAGGTGACAGCCCAGTCCTTTTTTATGCGGTACTCTCATTTTCAACAATGATAGTTCTCGGTCTGATAGGCGGAGGGTTTTATTATTATTTAAAATATGTAAAGGGCACTCAGGGTGATATTCTTGATAACATCAGCGAATCTATAGCGGTTAATACGGGAACTCTTGTTGATGTAAGGGATGCTCTTAACAAAGACCTTCCTGATGATTATATCAACAGCATAGGTATCTTAAAACAGTATCTTAAATCTGAAGATTCAGCTCCGAGCGCTGTCGGACTTGACGGTCAGGTGAAGTTTAATCTTCTTATCTCCTACAACAGAAGACTTGAGCCGTCGGCGACACTTAATGAAAAAATAGATGCAGCTTTGAAAAAAGCTCCGGCCAATCTTGATCTGATAAAGGCAAAAGCACTCTCACTTTATGAATCTAAGATGTTTGACGAGGCACTTGTTCTGATACAGCCGTTTGCTGAAAGCAGTGATCAGGAGATATTTTACATTCTGGGGCTCATTGCACAGGCAAAAAAAGATGTGCAGAAGGCGGAAATGTTCTTCAATCAGGGTTTTATGCAGGGTGGAGGAAAAAACTCGAAGATAATATATGCTCTTGCCGAAATGAAGTATCGAAATGGAGATGCTCAGTCTGCAATGGCATTCCTTAACCGGATAATATCAGACAACCCCAACTATTTGAAAGCATATCTCTTTAAGGCCGGTATAATAATGAATACTGACAATAAGCTGGAGGAGGCCGAGAAATTTCTTAAAGGTGTCTCCACCATGATCATTTCTAAAGCTGAGGATTTCCAGAAAGCCGATTATTATCAGAAACTTGCCACTATTGCTCATAAAAGAGGCCTGATGAAGGAGGCAGTGGGGTATTATGAAAAGGCAGTTGAAATAAATAAGACAGACACTTCTTCCATAGCAACAATAGCTGATTTCTATGTTCAGATATCAAATTCGTCAAAAGCTATGGAATATTATGAAATGGCTCTGAAGATAGATCCCAAATTTCCACCTGCAATACTCGGCAAAACGGAAATATTCATTCTTCTTGGTCAGAATGATAAAGTTTACCTTGAATTGGCTAAACTTGATATAAAGAGTGTCGTCGATGCACAATTCCTCATAAGACTCGGAAGAATCTATTACAAGATCGGAGACAAAGGTAAATCCATGGAATTCTATGATCTTGCCATAAAATCCAACCCGTCGCTCGTTGAGCCGTATCTGGCTAAGGTGGTAATACTTCTTGAGTTTAAAAAGATAAAGGAGATCGATGCCATTGCCGCTGTTGTCGAAAAGCTCGGAAAGGAAACCTATGCATTCAACCTTATCAAAGCGGTTGTGCAGCACGAAGAGGCAAATTATAAAAGAGCCGAAGAATATTTTAAAAAGGCAGTTGAAAGAAACACAGCGGGAGACGACAGGGTTTTCTTTTATTACGGGTTGTTCCTTTTTGACCAGCAGAACTATCGGGAATCTTCGAAAATGCTTGAAAAGGCATATAAGATCGATCCGAGAAACTACAACTACATTCAGTCCTATGCCGACAGTCTTGAAAAAGAGAAGAAGTGGAAGGCGGTTATTGATCTTCTTGAGACAGGTACATTCAATGAGAAAAAAATGTACCGCAGTTTTGTCACGCTTGCGAATGCTTTTTATCATCTTAACAAATTTGATGAGGCCTTGAATTTTGTGAACAGGGCCATAGAGCTTAACAATCAGCATACGCATGTTTTCCATATGAAAGCTAAGATTTATTACGCGATGGAAAAATATAACGAAGCTGAAAAAGAGATAGATACAGCAGTGGTAATAGACATGAGAAACTTCGACAACTACATGCTTTATGCGAAGGTTCTTGCAAAAAAAGGTGATTTCAAGGGGGCGATAGAAAAAATAGAAGCGGCGGAAAAGATAGATCCATCAGACCAGCAGCTTATGCTGATGAAAGGGATCATCTATAAAAATCTTGATGATTACAGAAGTGCTCTAGCGTATTTCAGAAAGGTTACCAACAAAAGTTTTATCAAAGAAGCATATCTTGAAATAGGTGAAAGTTATCTTCAGCTTAACAGGGTTGATGATGCCATGAAATATTTTAAGAAAGCTGAAAATTCAGGGAACAAATTAGCACACAAGCATCTTGCAAGGATATACTATGAGTCCGGCAAACTCGACCAGGCGGTGACATATTACCGTAAAGCTCTCAGGGCAGACAAGAATGATACAACCGCAATGAGACAGCTGGGCTATATTTACAAAGAGAAACAGGAGTGGAGCAAAGCTCTGTCATATTTAAAAATGTATCAGAAAAGGATAAATGACGCCGCAGAAAAGAAGATGATAGATGAAGAGGTTTATTTTCTTGAAAAGAATCTTCCTCAAGGTCGTCCCGTACATATTGCCGAGTCTCTAAATGAACTTGACGAGAATGACTCCGAAGCAATAAATGAAAGAGCAAAGGAGCTTTATATCGAAGGTCGCGCTTTAAGAGATGAAGATCCTGAAACTGCAAGGGACAGATTCAGGGAAGTAATGAAAATCGTTCCTAAAACGAATGAGTACTATAAAAAGGCATTCAAAGCTTTCAACAAGCTTAACGAAGTCAAAGAGGAATAAGCTCAAAATTCTTGATTTAGCTGTTTTAAGCGGTATACAATCCATAAGTAACGGTTCGTTAAAGGTTTACTGTTTTTATTCAAAAGGAGGAGAAAATGGGTTGCTGCTGCAATGAAAAAAAACTTACAAGTGCTGAACTTATGCACATCGAACACACTTACGGTGCACACAACTACCATCCGCTGGAAGTTGTCATCTGTAAGGCAGAGGGCGTTTGGGTATGGGATCCTGAAGGTAAGAAATATATGGACTGTCTCAGTGCCTACAGCGCTGTAAATCAGGGACACAGGCATCCTAAGATAATTAAGGCCTTAAAAGATCAGGCGGATATTCTTACTCTTACAAGCCGTGCATTTTTTAACGACAAATGGCCTCTTTTCGCTCAGAAACTTGCTGAATATACAGGGAAGGATATGATCCTGCCTATGAATACAGGAGCAGAAGCTGTTGAGACCGCAATAAAGATGACGCGCCGCTGGGGATATGAAGTCAAGGGAGTTCCTGCTGACAAAGCTGAAATAATTGTGATGAAAGAGAATTTCCACGGCAGAACAACAACAATAGTTTCCTTTTCCACCGATCCTGATGCGAAAAACAATTACGGTCCTTTTACCCCCGGTTTCAAAGTTGTTGAATATAATGATCTCAAAGCTATTGAAGAAGCAATAACTCCAAATACTGTGGGTGTTATGCTTGAGCCGATTCAGGGTGAAGCCGGAGTTTTTGTTCCTTTTGACGGATATCTCAAAGGTGTCAGAGAAATCTGTGACAAGCACAATGTCCTTTTTGTCTGTGACGAAGTTCAGACCGGTTTCTGCAGAACAGGAAAGAAATTTGCATTCATGCACGAAGGGATAGTTCCTGATGTAATAATAATGGGGAAGGCTCTCGGGGGAGGTATAATGCCTGTTTCGGCAGTTGCCGCAAATAAAGATATCATGGGTGTTTTCACTCCCGGAACGCACGGTTCAACTTTCGGTGGAAATCCCCTTGCATGTGCAGTTGCAACTGCGGCGCTTGATGTTCTTGAAGAGGAAAATCTTGCACAGAGATCAGAAGAGCTCGGCAAATACTTCCGGGAGCGGCTTGTCGCAATGAACAGCCCGAAAATAGAGCTGGTCAGAGGAAAAGGTCTTCTCAATGCAGTAGTGCTAAAAAAAGAGGCAGGTAAGGCAAGGATCTATACGACAGCAATGAAGAACAAAGGGGTTCTTGCAAAAGAGACACACGAATGGATCATCAGATTTGCTCCTCCGTTGACAGTTACAAAAGAAGAGCTTGACTGGGCGCTCAACATAATCGAAGAAGTTCTTAAATAGTTTCTCAGATCGGAATTATTTCTGAAAGATAAAATCAACAGTTATTTCAACAAGTTTTGGAATAGAATCTGCTTTTATATCTGCAATGATCTCTTCATTTCCCTTCTTCCCGCCCGGCTTGAGAATTACGAGGTTAAAATAAACACTCATGAGATTCTTATAAGTTCGTATCCTGAAGCTTTCTCCGTCATAAGTCATTGATTCGCCTGTGTCAATTACAGCTTCAATTCCTTTCTGCTGAAAAGCTCCTGAAATTCCGTAAAGAATGGCGTTGCTCTCTTCATCATCGACTTCGTTGTAGAGAATAACTTTTTTTATCCCTTCAAATTTAAAATTCTCATCTTTGACAGTTATCCCTGAATCAGCCCTTGCCCCTTTTATTGTGGGATCCTTCTTTTTTTCGGTTGAACCGCAACTGGCTGAAAACAATAAGAAAACAAAAATTGTTATTGTGCAGAGTGCTCTCATTTGATCCTCCGTTATCAAAATGAATTTAACGCGATTAGTTTACCCAGTTGAATCTTTTTTACAAATTTAAATGATCAGGGAGACTTGAATTTCCTATAATTGACTTTATATTAAATTGCTGATATTTTGTTATGTTTGAAATTCGGACAGTGTTGACTTTAATCGGGAGTTGTGATAGATGTATTTGATGATGGAATTTAATATGATTAACATATCAGATCTTTTTACTAATCAATGAAAATCGGAGGATTTTATGTCAATTAAAGGAACTAGAACTGAGCAGAACCTTCTTAAGTCGTTTGCAGGCGAATCACAGGCAAGAATGCGCTACACTTACTGGGCAAAGCAGGCAAAAAAAGACGGTTATGAAAAAGTAAGAATTATTTTTGAAGAGACCGCTGCACAGGAAGAGGAGCATGCCAAGAGAATGTTTAAATTTCTTGAAGGCGGAATGGTTGAGATCACGGCATCTTATCCTGCAGGAAAAATAGGAACGACCTTGGAAAACCTTAAAGCCGCAGCAGACGGTGAACACGAGGAATGGACTGATATTTATCAGGAGTTTGCAAAGATTGCAGAAGAAGAGGGTTTTAAGGATGTTGCTATCATGTACAAAATGATATCAAATGCCGAGAAACATCACGAAAAGAGATACAGAGCACTTTTTGAAGAGATTGAAAAGAAAGAGGCATTCTGCAGAACAGAGAAGGTTGAGTGGCGTTGCCTGAACTGCGGTTATATTCACGAAGGAAAAGGAGCGCCAGATAAGTGTCCAGCATGTGAACATCCACAGGCTTATTTTGAAGTAAACAATACAAACTGGTAGGAGAAGAATTATGAAAAGAAGAGATATTTTTAAATGTGAGATCTGCGGAAACATAGTTGGATTAGCTCATGTCGGGGGAGGAACACTGGTGTGTTGCGGTCAACCGATGAAGCTTATGGAAGAGAAGAATGCTGACAGTTCAACTGAGAAGCATGTTCCGATTATTGAAAAGACAGCAACAGGTGTGAAAGTCACTGTCGGATCGACCCTTCATCCGATGACTGAAGCACATTTTATTGAGTGGATCGAAGTTATAAATGGCGAATACAACCAGAGAAAATACCTTAAACCGGGTGACCAGCCGGTTGCAGAGTTTTTTGTTCCTTACAGCGACAAACTTGTTGCAAGGGAATATTGCAATGTTCACGGTAACTGGACAACAAAAAAATAAAGGAGATCAATTATGTTAAACAAGAAAATAGAAAAAATGATCAATGAGCAGATGAGTTTTGAAATTTATTCCGGCTATATCTATCTTGCAATGGGAGCTTATATGGATTCGCTGGATCTGCCCGGATTTGCAAACTGGATGAAAGTTCAGTGGCAGGAAGAGTTCTTTCATGCGCAGAAAATGTACAACTATCTTGTTGAAAGAGGCGGAAAACCGTCATTCGGTGCCATTCCTGAACCTCCGAAAACATGGAAAAGCATAAAGGCGGCTTTCGAACATGCTCTTGAACATGAGCAGATCGTAACAGGAAGGATAAATGATATAATGACCGCTGCTATCAAGGAAAATGACTATGCAACCCGTTCATTCATTAACTGGTATGTTGACGAACAGGTCGAGGAAGAGGCAAATGTTGAAGCCGTGATCAAAAAGCTTACCCTTATGAAAGAGTCTCCTCACGGTCTTTATATGCTTGATCAGGAACTTGCGGCAAGAGTTTTCAATCCGCCGGTTGCTCAGTAGGTGAATGATATGTCTGAAAACTTTAAAGCTGTTAAAATAACTGACACTGTTTACTGGGTCGGTGCCGTTGACTGGGGTGTGAGATACTTTCACGGCTATTCGACAAAAAGCGGCACGACCTACAATGCCTTTCTGATAATGGCAGATAAGATCACGCTTATTGACGGGGTAAAGCACGGTTTTGAAAAAGAACTGCTCGAAAGGGTTGCATCTGTTGTAGATCCGCAAAGAATAGATTACATTATCTCCAACCATTCGGAGCCCGATCACAGCGGGACAATTCCTGAGATAATTAAGGCAGTTAAGCCACAGAAAGTGTTTGCTTCAAAGAATGGGGTCAAGGCACTCAAATCACATTTTGGTGACATGGGTGTTGAGATCACGGCTGTTGATGATGGCGGTGAACTTTCGCTTGGCAACAGAACGCTGAAATTCATGGAAACGAGAATGCTTCACTGGCCTGACAGCATGTTTACATATCTTGTTGAAGAGGAGGTTCTTTTCAGTCAGGATGCTTTCGGGATGCATTACGCCTCTTCAGAAAGGTTTGATGATGAGATCCCGTGGACGAAACTCAGTGAGATGTCGGCTGAATATTATGCCAACATTATCACGCTCTACAGCAGTTTTGTTCAGGGGCTGTTCAAGAAAGTTCAGACTTCAGGTCTTTCGTTCAAGATTGTAGCACCCGATCACGGCCCGGTGTGGAGAAATATGGATAACTTCTCAAAGGTACTGGGGCTTTATCAAAGATGGTCATCAAGGACGACTTCAAGAAAAGCGGTCATAGTTTATGACACGATGTGGCATGCAACTGAAAAAATGGCCAGACATATTGAAGATGGCCTTTTAAGTACAGGCGTAAGCGTAAAAGTGCTTCCGCTTCAATCTGCAAGCAGAAGCGATGTAGCGACAGAAATGCTTGAAGCGACTGCGGTAATTGTCGGAACGCCAACGCTTAACAACAATTTGTTTCCATCAGTTGCTGATGCTCTGACCTATTTAAAAGGGTTGAAATTTCAGACTCCGTTTGGTGCGGCTTTCGGCTCATACGGATGGAGCGGTGAAGGAGTTTCTCAGATAAAACAGTATCTTACCGATATGGGTTGTGAAATTGCCGGTGCAGTAAATGCAAAGTATCAGCCCGATGAAAAGGTTGTGGCTGAATGTTTTAATTTAGGTGTCGAAATAGGAAATAAAATTATCAACAAGATCAAGTGAGGCAAAAATGAAGAAGTATGTTTGTGATGTATGCGGTTATGTTTATGACCCGGCAGTTGGTGATCCGGATGGCAATATTGCTCCCGGTGTGGCTTTCGAAGACCTTCCTGAAGACTGGCTCTGCCC
>ENA-UPTA01002854-UPTA01002854.1-activated-sludge-metagenome-genome-assembly--contig:-NODE-2854-length-17488-cov-6.473642_pt1 | contig 17488 bp, 17 predicted proteins | sample MGYA00238184_ERZ773361 | MGnify/ENA primary metagenome ERZ773361 (study PRJEB29100, sample SAMN05720205) | activated sludge metagenome | isolation source: anaerobic digester from wastewater...
CGGACCCCGGCGTGTCTGTGAAAACGAAAACAAGGAGTGCGGACAGATGAGCACCGTATCATCGATCTCGTCGGCCAGTGACATCCAGATGGATTACATGACGCTTCTGGTGACGCAACTGCAGAACCAGAACCCGTTGGATCCGATGGACAACCAGGAGATGGCGTCTCAGTTGGCGCAGTTCAACCAGCTCCAGCAGTTGGAGACGCTGAACGCGTCGTTCAGCGGCGCACTTGATCTCGCTCAGCGCAACTACGCCGGTTCGCTGATCGGCAAGGAAGTCTCCTTCAACGCGACTCTCGAAGACGACACGGTCGCGATGGTCACCGGCGAAGTCACCAAAGCCACCCTCGGAGATGGCGACGAGATCGTTCTCACCGTAGGAGATCGGACAGTCAATCTGTCGGATGTCCTGTCGATTCGGGGTTGACAGAACATTTGCAGAGTCCAATAAAAAGGAGAGCCAGTTTATGTCATACGCGTTGTCTTCAGGTGTTGCGGGGATGCAGGCGCATCAGCAGATGCTGGACGTCGCAGGAAACAACCTGGCGAACGTCAATACGACGGGGTTCAAGTCCAGCCGGACGAATTTCAGCGAGTTGCTCAGTCAGACCTTGTCGGAGGCGTCCCAGCCAACCCAGAACGTCGGTGGAACGAATCCCATGCAGATGGGCAGCGGTGTCGCCGTGTCGAGCATTACCCCGGATATGACCCAGGGCAGCATCGTCGATAGCGGCAACGCCACGGATATGGCCATCGACGGCGAAGGCTACTTCGTCGTCAGCAACGGCGAGCAGCTCTTGTACACGCGGGCCGGCGCATTCAGCGTGGATGCGAACAGTTACCTGGTTGACTCCGCGACGGGGTACCGGGTTCAGCGCATCGGCGTGACCGGCGAGGCGGATGGATTCCAGGTCTCGGACGACAGCAGCATCCGGATTCCCTATGATGTTGCGCTGCCGGCCCAGGCCACGTCTGAGATCACGTTCACCGGCAACCTCAGTTCCGACGCCACGGGCGTCGAGGCCGCCCAGGTGCTGTCGTCGAACGTAACGTACACGCGATCCGGCGACGATGCCTCGGCGACCACCGTGATTGGCCAGCTTGACCAATTCACAGGCGGCTCGGGCGCGAACGGCAAGTTGGGGGCGGCACAGACGGGGACCATCACGATTTCCGGATACAACCGGGACGGCAGCGATCTGAGTTCCGGCCTGACGTTTACGATCAACAGTTCGACGACGATGGGCGATCTGATCGGCCATCTCAACAACAACGTTCTGACCGATGCGACGGCGTCGCTGGCCAACGGCAAGATCATCATCACCGACGACGAGACGGGCTACAGCCGCTCGGACATCTCGATGTCCTACGCGGGGGCCGGTTCCCTGGAGACTCCATCCTATTTCGAACTGGTCTCGGTCGGAGGTGATGAGGTGCAGCCCGCGAACATTGCCGTCTACGATTCGCAGGGTGGAAAGCATGTCCTGTCGGCGGCCCTGGTGCGCACGGATGGCACGAATACGTGGGACATCGTCTTGACGTCCATCACGGGCTCGGTGCTGGAGCTCAGTCCGGAGAATCGTCGAGTCTTGGGATTGACGTTCGATGCCCAGACGGGGGCCTACTCGGGAATCACGGGCGGCGGGACAGGCGAGTTTGCCGTCACTTTTGAGCACGATCCCGACCATCCTCAGACCATCGAGTTGGGTTTCGGGACCACCGGCTCCTTCGATGGGTTGACCCAGTTCGCGGGGAACTCGACGGCTGTGGCGCGAGAACAGGACGGGTATGAATCCGGAAGTCTCTCCTCGGTGTCCGTGAACAGCGATGGTGTTCTGGTCGGGTCCTTCACGAACGGCGTGAAGAAGGATCTGGCGGCCATATCGCTGGCCTTGTTCCGGAACCCGTCGGGGCTCGAGAGCGCGGGCAGCGGCTATTTCACCGCGTCGGCGAACTCCGGCATGGCGGTGATCACTCAGGCGACCAGCGGGGGCGCCGGCTCGATTCAGGGTTACGCTCTGGAGAAGTCCAACGCGGACATCGCCAATGAGTTCGTGAGTCTGATCGAAGCGCAAAACGGTTACCAGGCGAATGCCCGAACCATCACCGTCGCGAACGAAATCCTCCAGGAGCTGGTGAACCTCATTCGGTAGGGTGACGTTGGGAACATCATGCTGGGAACTGAACAAATCTTGCTGCAACTGACGGCCCTGGAACGGTGGGAGGCCGCCCGCCAAATGGGCAGCGGGCGCTCGCCCATACACGGGACGTTGCTGGCCGTTGTCCTGTTGGTCGTGTTGGTCGTGCTGTTGATCTGGGTAAGCTATTCGCGATGGGCGCAGAACCGAAGCCGGACACGCGAGGTCTTCACAGAGAACGCATTGCGACGGGGGCTTGGAACGCGGGACCGCCAGATTCTGCTGGCCGTCGTGCTGAGAAGTGGATTGCGACGGACCTAGGACGTATTCACCGCGGTCAATGCCTTCGATCGTGGCGCGATCAAGTTGCTGACGGAGTTCTCTCGGACTCGCACGACGCAGGAAAACGAGCACCTTCGCATGGAAATCGGCCGGCTGCGCGAGAAACTGGGCTTCCAGATCGCCTCCGTGGGACCCGACATGGCGGCGCTCGGGCCGGCCGGCAGCCGCGATATTGCTGTGGGCAAGATCATCGAGTTGACCCGTACCCGGCCGGCGGACGCCCTCGTGATTCGTGGCGAAGTCGTGAGGAACGATGAAATCGAATTTGCCGTGAAACTGGCATCGCCAATCGAAGGCCGAGTCGGCGACTGCTGGCTGGCCCGGCATTACACGGGCCTGTCCGCATGGGAGTTCGACACCTCGACCGTCAGTTGCGATGGGACGCGTCTGATTCTGAATCACTGCGAAAAGGTGCAATCCACGAACCGTCGGCGGTTCCCTCGCGTTCCGGTTTGCGGCCATGCCCTGGTCGCCTATCTGCCGTTCAGACAGGCGCGTTCGTCCCGGTCGGCGATGGGGACCCTCACCGGGGCGTCGTCGCGGGCTGCTGGAAGCGTTCCGACAAACGATGCGCCAGTGTTCGCGAAGGGGCGGATCACGGAATTGGCGGGGCCGGGCTTGCGGATCGAAACCTCTTTGCAGATGCACCCGGGCGACAGGGTCCTTGTGGTGTTCACGTTCGATCAGAACGTCCCTGAAGTCCCCGGCGGATGGGGCACCGTCTCGGGCATTGGCCGGGTGCGGCACTGCCGGGGCGAGGGACCCGAGAGATCCGTTGCGATCGAGCTGACGGGCTTGAGCGATACGGAGATCGACGAATTGGCGTACATCACCGCGGCGATGGCGTCCCGCGAAGACGAGTACGGTGCGCAGGGCCAAACAAAAAACGTGGGGATGTCCACGCCGGTCGTGGTTGCCGCCAGGAACGCGACGTAGCCATAGGAGTCTGACGTGACGGATTTCGGAGCACAAGTCGGCGCGAGTCTGAATGCCCTGACCAGGGAATTCGACATTATTGCGCACAATATGGCAAACGTCGGCACGACAGGCTTCAAACGCCGGTGCAACAGTTTTACGCAGGTGCTTGCGGCCCAGGAGGCGGGCCAGGAACAGGGCGAAGAAGGGGGGGGCCAGGGGCTCTTCGACTTTTCCCAGGGCACTCTGATGCAGACGGATCGTTCGCTCGATCTGGCGTTGCATGGAGAGGGGTTCTTTGTGATCGAGACCCCGGAAGGTCCGGTGTACACCCGACACGGGATCTTCAGCACGAATCAGAACGGGCAGATCGTGGATATGTCGGGCCGCATTGTCGCCGGGACGTCGGGCCCGTTGATTATCCCTCCGAATGTGTCGGTCGCGGATGTCCGCGTCACCGGCGACGGGCAGGTTCTTGCAGGACAGGGTTCGATCGGCAAGTTGCGCATTGTGGACTTCCCCGCTGCGCAGGACAAACTCCTGCCTGTGGGGGAGAGTTGTTTCGTAGCGCCGGAGGAGCTGGAGCCGGAGGAGGCTGCGAAAGTGGTCGTGAAACAGGGCTATCAGGAGGCGTCCAACGTCAAGCTCGTCGACGAGATGGTGAACATGATCCTCGTCTCCAGGATGTACGAGGCCAACATGAGGCTGGTTTCTGTGAAGCGGGATTCGACGAGCGCCGCAATGGGGGTAGCCATGGGATGAAGAGGAACGTGGTACGACGATTGACGATGCAGAGATTGTGGATGTGGACGACTGTCGAGTTGAGCCGGCCCTTTGAAATCCATGGAGACAGCTTATGATGCGAGCGTTTTCCGCCTCGGCCACAGGAATGATGGCCCAGGAAATGCTGGTGAACGTGATCGCCAACAACCTGGCGAACGTGAACACGACAGGCTTCAAACGCAGCCAGGTCGAATTCCAGGACCTGCTCTACACGAAACAACGGGAGGCCGGCGCGGAGGTGGCGTCCGGGGTTTACGCACCGACCGGCATGGAGGTCGGAACCGGCGTGCGGGTCTCCTCCACAACGCGGGTCTTCACCGTGGGAGACTTCAACAACACCGGGCGCAACCTCGACGTCGCCATCCGCGGCGACGGGTTCTTCCAGGTGACCATGCCGGACGGCGACGTTCGATATACGCGGGACGGATCGCTCCTGGTCAATGCCGAGGGGCAGCTCGTCACTGCGGCCGGCTACCAACTGGAGCCGGCGATCTCGATTCCGACGAACGCCACCTCGATCGAGATCGCTGCCGACGGCGGGGTCAACGTCACGGATCCGGAGGGCGTCACGTCCGTGGTCGGCACCATTCAGTTGGCTCGCTTCTCCAATCCATCCGGCCTCGCCAGCCAGGGGGACAACCTCTACGCCACCACGGAAGCCAGTGGCGCCGCCGTGATTGGGACTGCAGGGCAGGACGGCCTCGGAGAGATCCAGTCCGGCTTTCTGGAGAAATCCAACGTCCAGATGGTGACCGAGCTGGTGAACCTGATCACCGCGCAGCGAGCGTACGAAATCAACTCGCGCGCGATCAAAGCGGGCGATGAAATGCTCCAGAACACGAACAACATCTTCTGACGGGAACAGATCATGGATTTCAGGCTCTTTCAGGTTGTGCTGCTTGTCGGCGTGGCGTTGCCGGCGGGTTCGCTCGCCGCCGCGGAAACGGGGAACGTCGCCGACGTCGCGGCCTGTCCTTTGCAGGTGCACCTGCCCCGTGAAATCACCGTCAAAGACGGACGGCTGACCTTGGGGCAGATCAGTGTGTTGCGCGGCGACTCGTCGCTTGTGGCCGCGGCTGCCAAGGTCGCCCTGGGGCGACTCTCAATGCCGGGGCAGAGGGCCGTGCTGGATCGGCCGACGATCCTGAGCCGGTTGGCCTCGCACGGCATCGTCGGCGAGCAGGTCCGGATGACCGGCGCCGATGTCGTCGCAGTTCGCCGCTTTCACAGAAGCATCGATTCGGAAGAGTTCATCGAGGTTGGACGCACCTTCCTCCGCCAGCATCCACCGGCTCCCATGATCTGCGAAGTGATCGCTTCCACGACGCCCAAAGACCTGGTTCTGTCCGAGGATGTGAACGACCTGCAGGTCGTGCCGCGATATGTCAAGAGCGGGGCACGCGGTCACGTGGCCGTCCAGATCGCGATCACGGCCGATGGCGAGGAGATCGGTGTGCGGAACGTTCTGTTCCGATTGAAATACCAATGCCGGCGGGTCGTGACCGCCCGAGAGATCGCCGAGGGGACGGTGCTCACTCCGGAGGACGTGAAGATCGAGACCGTGGCTTCCGATCGCCCTGAGCCGGCGGATTGGAAGCCGCCCTACGGCCTGGTCGTCGCTCGGAATCTGCCGGAGAACATGGAGTTGCAGGCGGATATGGTGACCATGGCGCAGTCGCCCGTCGTGATCCGGCGCAATGAGGCCGTCGTGATCCGGCTCGAACGGCCTGGATTGCTCGTCACGGCGGTTGGCACGGTTCTGCAGGAAGGCCGGACCGGCGAGTATGTGAAGGTGCGAAACGCCGATTCCAGCCGGATTATCGTGTGCAAGGTGAACGCGGACGGAAGCGTCGAACCGATACTATAGAACCACTGTTTTTCGGTTTGCCGCGGCATGCGGCGGACCCAAGGAGTGCATATGAGCAGGGAGACCATGCAAATCAGCGCGACGCTGATCCTGACGCTGCTCTTGGGAGAATACGTTCAGGCCGGATCGATCTGGGCCAAACGGGACAAGAACATGCAGACGATGTACACCGACGATGTTGCCCGCGGCATCGGAGACGTTCTGACGATCAAGATCACCGAAGAGAGCACGGTGGATAACAAGGCCAAACGCGACCTGCAGAAACAGACGGCCCGGTCGAGCGATTTCGACGGGGAACTGAACATCGACCACATCCTGCCGAGCATTCCGGGCTTCACGATGGACGCAGCATCGAACAACACGCTCACGGGCAAGGCGGACTACAAGGACGAGCGCAGCTTCGAGGATCGCGTCAGCGTCGTCGTGCTGGACGTCCTGCCGAACGGGAATCTCGTCGTCACCGGCACGCGGGACCGCAACATCGCGGGCGATATCCAAACGATCGAGGTCAGCGGCATCGTTCGACCGAGCGACATCGCGTTCGATAATACGGTCAAGAGCGAACAAGTCGCCAACTTCCGTATTGTCACGAAGAACAACGGCGTCTCCGCCGCGTTCACCCGGCCGGGCATGTTCGGCCGGCTCTTTGACATTCTCTGGCCCTGGTGATCGAGCGGGGGAGGAATTCGATCCCCCGTCCTGGAGCTGAGATCAGGAGGTTTCTCGTGGAGAGAGCATTGTCAAACAGGCATACATTGAGTCTCGTCGTTGGGATGTTGCTGTCTTTGGGATTCAGCGGCGTCGCTCGTTGCGAGCGGATCAAGGACATCGTCGAGATCCAAGGCATCCGCAGCAACCCGCTGACCGGCGTTGGCCTGGTGACCGGCTTGGCCGGGACGGGCGACAAAACCCTGCTGTCCCGGCAGATGCTGACGAATGTGCTGCGCGATTCGGGTCTGGTCCTGTCTCCCTCGGATCTGACGGGCGAAAACACGGCGGTGGTGATGGTTACAGCCGAACTGGGTCCGTTCGACCGCGAGGGGATGAGGATTGACGTCGATGTCTCGGCTCTCGGCGACGCGAAGACTCTCCAGGGGGCGATTCTGCTGCCGACGCCGCTGCGGGGGCTCGATGGCCAGGTCTATGCAGTGGCCGAGGGCGGCGTATCCCTCGGCGGCTGGACCGCCACCGGCAACCAGGCCTCCATCTCGAAGAACCACCCGACCGTCGGCCGCATCCCGGACGGCGCCCTTGTCGAACGATCGGAACTGGCCACATTCGTCGAGCAGGCGGCCGGCTTGCGATATCTGACGCTCAACCTCCGCAACAGCGATTTTACCACCGCGCAGCGCGTCAGCGAGGCGATCAACAAAGCCTATCCGGGAGTTGCGATCGTGCTGGATGCCGGCGCGATTCGCGTGGGCGTTCCGCCTGAAACCACAGCGGAAGGCATCATTCCCTTCATCGATGAAATCACGCTCAAAGAGGTGACGGTCGATACGGTCGCCACCGTCGTGATCAACGAGCGCACCGGCACGATTGTGGTTGGCGAAAACGTGGGGATTTCCTCGGTCGCCATCGCGCAGGGCAGTCTGGTGGTCAAAGTGAAGGAAACGGCTCAGGCTTCGCAACCGACGACGCCGTTCACGGACGGGGCCACCACCGAGGTGATCCCCGATACGTCGTTGGACATCGAGGAGCAGAGCGCTTATCTGATCCCGATGTCACGGACGGTGACGGTGTCCGAACTGGCCAAAACGCTGAATGCCATCGGCGCCTCGCCACGCGACCTGGTTGCGATTTTCGACGCCCTGAAGAAGGCCGGGGCTCTTCAGGCAAAGCTGGTTCTCATGTAGGAACGGTCGATGGATGAAATCGAATCAATCGGAATGTCAGGCCCCCTGTCTCTGACCGAGATCCCGGGGCGGACCGCGTGCAGCGTGTCGATCCGCTCTGGTCAGGGCACGCAGGCTGGCGGCGAGGTGCGGACCGGGGACAGCGATCCGGCCGCCGCACGCCGGCGCGATCTGCAGGAGCAGCAGATCGGAAAGGACTTCGAGTCCGTCCTGTTGAGCAAGGTCTTCGAGCAGGTGCAGGCTTCGATTCAGGACAGCGGCTTCGATGAAGAGGACGGGGGCGCCCAGCAGGTTCGGGGATTGTTCTGGTACTACCTGGCCCAGGATGTCTCGGAGAAGGGCGGTTTCGGGCTCTGGAAGGATGTCTACCAACAGATCAAGCAGATGGAAGACGCAGGCGACCCCGCGGGGTCCGTTGACGAGGAATTGTAGCGATGGCATTGCCGAAGATGAAGAGTGGCTCGCAGTTCGTGGAGCCCCGTGTGGATATCCAGACGCAGGTGACGGCCTTGCTGGACGTGCTCGACGAGGACATCCGGCACGTCGAAGACACTCTTTTCCGGCTGGATACGCTCCGGGAACTGCTCATCAAGCGGGATCACGATGCGCTCGAGAAACTGCTGGTCGAGACACGCAAGCAGAGCGAGAACTATACCGCCACAGAACTCCGGCGGCAGGGCGTTCGCCGGGATCTGGCAAAGGAACTCGGGTGGACAGAAGGGGATCTGACCGTGACGAAGCTGTTGCCGCGCGTGGCGGAGCCTCTGGCGGACGCGTTGACCGAGCGGCAGACGAGACTGAAAGCCTTGATCTCCCGATTGAAGCGAGAGCATACTCTCACCGCGATGCTGATCCTTGACTGCAGGAGATTCAATCGCTCGCTGCTGGATGTATTCCTGGGACCTGCGGCCAAGACGGGTGCGGTGTACAGTCCCACCGGGTCCGTGAGGCCGCCGACTGGCACGGCGCTGCTGAACATGCAGTTCTGAGAAAGGTCATGGGCGGATGGATTCCCGCCGGATCGGAATGGAAGAATGTCGGATTACACCATAGGGTTGACAGGACTGACCGCGGCCGCCACCGCTCTGGAGATCGTCGGGAACAACGTCTCCAATGCCTCGACGGACGGGTACCATCGCCAGCGGGTGGAACTCACTCCCTCCTCATATGGCAAGGCGGGAAGCGTTGCCGTCGGCGCGGGAGTGGACGTGGCGGGGGTGACTCGTCTGCTGGATAAGCTCCTGGAAGATGAAATTTTGAGCCAGCAGTCCTCCTACGGGCAGATCAGCCAGGAACTGTCCGTGATGACTACCGTGGAGACTACATTTGGCGAATTTGCGGAAGACAGCGGGCTGAACGCCACGATTGACGAGTTCTTCAGCGCCCTGGAGGGATTGGCGGCTCATCCGATGGAGAGCGTGTACCGCAGCGACGTGGTCAGTGCGGCGAAGGTGATGTGCAGCGAATTCCAGCGGCTGGGCACCTCCGTGGCGGAACTGCAGAGCCAGATTGTGCTGGAAGCCCGAAACATCGGCGATTCGATCAACTCGCTCGTCTCGCAGATCGCCGAGTTGAACGGGCGGATCCAGAATATCGAGGTCACCGGGGCGCAGGCAAATAACCTCCGCGATCAGCGAGACCAACTGATCTCCCAACTGGCCGAGTTTGTGACCGTCGAGACGCAGGGGCGGGAGCACGGCATCGTCGATGTCTCCATCGGCGGACTGCCCGTGGTTTCGGGAACACTGTCTCTCGATCTCTTCGTGGGCCTCATGGACGATGGGACGCTGGACGTCTCCCCGGCGGCCAGTCAGGGACGGAGCCTCGATGTGGAGGGAGGGGAACTCGGGGGATTGTTGAGGTTGAACAATGAGCTGCTCGATAACGTTGGGAACGAACTGGACAAACTGGCCAAGGCGATCATCGACAACGTGAATCGGTACCAGGTCCAGGGCCTGGGCGAGGACGGATCGTTTACCGAGCTGACCGGCTGGGGCGTCGGCGATGGGACTCTGTCGTCGCTCAGCTCGGAGGTGACGGATGGGTCGTTCTACATCCGCTTGACTGACACCATGACCGGCGAAATCGAGCGTTACGAGATCGAGGTGAACGCCTCGGGGGCGCCGCCGGATACGGCCGAATCGATTGCGGCCAAAATCAACGCGATATCCGGTCTCAGCGCCTCGGTCATTTCCTCGCAACTGCACATTGTGTCCGAACAGAACCACCTGTTCGATTTTATGCCGGCGGTCCTGCCCGAGCCTACGAACACCAGTTTCACCGCGGCGTCTCCTGCAACGGTGTCCGTCTCGGGCGTCTATGAGGGGGATGAGAGCGGAATGCTCATCCTTACGACCGTGGGGACGGGGACGGTTGGCAATGGGATCTTGCGGCTGAACGTGACCGATGCAGACGGGAATCTCGTCAGCACGTTGAATATCGGGGAGGGATATGCCGCCGGCGACTCGCTGGATTTGGGCAACGGGATCCGGATCCAGGTGGGTACGGGGCAATTCAACCACGGAGACAGTTGTGAAATCGAGGTCCTTACCTCCTCGGACACCTCCGGTTTTCTGGCGGCGGTTGGGATGAACACCTTCTTCTCCGGGGCCAGTGCTTCGGAAATGCAGGTTTGCGGCGATATCTCCGAGTCGCCGGACCGGGTCGCCACCTGCTATGGCGCCGATCTGACGGACAACACGGCGGCTCTGCGCCTGGCGGGCGTGCAGGACGAGGAGGTGAATGGACTCGCCGGGATGACCGTGAACGAATACTACCAGCGTCTCGTGACCGGTGTCGGTCAGGAGGTGGCTCTGCTGGAATCTCGCCAGGCGAATGTCGAAGCCATGTTGCAGAACCTGGGAAACCAGAGGGACGGAACCAGCGGGGTCAATGTGAACGACGAGGCCGCGCGGTTGATGGTCTTCCAGCAGATGTATCAGGCGATGGCGGAGTACATGAGCACGCTCCAGACCACGATGGACACGCTGATGAATATGATTTGAGAGGCGTATATGAGTGGATCGCTCACGAGCATATACAACAATGTCAGTTATGCCCTGAATCTGCAATCCATGGCGATGACGCTGCTGCAGGAACAGGCATCGAGCGGAAACCGGGTCAATCGGGCGTCCGACAGCCCGTCGGAGGCGTATCGGATCCTGGGATTGAATTCCCAGGAGCGATCCTTGTCGGATTACCAGGGAACCGTCTCCGAGCTGATCGGCAACCTGGAGATCTCCTCGACGATCATCGCCGACATGTCGTCCGAACTGGCGTCCGTCGAGACGCTTCTGACGCAGATCGTCGGCGGCGTTTACGACGAGGAGGGACAAAGACGCATCGCCGAAAAGATAGACAGCGCCCTCGAGCAATTGGTCTCGCTGGCGAATACCCGGCATGCGAGCCAGTACCTGTTCGGCGGCGCCGACACGAGCAAGGCACCCTACAAGATCATCCGTGACGACGGGCAGATCGCCGATGTCGTCTACCAGGGGAGCGACACGTCGCGCAGCATCAACGTGTCGTCCGGCTTGGCGATCGAGACATACCAGATCGGGGACAAGATTTTTCATTCGAACGACCGCGAAATCCCCGTTTTTCTCGGCCACACGGGCGCGGCGGCGGGGACCGGAACGTCCACCGTGGAAGGGGATGCCTGGTTGACGGTGGACCATGATGGCACAAACTACCGCGTTTCCATCGATGACGGCGCCACATTCACGACGGTTCCCGTCGGCGGGGACGCCAACTTGGCCGTGACGGATTCCCGCACGGGCAAAGTCCTCTATGTCGATACGACCGCTCTTACCGCCACCGGCGCCGAGTTGGTCCGTGTGGGGGGAACCTATGATGCTTTCCATACGCTGATCAGTTTGCGCGACATCCTCCTGAATGAGCGAGGACTGACGACTCAGGAAGTGATCGATTACACGAGCGAATGTGTTGCGGCGGTGGACGAGGTCTACAACCTGCTGCTCCAGGCCGAGGTCGCTGTCGGGTCGAAGACCGGCTTCCTGGAGACGCTCAGCGACAATCTCGAAGACATGGAGTACGACACCAAAGACGAGACGACGCGATTGCAGGAGGCGGATATCGCCCAGATCACCATCGACCTGGCCCGTCTCGAAGTGCTCTACCAGATGTCTCTTTCTGTGGCGGGCCAGCTCTTGAGCACGTCCCTGCTGGATTACATCCGATGATTCTTCGGTTGTTGCCGCGGAGGGATTGGTTTCTCCCATCGTGAGAGACGTTCCCTACCTGTATGACTGGTTTGCATACGCAAGTGTTCGATTTCTATCCGGCGGGTCCCCGCGAGGTCGCGAAGAAGGCATTCGTGAGGGTTTGGGCAGGATGGCATGCGGTTTGCAACACTGGCGGCGGATTATGACCACCCGCGGGTGATCGCAGAGAATGGAGTAGATCAGATGACAACGCAGACGGATTTGAACCACTACCAGAGGGGATTGGAACTGGCCTCGGCAGGCCGGCACCAGGAAGGGCTCAATTGCATACGCGAGCACCTTCGGATCGCGCCGAACGACGCCCAGGCTCTCAACGACGCCGGCGCCATTCTGCATTGCCTGGGCCGCAGCGGGGAAGCCGTCGGTTATCTGACGAAGGCGAGGAGCCTCAAGAACGAAAGTGCGGAGATCGTCTGGAACCTGATCGAGGTGTACCTGGCGAGTGGACGAGCGGTCGAGGCCTGCTCGCTGTTCGACACCATGGAACGCATGAAGATACTGAACGTCGAGGTGCTCAACAGAACGGCCACCTTGTTGCTGGATCAAGGCAGGAAGGGACAGGCCATCGAGGTGCTCCTCCGTTCGTGCCGGTTGTGGCCCGAGCAGGAAGTGCTCAAGCCCATGCTTGACGTGGTCCGCAGCAGACGTCCGAAGGTGGCCTTCTTCCGCGATCTCATCGCGCAGGGCAGCGGCGAGGACGGGGTCTTTGCCGAAGCATGCGAATTCATCCAGCAACGTTTTCAGACGGAGTTCTACTCCCGGCCCGATGGCGCGCTGTCCGGCGAGCCCCTTGACGGCGTGCGCGGATCCGAACGCGGGACCGCGAAAGTCGCGAATCTCGTCCGATGGAGCGACATCGCCTGGTTCGATGGCGGTGGCGAAATGGCTGTGGAAGCCTCCCGTCTGGGGGACGACTCCCGAATTGTTGTGAGCCTGCGACGCTCGGATCTGCGAGGTCGCTGGGCGAAGGACGTTCGATGGGAAAACGTGAGTATCCTCGTTCAAATCGGCGGCCCCGCGACGCCGTTGTCCATCGGCTCGCCTGTAGAGGACATGCTTCTCGAACAGGTGCCCGATATCCGCAATCGCACCCGACTGGTCGTCGTGCCCAACGGGATCGACCTTGGCCGCTACACGCTTCGCCGGCGGGAACGGGGCAAGCACCTCGCCTGCATCGGCTGCCTGACGACGGAGGCCAATCCGGCCCTGCTCGTCCAGTGCATGCAGAAACTGCATTACATCGACCCCGGATACAGGTTGTCGTTTGCCGGGAACTTCGAAAACTCGCTGCTCGAACAGTATCTGCGTCACATGGTCCGAACTCTGAACCTGGAGGATGTCGTCACCTTCGAGCCCCCGTGCGGGGAACTGAACCACTGGCTGAGCGACAAACATTTCATCGTTGCCGCCGGGATCAGCGAGAACCAGGTCGAGGCCCTGCTGGCCGGCATGGCCTGCGGACTCAAGCCTGTCATTCACAATTTCCCGGGGGCCGATAAACTGTTCCCGCAGCGGCACCTGTTCAACATTGCCGAACAGTTCTGTGAACTGGTGCTCGCCCGCGATTACGAGCCCGAGCAATACCGCAAGTTCGTAGAACGGCATTATCGCATCGAGGAGCAGTTGGGTCGGATCAATGGGATTCTCCAGCAACTGGAGGCGGAGATCGAATCTCATGCGGCGGCCCAGACCGAGCCTTGCGGTTTCTCCAATCCGGGAGGCTCGGCGAGGCGATAGCTTGCGGCGGTGCGTATGATGGAACACCCTCTCGGAGTCACGACCGGTCAGTTGCGCCCAAATGGGGCGGCGAGCCAGGGCCCGCTGGTAAGCGTGCTGTTGCCGACCTACAACCGGCGACGCTACTTGCCGGCGGCTCTCGCCAGCGCGCTGACGCAAACGCACCGCGAACTGGAGATCTTCGTCATTCGCGACGGCGGACAGGAGGTGGCCGACGTGGTTGGGTCGTTCCGCGATCCGCGAGTGGTCCTGATCGACAGAAAGGACAATCGAGGCAAACCCTATTCGCTGAACGAAGCGCTCCGGCGGGCCCAGGGCCAATACGTCGCCTACCTGGACGACGACGACGCCTGGTACCCCCATCACGTCGAGACCCTGGTTCGGACTCTCGAGACACAGACCGACTGTCAGGCGGCCTACAGCGATTTGTACCGGGTCTATTGCGAGATCCAGCCGGACGGCGAACGGCTTGTCCGCAGTAAATATGTCGAAATCAGCCGGGATTTCGACCGGTTTCTGATGCTGTACTTCAACCACGTCCTGCACGTGTCGCTGATGCACCGCCGGGACCTGCTCGACAAAACGGGACCCTACACCGAGAATCTGAACATCCTGATCGACTGGGACATCACGCGTCGGATGGCCTTCTTCTCCGATTTCCATCACGTGCTGACGATCACCGGAGAATTCTACTGTCCGTTGAACCAATCGGATCGGATCTCGGATGTTCGGCGGAGGGACTCGGAAGATTATCTCCGCAACATATTGACGATTCGGACGAATCTGCCACCGAAGCCCTGGCCCAAGGTGGACGAGCTGTCGATCATCGTCGCGATGGACCGGCTGGATCAGAACGTCGGGCAGATGCTGATGCGGTTGTGGCGGCATACGTTCTATCCCTATCGTCTGTACATTCCTCTTCCGCCGGCGGATTTGTCGCGTCTGAACATCGCGATGCCGAATGTCGTGCTTGTGCCTGTTGAACCCCAGAGTTCCGTGGAGGAGCGGGTGGACGTCGCGATGTTGCAGGCCGAAGGCAAGTACGTGGCGGTGGTGCCGTCGGGAACGCAGCCTCACGACCTCTGGGTCGAAGATCCGGTGCATGCGCTCATCCAGAACGGAACGAATCGAGAGGCGTTCCTGATCGTGGGAAAGGACGGCACGCGAGGCGGGATCGTCGTCCGACGGTCCGATCTGTTACGGGCGAGACGGGCTTTCACGCACCTCTCGGTTGAGGCTTCGCTGACTGCCAGCGGCATTCGGGTCCGGCCTCCGCGCGAGGAAGAGCTTCCGTTCCAGTTCGACGAGGCCCTGCGTTACGGCAAACTGGCGGAGACGGATGGGGACTGGGACGCTGCCGCTCGCATGTTCGAGCGGACGGGACAGCGGTATCGCAACGAGTTGTGGATGAAAACGATGGCGGCCCGCGCCCATTTCGAGGCGGGGAACCGCGAACGGGCCGGCCGGCTGAGCCGGGAAGTGAATCGTGTCCGTCCGACGATCGACACCCTGTTGCTCGAGGCGAAGGTGTGTCGCTGGGAACGGGATTTCCCCGGGGCGATCCGGCTTCTCAACAGGGCCGCGCAAGGACTTGCAGGGTGTATGGATCCCGAGGCCCATCGCTGGGAAACGGGCGTTCGATGTGAGCAGACGCTGGGGGGAGTTTAGGACTGCAACCGCTATGGACATCATGAATACCAATGAGATCGAGAAGTACAAACTGACGCAGCATTACGAGGTGTTGCGCGAGTTGGGCGATTGCTATACCTCGGTCGGCGACTATGGCCAGGCCCAGCGATGCTATGAAAAAGCGGCTTTGCTGGGGCCGGACGAGCCGGGACCGTACGTGGGCCTGGGGGTCGCCGCACTTCAGACGGGCAAACTGGACGACGCGGAGATCGCGTTTCGCGTCGCCTGCCGGTTGGATGCGAAGTGCGCCAAGGCCCATGCCGGCCTTGCGATGGTGGCTCAGCAACGCCGCGATTATCCGCGATCCTTCGATCTCTACATGAAGTCGCTCGAGCTGGACAGCGACAACATCACGGCGCTCCTGGGACTGTTCCAGGTCTCGTGCGAGATGGGCTCCTTCGCGAAGGTGATCTATTACCTCCAGGTGTATCTCGACATGCATCCAGGCGACGTGTCCGTGATGTTTGCTCTCTCGGCGCTGTATCTCAAGGACGGCCAGACCGAACAGGCGAGGGACATGCTGCGCAACCTGCTGGCGCTGGAGCCGGGAAATCAGGACGCCGTGAACCTGCTCGAGGAGGTGGAACACACGATGGCCGGGGTGGGACAGGCGTAACGATGCGATGCGAACGTCACACGGATGATGAACGGAAAGAAAGAGAGCTGCTGGCCGCTCTCCGCCAACTCCTCGAAAGGCAATTGACCGCGAGTCACGAAGGGAACGTGACGCGGGTCGCACAGTTGAGCGAACGGGCGAACGCCATCGTGGACGCAATCGTCCAACGCGGAGGCATCGCGGAGGACGAGTCCGAAGGCGTGGACGACCTGAAGAAGCTGTATGGCGAGCTGATCCAAATGACACAGGCCCAGCAGGCCGATGTCCAGAACAGGCTCAGGCAGGTACGCCGGGTGAAACGGGCCGTCACCGCCTACGGGGGATACGACAGGATCGCAAGAAAACCGTCTTCGCGACTGGGTTGAAAATGGAGTGTATCCGATGAACATCTCTGCAATCGGTTTGGGCAAGTTGGGATTGTGCTCGGCGGCGTGCTTCGCGAGCAAAGGACATCATGTGATTGGCGTCGACTCGAACGATCGACACGTCGATGCCCTGACGCGAGGTGAATGTCCCATCGATGAGACGGGCCTGCCCGATCTTCTGGCCCGGTGCCGGCGCAACATGGAGTTCACGGCCGATTTCGGCTACGCCGTGCAAAACAGCGACATCACCCTGATTACCGTCCCCACTCCGAGCAATCCGGACGGCCGCTTCTCCAACAGTTACGTCGAGGCCGTCTTGAGCCGACTGGCTCCCGCGTTGAGGGCGAAATCGACGTTTCACATTGTCGGCGTGGTCTCGACGGTCATGCCCGGCGCCTGCGAGCGCATCTTCAAGCCCAGGCTGGAAATGCTGACCGGCAAGCTCTGTCGGCGGGATTTCGGCCTGTTGTACAACCCCGAGTTCGTGGCGCTCGGTTCGGTCATCCACGACTTCCTCAATCCCGACATGCTGTTGATCGGCGCCTCGGACGACCGATCCGCCCAGGCGGCCAGAGAGCTGTATTCCACCGTGGTCGAGAGCGATCCGTACTATGCTCTGATGAGTCTGACCAACGCGGAGATCACGAAATTGAGCCTCAATTGCTACGTGACGATGAAGATCAGCTTCGCCAACGAGCTGGCGGCGATCTGCGAGAACATCTCCGGCGCGGACGGCAGTTACGCGCTGGCCGGTTTGACGCCTGGAACGGTGACGATCGTCCAGCAGATCCCTGCTGGCTGGCGTCCTACCTCGCCGCCGTCGACCAGCCAAACCGTGCTGGTGCGCAACGGCGACGCCGTCTCGAACCTCGACTTCGGGAATGAGCGGATCAAAGACTCCATCATTCGCGGCACGGTGTTCGCCGATTCCAA
>ENA-UPTA01002855-UPTA01002855.1-activated-sludge-metagenome-genome-assembly--contig:-NODE-2855-length-17484-cov-8.582248_pt1 | contig 17484 bp, 30 predicted proteins | sample MGYA00238184_ERZ773361 | MGnify/ENA primary metagenome ERZ773361 (study PRJEB29100, sample SAMN05720205) | activated sludge metagenome | isolation source: anaerobic digester from wastewater...
GAAGGTCGCATCGATCGAGTACGATCCCAACCGCTCGGCAAGGATCGCTCTGATCAATTACGCCGACGGCGAGAAGAGATATATTCTCGCACCCGTCGGTCTTGGGGTCGGAGATACCATCACGGCGGGACCGGATTCGGACATCCGCCCCGGGAATGCCCTCAAGCTGAGTGATATCCCTGTGGGAACCTTCATCCACAATATCGAGCTCGAACCGGGCCGCGGCGGTGTACTGGTCAGGTCTGCCGGAACCTCGGCACAGCTCATGGCCAAGGAGGGCAAGAAGGCCTTCATCAGGCTTCCCAGCGGAGAGCTCCGTCTGGCCCTGCTTGAGTGCATGGCAACTATCGGACAGATAGGCAACGAGGACCATGAGAACCTTACTCACGGCAAGGCGGGCAAGACCCGCTGGCTGGGGAGGCGGCCTCACGTCAGAGGCATGGTCATGAACCCCGTAGACCACCCCATGGGCGGTGGAGAGGGGCGGAGCAAGTCGCACAAGCACCCGGTATCTCCTTGGGGGACGCCCGCCAAGGGGTACAGAACCCGTAAACGCAAGCCGTCGGACAAGTTCATCGTACGGCGCCGTTACGAGAAGTAGTGGTAGGGAGGGACGGAAATGGCTCGTTCCACGAAGAAGGGACCCTTTGTCGAGCAGAAGCTTCTCCGCAAGGTAGAGGCCATGAACGAAGAAGGCAAGAAAAGAGTCATCAAGACGTGGTCCAGGCGTTCCACCATAGTTCCGGACATGATCGGGCACACCATCGCCGTTCACAACGGCAGGACCCATATCCCGATCTTCATAAGCGAGAACATGGTCGGTCACAAACTTGGGGAGTTCGCTCCCACGCGCAAGTTCGGCGGTCACGCCGGGCAGGAACGCTCCACCCGCGTCCGTTAGGAGGGGCTTTTTATGGAAGCTAAAGCTATTGCAAGGCAGGTGCGACTTTCGCCTACCAAATCGAGGCAGGTCCTCACGCTGATCAGGGGCAAGAAGGCCGGTCAGGCGCTTGATACGCTCCGGTTCACCCCGAAGAAGGCCGCCAGGGTCGTCGAGAAGGTTCTGAAGAGCGCGATCGCCAATGCCGAGCATAACTATGGAATGGATATGGATCGACTGGTTGTTGTAAAGGCCTACGCCGACCAGGGTCCATCTATGAAGCGCTGGCAGCCGGTCTCGATGGGCAGGGTGCATGCCTACAAGCATCGTACCAGCCATATCACCGTAGTGGTTGCAGAGCGCTAAGGAGGGTTGACCGTTGGGCCAGAAAGTACACCCTGTTGGGTATCGCCTTGGAATAGTGCGAGACTGGGAATCGAGATGGTACGCGGGCCGCAAGGACTACGCGGAGAAACTGCATGAGGACCTCAAGCTCAGGGAGTGGATCGTCAAAAGGTGGTCCCACGCAGGCATCTCGAAGATAGAGATCGAACGGATAGGAAAGGTCATCCGTTTTACGATCTGGACCGCACGGCCCGGTGTAGTCATCGGGAAGGGCGGCACGGAGATCCAGAAGGTCAGGGAAGAGATCCAGGAGTTGACGGGCAACAAGATCATGATCAATGTCCAGGAGATCAAGAACCCCGACAAGGAAGCCCAGGTCGTGGCTGAAGGGGTCGCTTCGGCCCTGGAGAGGCGGGTAAGCTTCCGCCGGGCCATGAAGCAGTCCATCTTCCGTGCCATGAAATCCGGTGCCGATGGTATCAAGATACAGTGCAGCGGAAGGCTTGGCGGCGCCGAGATCGCCAGAACAGAGTGGTACCTTGAGGGTCGTCTGCCCCTCTCCACTCTCAGGGTCGACATCGATTACGGCTTCGCCGAAGCCCGGACAATATACGGTGTGATAGGCATCAAGGTCTGGATCAACAGGGGTCAGGCCGTGAGACCTGCTCCTGCCGGAAGCCAGGAACCTGTCGAGAGGGGGTAGAAGGACATGCTTATGCCGAAAAGGGTGAAGTACCGCAAGCCTTTCCGACGCCCCTTGAGCGGTATGGCCAAGGGAGGCAAGACGGTTGCCTTCGGAGAGTACGGACTTCAGGCCCTTGAGTGTGCCTGGATAACCGCCCGGCAGATAGAGGCCGCCCGTGTGGCGATCTCCCGAAAGATGAAGAAGGGTGGCAAGACCTGGATCAGGATATTCCCGGACCACCCCTTCACCAAGAAGCCCCTTGAGACCCGTATGGGCAAGGGAAAGGGCAACCCGGAGTTCTGGGTGGCCCCCGTACGGAGAGGGAGGATCATGTTCGAAATAGCGGGAGTTCCAAGGGAAGTGGCCGAAAGGGCGTTTCTCACGGCATCTCACAAGCTGCCGATCAAGGTCCGCCTGGTAACCCGGGAAGGAATGGGTGGTGAATAAGGATGAATGCCAGGGAACTGCGCGAATTGTCCTTAGATGAACTGAACGACAAGCATAGACAGTTCAAGGAAGAACTTTTCAATCTCCGTTTCCAGCATGCCATTGGCCAGCTAGGGAACACCGGGCGCATCGGAGAGGTCAAGAGATCCATCGCCAGGGTTCTTACCGTTATGCGGGAGAAGGAGATCGGGCTGAAACGCCCGGTGTAGGGGGGAACTCGGGATGAATGAAAGAAACATCTCCAGAAAGACAAGAGTAGGTACCGTCGTCAGCGACCGCATGGCAAAGACGGTGGTCATCAAGGTCGACCGCATGGCCAAGCACTCCCTTTACGGCAAGCCCGTCTTGAGGAGCAAGAAGTTCATGGCCCATGACGAGGAAGAGACCTGCCGCATCGGGGACAAGATAAGGATCGAGGAGACTCGCCCCCTTAGCCGACGCAAGCGGTGGAAGGTTGTCGAGATAATCGAGAGGGCTCCGGTCCTCGGCGGCAGCCAGGATAAGGAGGCGTAGTAGATGATCCAGCTCCGGACGGTAATGAAGGTCGCCGACAACTCAGGCGCCAAGAAGATCATGTGCATCCAGGTCCTCGGGGGGAGCAGGAAACGTTACGCCTCCGTCGGTGACATCGTGGTGGCCTCCGTCAAGGAAGCCATACCCAACAGCAACGCCGGCAAGGGCGATGTAGTCAAGGCCGTTGTTGTCAGGACCAAAAAAGAGGTCCGAAGGAAAGACGGTTCCTACGTCAGGTTCGACGACAACGCGGCGGTGCTCATCGACAACAACGGCGACCCCAGGGGTACCAGGATCTTCGGCCCTGTGGCCCGCGAGCTCAGGGAGAAGCGGTTCATGAGAATCGTCTCCCTTGCTCCGGAAGTTGTTTAGGAGGAATTGGCGATGGGCAAGATCAGGATCAGAAAGGGAGACCGGGTACAGGTCATATCCGGCAAGGACAAGGGGAAAGAGGGGAAGGTCCTTCGCTGTTTCCCGGCCAGGGATCTTGTTCTGGTCGAGGGCGTTAACGTGGTCACCAAGCACGTCAAACCTTCGGCAAAGAACCCTCAGAGCGGGATAGTCAAGCAGGAGGCTCCCATTTACTCCAGCAAGGTCAAGCTCGTCTGTACGGCCTGCGGCGCCGCGACCAGGGTCGGAAGGGCCTTTCTTGAGGACGGACGGAAGGTCCGTGTCTGCAAGAAGTGCGGCGAGATAATCGATAAGGTGTAGTGGGGAGGCGACTTGACGATGCCGCGTCTGGCAGATCTTTACAAGAAGGAGATCACGGGGAAGCTCCAGAAGGAGTTCGGGTATTCCAACGTTATGGAGGTACCCCGGATCCAGAAGGTTGTCGTGAACATAGGGGTGGGAGAGGCTAAGGTGGACTACAAGTATATGGAGGCCTCCATTGCCGAACTCCGCACCATTACGGGGCAGCAGCCCATGATGAAGAGGGCCAGGAAGTCCGTTGCGGGCTTCAAGCTCCGTGAAGGGATGCCTGTGGGGTGTTCCGTTACGCTCCGGGGGGCAAGGATGTGGGAGTTCCTTGACAGGCTCATCTCCCTTGCGCTGCCCAGGATCAAGGACTTCCAGGGGCTGTCGCCCAAGGGTTTCGACGGCCACGGTAACTACAACCTTGGCCTGAAGGAGCAGCTGATATTCCCCGAGATCGATTACGACAAGGTAAGCAGGATCAGGGGGATGAACATATCCATCGTTTCCACGGCGAGATCGGATGAAGAGGCAATGAGCCTGCTTCAGGCTCTCGGAATGCCTTTTGTCAGGTAAGGGAGGAGATGTAGCGAATGGCCCGAAAAGCTATGAGAATCAAGGCCACGAGAGAACCCAAATTCAAGGTCAGGTCCTACACCAGGTGCCCTCTCTGTGGTCGTGTCCATGCCTACATGAGGCAATTCAATATGTGCCGTTGTTGCTTCCGGAAGCTGGCCCGGGAAGGCAAGATCCCCGGTGTGGTCAAGTCCAGCTGGTAGCAAGGGATGCGGTCAAGGAGGCTATTGCAATGTATGTGAATGACCCTATAGGGGACATGCTCACGCGCATCCGGAACGCCAACATGGTCTACCATGAGACGGTCGACATGCCCCTCAGCAAGGTCAAGCTGGCTATTGCCAGGATCCTCAAGGAAGAGGGCTATGTGAAGAACTTCAAGGTCGTCAACGATCCCAAGAAGCCCTACGCGACCCTCAGGTTGTTCCTTTCCTACGGTCCGCAGAAGGAGCGCGTTATCCAGGGGCTCAGAAGGATCAGCAAACCCGGACGCAGGATATATGTGCAGAAGGACGAGCTCCCAAGTGTCATGAAGGGGCTCGGGACCGCCATCATATCGACCTCCAAGGGCATGATGCCCGACGCCGAAGCCCGCAAGCTGGGCCTTGGCGGAGAAGTTGTCTGCTTCATCTGGTAGGAGGTGTCATTAGTGTCGAGAATTGGAAGGAAACTGATAGACATACCCTCCGGTGTGAGCCTTTCGGTCGATGGCGGAAAGGTCAAAGTCAAGGGGCCCAAGGGGGAGCTGTCGGTGGACCTCGTCCCCGGAATAGATATATCCGTCGAGGACAGCGCCATCAAGGTTACCCGGCAGAGCGACGACAAGAAGACCAGAGCTTACCACGGAATGATGAGGGCACTGGTAAACAACCTTGTCCAGGGTGTCAGCAGCGGATTCGAGAGACAGCTCGAGATCGTCGGTGTCGGTTGGCGTGCCCAGATGCAGGGCAAGACACTGGTGATGAACCTGGGATTCTCCCACCCTGTTGAATACAACCCCCCCGAGGGAGTGGAGATAACCACTGACGGGCCCACGAAGATCACCGTGAAGGGTATAGACAAGCAGGCCGTTGGGCACACTGCGGCGGTCATCAGGGGCTTCAGGCCGCCCGAGCCCTACAAGGGCAAGGGTATCAGGTATGTCGGCGAGCACATAATCCGTAAAGCCGGCAAGGCCGGAGCATAGCTAGTGAGGTGAAAGGGCAGGATGAAAAAGAGAACCAGGAACGATATGCGCTTGATCAGGCATCGCCGGCTTCGAAAGACCCTTTCGGGTACTGCGGAGCGCCCGCGCCTTGCTGTATTTCGCAGCCTTGACCATATGTATGCCCAGGTCATAGATGACACCAAGGGCCATACTCTGGCCGCCGCTTCGACTCTGGACAAGAGCGTAAGGTCCGGCCTGGAGGGCGCGGATGCCTTTGAGGCCGCACGGACCGTGGGAAGGGTCATCGCTGAGAGGGCCATGGAAAAGGGCATCACCCAGGTCCTTTTCGATCGTGGAGGGCATATGTACCACGGCAAGGTGAAGGCCCTGGCAGATGCGGCCCGTGAAGCCGGCCTGAAGTTCTAAGGAGGGTGCAGGATATGAGGGAACACAACGGCGGCCCCAAAGGGCAGGAAATGATGGAGAGAGTCGTCTCCATAAACCGCGTCAGCAAGGTCGTGAAGGGCGGCAAGAGATTCAAGTTCAGCGTCCTTGTGGTTGTCGGTGACGGCATCAATAAGGTGGGTATAGGGATCGGCAAGGCCAGGGAGATCTCCGAGGCCGTGAGGAAGGGGATCGAGAAGGCCAAGAAGAACCAGGTCGAACTGAAGAGGGTCGGCAGCAGCATCCCCCATGACATAGTGGGTCATTTCGGAGCTGCCGAGGTCCTCCTCAAGCCTGCTGCCCCCGGAACGGGAGTTATCGCCGGCGGAGCAGTCCGGGCCATCATGGAGCTTGGCGGTGTCAGCGATGTACTGACCAAGGTGATCGGAAGAACCTCGAACCCTATCAACGTGGCGTACGCCACCATGAAGGCGCTGAAGGGTCTCCGCACTCCGGCCGAGGTAATGAGGCTTCGGGGCAAGGAAGCACCCCGGGCACAGGCCCAGGAAGCGTAGGGAGCTGAACGACAATGGGCAAGCTTAGGATAACCCTTAAGAAGAGCACCATAGGCCGGCCTCCCCGCCAGGGGCAGACCGTCCGTGCATTGGGCCTGAGAAAGATCAGACAGTCGGTCATACATGAAGACAACCCCCAGATCCGAGGGATGGTCGCCGCGATAGAGCACCTGGTGGACTGGGAGATCGTAGAAGAATAGGGGGGAGAGGCTCGTGGGAATTCATGAACTCCGGCCTGCTCCTGGGTCGAAGAAAAAACCCAAAAGATTGGGACAGGGTGTCGGGACCGGCAAGGGCAAGACTGCCGGGAAGGGAAACAAGGGCCAGAAGGCCAGAAGCGGCGGAGGGGTCCGTCCCGGTTTCGAAGGTGGTCAGATGCCCCTTTCGAGGAGGACTCCCAAGAGAGGTTTCAGCAACGCAAGGTTCAAGAAGAGCTTCCAGATCGTCAACGTCGAGAGGCTGGAGGAGCTTTTCGAGAACGGCAGCGAGGTAGGCATTCCCGAGATGATGATGGCGGGCCTTGTCCGGAACGACAGGAAGCCCGTGAAGGTCCTCGGGGACGGTGAGGTTTCCAAGGCACTGACCGTGAAGGCCAACGCCTTCAGCGCCCAGGCAGTGGCCAAGATAGAGGCTGCAGGCGGGAAGACCGAGGTGATCTAGGTGCTGGATGCATTCAGGGATGCTTTCAGATTGCCCGATCTCAAGAGGAAGATCCTCTTCACCATGGGGGTCCTCTTCCTCTTCCGCCTTGGCACTCATATCCCAACGCCGGGCATTGACGCCAAGGCCATGGCCAGCCTGTTCGAACAGGGCGGAGTTCTCGGTTTCCTCGACCTCTTCGCCGGGGGGGCCCTCAGAAGGTTCAGCGTCTTCGCCCTGGGCGTAGCTCCCTATATCAACGCCAGCATCGTCATGCAGCTGCTGGTAGTGGTGTTCCCTGCCCTCGAAAAGCTCCAGAAGGAAGGGGAACAGGGCAGGAAGAAGATAGTCCAGTACACCCGGCTCGGCACGGTGTTCTTCGCCGCCGTCCAGGCCATAGGGATGACCTTCTGGCTGAGGAACCTCGGTGTATTCTCGGGAGGATGGATGGGCTTCACCGCCGCGGTCTTCACCGTCACGGCGGGCTCCCTGATCGTGATGTGGCTCGGGGAGGAGATCTCCGACCATGGTATCGGCAACGGCATCTCTCTTATTATATTCGCTGGGATAGTGGCAAGGCTGCCCGAGGCCGTTATCAGGACCTGGACGCTTCTGAGAATGGGTGAGATGAATCTCCTGGTGATGACCTTGGCCATCGTCCTGATGCTCGTGGTCATCGCCGGGTGTGTTCTCCTCCAGGAGGGGCAGAGAAGGCTTCCCGTGCAGTACGCCAAGAGGGTCGTCGGGAACAAGGTCTACGGAGGCCAGAGCACCTTCATCCCCCTCAAGGTCAACCAGGCAGGGGTCATACCGATCATATTCGCGTCGTCGGTGCTGCTCTTCCCCTATACCATAGTCCGTTTCTTCCCGGGGAACGTATCGATGATGATACAGCGATTTCTTTCGCCTGACAGCATTGTCTACATGACGCTCTACGTGCTGCTCATTATCTTCTTCTCCTACTTCTACACGGCCGTAGTGTTCGATCCGAACGACACGGCCAACAACATGAAGAAGTACGGGGGGTTCGTTCTCGGTATCAGGCCGGGAAAACCGACGGCAGAGTACATCGAGAAGATCATGTCGAGGATCACCCTCGGTGGAGCGGTCTTCCTCGCCGGCGTGGCACTGCTGCCGACGCTGATGACCCGGATCATGGGGATAACCACCTTCTACTTTGGAGGGACAGCAGTCCTGATCGTGGTCGGTGTCGCCCTGGACACGGTCCACCAGATAGAGGCACAGCTACTGATGAGGCACTATGAGGGCATCCTGAAACGGTCCAAGGGAAAGACCGCCGGGCTCCTCAAGTTCTAGAGGGATGACAGGGCCATGAAAGTTATCTTCCTAGGATCACCCGGCGCAGGCAAGGGGACACAGGCAGCGGTACTAAGGGAGCGTTACGGTCTCGCCCATATATCCACGGGAGACATTCTCAGGGAGAACGTCAGGAACGGGACCACTCTCGGAAAGACCGCCAGGGAGTATATGGACTCGGGCAGGCTGGTCCCCGACGAAGTGATAATAGCCATGATGGAGGAGCGCCTCCAGAAGCCGGACTGCCAGAAGGGGTTCATCCTTGATGGATTCCCGAGGACGGTACCCCAGGCTGAAGCTCTGGACGCCCTTCTTGACAGGATGGGGATCTCCCTTGACGGGGTCATACTCTTCGAGGTGCCTGGCGACCTGGTACTCGACCGCCTGACGGGGAGAAGGGTCTGCGGGAAATGCGGCGAGATCTACAACGTCCATTTCAAGAAGACCAAAGTTCCCGGAGTCTGTGATCTCTGCGGCGGAGAACTGGTCCAGAGGGATGACGACAGGGAAGAGGTCGTCATCAAGAGACTGGAGGTCTACGAAGAGCAGACGACTCCCCTGATACGCTATTACGAGGACAAGGGACAGCTTGTCCTCGTTGACGCAGGCCAGGAAGGGGAACTCGTCGTCGCGGCCATTGAAAGGGCCGTAGGACAGTAGACCATGGTATCCATCAAGAACGAAAAGGACATCGAATGTCTCAGGAAGGCCGGGAAGATTGTCGTCGATGCCCTGAACCTTGTCAGAGACAATATTCGTCCGGGGGTGGACACCCTGACGCTGGACATGAAGGCCGAGAAGCTGATAGCTGATTCCGGTGCCCGTCCGGCCTTCAAGGGTTACACCGTCCCCGGTGTTCCCAAGCCCTTCCCCGGGACGCTTTGCATATCGATCAACGATGAAGTCGTCCACGGAATACCCAGCGAGGATAGGGTCCTTGAGGAGGGTGACATTGTCAGCATAGACGTGGGGGTCCGTATCGACGGGTTCTACGGGGACGCAGCCTATACCTTCCCGGTGGGCAGGATCTCGCCGGAGAGGGAGGCCCTTCTCAAGGTCACAAGGGAGTGCCTGGAGAGGGCCATATCGGTGGCCCGCGAGGGTGCGACCCTGGGAGATGTCGGCCATGCCGTAGAATCCTGGGCGGCCCCCAGGGGTTACGGGATCGTGAGGAACTATGCAGGTCACGGGATCGGGCGGAACCTTCACGAGGCACCGCAGATCCCGAACTTCGGGGTCCCCGGCAGGGGCATAACCCTTAAGAAGGGAATGTCCCTTGCCATAGAGCCCATGATCATGACCGGCAAAGAGGAGGTCAGGACCCTGAAGGATAGATGGACCGTGGTAACGGCTGATGGCTCCGATGCCGCCCATTTCGAGAAGACCATCGTCATTACCGGGAATGACCCGGAGGTGATCACGCCTTGGGAGTAGGAAGCCTGGACGGCAGCTTGTTTGAAGCTGGAGCGGCTTTCGGGGCAGACGCCCGTCCGACGACTGCAGGATCCGAGGGGCCCGGGGCGATCGAAGCTGAGGGCCCCGGCATTGACCGGATCAAGACGACTCGCCAGGTGCGACAGGGAGGGTGAAGGAGCCGTATGCCAAAAGATGACATGATCGAAGTAAAGGGAAAAGTCATAGAACCTCTGCCCAACGCCATGTTCCGTATCGAACTGGAAAACGGTCACAGGATCCTGGGGCACGTGTCGGGGAAGATGCGGATGCATTTTATAAGGATCCTCCCGGGCGACAAGGTGCTGGTCCAGATATCGCCCTACGACTTGACACGAGGAAGGATCGTGTATAGATATAAATAATTTGGACTCTGAAAGATCACAGAAGTATACGATAATCGGTGAGCTATTCAGCTGCATTGAGGAGCGTGGAATCTAATGAAAGTGAAACCTTCGGTAAAACCCGTCTGCGAATATTGCAGGGTTATCAAGAGGAACGGGATCGTCAGGATAATTTGCAGCAAGAATCCGAGACACAAACAGAGACAGGGAGCAAGGAGGTAGTATCCCATGGCACGAATCGCAGGAGTCGATCTTCCTCGGGAAAAGCGTATCGAGGTCGCCCTGACCTATATCTACGGGATTGGTCTGCCGTCCTCCAAGAAGATCCTTGAGGCCACCTCAATAGACCCCGACACCAGGGTGAAGGATCTCACCGAAGAGGAGGCCCAGAAGCTCAGGGCCGAGATAGAGGAAGGTTACAGGGTCGAAGGCGACCTCAGACGAGAGGTCACCATGAACATCAAGCGTCTCATCGAGATAGGCTGCTACAGGGGAATGCGCCACAAGTTCGGCCTTCCCGTGAGGGGCCAGAAGACGAAGACCAACGCGAGGACCCGCAAGGGACCCCGCAGGGCAGTTGCGGGCAAGAAGAAGCCCGCGGCGAAGAAATAACCCCCTTAACAGGGTGTCCCGATAAGGCAAGGGAGGGAGTATTCGCGTGGCAAAGAGAGTACAGCGCAGAGGCAAGAGAAAGGAAAGAAAGAATATCAGCTATGGTGTTGCCCATATCTACTCTACCTTCAACAACACCATAATCAGTGTCACCGACAGGCAGGGGAACCTTCTCTCATGGGCTTCCGGAGGCAACGTGGGTTTCAAGGGGGCAAGGAAATCAACTCCCTTCGCGGCCCAGATGGCTGCCCAGCAAGTTGCGAAGCAGGTCCAGGATCACGGTGTCCAGGAGATCGATGTCATCGTCAAGGGCCCCGGTCCCGGCCGCGAATCGGCCATCCGCTCGCTCCAGGCTGCGGGGCTGCAGGTGAACGCCATCAAGGACGAGACCCCGATCCCCCATAACGGTTGCCGGCCTCCCAAGCGCCGGAGAGTCTAGCGGGCTGATCAAGGAGGACAATGGAAATGAGCAGATACACTGGTGCCGTCTGTCGTCTGTGCAGGACCGAGGGAACAAAGCTCTTCCTCAAGGGCGACAGGTGTTATACGGAAAAGTGCGCGATCAACAAGAGGAACTTCAAACCGGGCCAGCACGGACAGAACCGCAGGGCAAAGGTCAGCGAGTACGGTATCCGTCTCCGGGAGAAGCAGAAGTTGAGACGCTTCTACGGTATCAACGAGACCCAGTTCAGGCGTTTCTATGCTGCGGCCTCGAAGATGGCCGGCCAGACCGGTCACAACTTCCTCCAGCTTCTCGAGCGGCGTCTCGACAGCGTGGTCTACCGCTTCGGCATTGGCGTGAGCCGGAACCAGGCCAGGCAGTTCGTAAGACACGGACACATCACGGTGAACGGCCGAAAGGTCGATATACCCAGCTTCCTCGTGAAAGCCGGCGATGTGATCGGCGTCCACGAGGGTAGCCGGGACAAGGTCCTCATCAGGGAGAACATCGAAGTGGCAGCCTCCAGGTCCATCCCGGAGTGGCTCCAGTTCGATCCCGAGAAGCACGAAGGGCGCATACTGGCCCTCCCGAACCGTGAGCAGATCGAGGTCCCGGTCAAGGAACAGCTGGTCGTCGAGTTCTATGCCCGATAAGGAATGACTGGGGGGAGAATGATGGAACATATTAGACCCGAGATCCGAATAGAGGAAAGCACCCCCCTTAGCGGAAGGATCGTCGTCAGCCCTCTTGAAAAGGGTTATGGCGTTACCCTTGGGAACGCGATCAGGCGGGTCCTGCTCTCTTCGATAAGCGGGGCGGCCATTACGGCTGTAAGGATTGAGGGGATCCTTCACGAGTTCAGCACCATACCCGGCATGAGAGAGGACGTCATCGAGCTCCTCCTCAACATCAAGAACGTTGCCCTCAAGAGCTTCAGCGGGGGCACGAAGGTGCTGAGGCTCGAAGCGAAGGGACCCTGCGAGGTTACACCGGAGAACATAATTCCCGACAGCGACATCGAGTTCGTGGACCCTAAGGCCTACATATGCACTCTCGAGGACGGTGCCTCCTTAGAGATGGACCTCTTCGTGGAACAGGGGACAAGCTACGTGACCTCCGAAAGGGAGAGGCCCTCCGATCTGCCGCTGGATGCCCTAGTGGTGGATGCCGTATTCTCGCCGGTCCGCCGTGCCAGGTACGAGGTCCAGGACGCCAGGGTCGGACAGAGGACCGACTACGAGAGGCTCGTCCTTGAAGTATGGACCAACGGTTCCATCGCGCCCGAAAAGGCCGTTACAGAAGCCGCCTCCATCCTGCAGAGATCCTTCGGAATGGTGGTGCAGGGTCTCAGCAAGGATGAGCCGGAAGGGACGGACAATACCGACAGCGATGGATCCGCAGGTGACAAAAGTGATGCCGACGGGATCCTCATGAGGTCCATAAAGGACCTGGAACTTTCCATCAGGAGCGAGAACTGCCTGCTTCGCGGCGGGGTCCAGACCATAGGGGACCTGATGAGCCGGAGCCGGTCGGAACTCCTGAAGATAAGGAACCTGGGCAAGATATCCCTCAGAGAGATAGAAGAGAAGCTGGAACCGTTCGGGCTGGATATCTCCGGGGATGACCACTCGTCAGAGGAAAAGATCAAGGAGGATGAAGCCCGATGAGACACCGCGTTGACAGACGCAGGCTGGGCCGCTACGGAAGCCATCGGCTGGCCATGCTTTCCAACCTCACGGCAAGCCTGTTCCTGGAGGAGCGTGTGGAGACCACCGTCACCAGGGCCAAAGAGGTGCGCCGTTTCGCCGAAAGAATGATAACCAAGGCCAAGATAGGCGATCTCCACAACCGGAGGATCGTCGCCTCAAGGATGGGTAATGTCGAAGCCGTCAAGAAACTCTTCAACGACATAGCCGGCCGTTTCAGCGAGAGGCATGGGGGGTATACCCGCATAATCAAGACAGGGTACCGCAAGGGGGACGCCGCCCCCATGGCCGTAATAGAACTTGTAGAGAGGTCATGACGGGGAACTGTCTGGTACGGTTTTCCGGGGTTTCCTACACCTACCCGGGGGCTGCGGCCCCAGCTATCGCGGATATCGACCTCGAGATAGCCTCCGGAGAATGGATGGCCGTACTGGGTTGCAACGGATCGGGGAAATCGACCCTGGCCAAACATCTCAACGCCCTGCTGGTACCAACGCAGGGCGATTGTTTTGTCAATGAACTCAATACACGGAGCGAAGATGGCAAGAGGTCCGCAAGGCGGGCCGTCTCCATGGTCTTCCAGAACCCCGAGAACCAGATCATAGCCGCCGTGGTAGAGGAGGACGTAGCCTTCGGCCCCGAGAACCTGGGCCTCCCCCCGGAGGAGATCCGTGAGAGGGTCAGGTGGGCCCTGGATGTATCGGGTCTGGGGGAAATGGCCCGGAAACCCGTCTATGCCCTCTCAGGGGGGCAGAAGCAGAGGCTGGCCGTTGCCGGGGCCATAGCCCAGAAGCCGCCATGCCTGGTGATGGACGAGGCGACCACCATGCTTGATCCCAGGGGGAGACAGGACCTGATGGAGGTTCTCTCCACCCTTCACTCCGGCGGGATGACCCTGGTCTCCATTACCCACAGGCTTGAGGAGATCCTTCGATGTGACCGGTGCATTGTCCTCTCGAAGGGACGTATCTCCTGGAGCGGAACGCCCAGGGAGCTCTTTCTCCTTGGCGAGGAGCTGGACAGGTGGGGTCTTGAGATCCCGGGGATGGTAAAGGTCTGGCGGGAACTGGTGAAAAAGGGCCTGCTGGAAGCGGAGATACCGCCCCGGATGGGAGAAATGGTGGAGGCCCTATGTCGATAGATGTGAAAGGCCTTGTCCACGTCTATCACCCTGGTACCCCTCTCGAGACGAAGGCGCTTGACGGTGTCACCTTCAGGGCCGAAAAGGGGAGCTGGTTGGCCGTGGTAGGTCACACCGGGAGCGGGAAGTCGACTTTGGCACAGCACCTGAACGGACTTCTTCTCCCCACGGAAGGTTCGGTGACCGTGGACGGCATAGAGGTGCGCCGGGGGGAGGGTTCGCTACGCAAGGTCAGACAGAAGGTGGGCCTGGTCTTCCAGTATCCCGAACAGCAGCTCTTCGAGGAGACCGTCTTCAAGGAGGTTTCCTTCGGTCCCAGGAATTGGGGGGTCCCCACAGATACTTTAAATGAGAGGGTCGAAGAGGCCCTTGGGCTTGTGGGGATCGGCAGTGACCTTTTCGAAGCCAGCCCCCTCAGGCTCTCGGGGGGGGAGAAGAGAAGGGTCGCCATCGCCTCGGTACTCTCCTCCGGTCCCGACTACCTTGTTCTTGACGAGCCGACGGCGGGTCTCGATTCACCGGGGAGACGGCAGCTCCTTGATCTGCTGTCAAACCTGAAGGCCCTGGGAAGGGGGATAATCCACATCACCCACGACATGGAGCTGGCCCTTGGTCTTGCCGATGTGATCCTCGTTCTCGATGAGGGTCGAAGCGCTCTCTGGGGCCGCCCTGACATCATCCTAGGGGAACTCCTCGAGCGTGACGTCCGGGGGCTGGTAATCCCGGACATGGTCCGTTTCGCTGGGCGTCTTCGCGAGCTGGGCTATGATGTGCCTCTTACCTGGGAGCCCTCTGTGCTTGCAGAGGCAATAGACAGGAGTCACGAAAGATGAGATTCCTGAACAACATGACCCTTGGACAGTATGTCCCCGTTGAATCCCTGGTCCACGGCCTCGATCCGCGTTGCAAGATCGTGGGGGTCCTCTTCTGCCTTGTAGGGGTATTCATGGTAAGGGGTCCCATCGGGTTCCTGATGTGGGGGCTTCTCTTCCTGGCCCTAGTCTCTGCTTCCAGGGTCCCTGCCCGCCTTGTACTCTCTACGGTGAGACCCGTCTGGATCCTGGTCGTCTTCACTGCCGTCATCCATCTGTTCTTTACCAGCGGAGAGCCTCTCTTCTCGTGGGGCGTAATAGAGATCACCCGCGAAGGCGCGGTCATGGCCGCGAGGATGGGGCTGCGACTGGTGCTGCTGGTCATGTACGCAGGCCTTCTGACGCTCACGACGAGCCCGACGGAGCTGGCCGACGGCCTTGAGAACCTCTTCTCTCCGCTGCGGAGGTTCGGCTTTCCCGCCCATGAACTGGCAATGATGATGACCATTGCACTGAGGTTCATCCCCACCCTTCTCAACGAGACCGAAAGAATAATGAAAGCCCAGATAGCAAGGGGCGCCGAGCTTGAGAGGGGAGGTCCCTTAAAAAGGCTCAGGGCCTTTATACCGGTCCTGGTGCCGCTCTTCGTGATCGTCTTCCAGCGGGCCGACGACCTGGCCACGGCCATGGAGGCGAGGAACTATACCGGCGGTGAGGGAAGGTCCCGGATGTACCCCCTGAAATGGTCCGTCCGGGATTCGGCGGCCCTTGTCTTCTCTGTCATCTTCTGCTTCGCGGCGGTCCTGCTCGACGGCAGGGTGTTGCTCCCATGAGGTACGCCGCGATGTTAGCCTATGACGGCTCCCGCTTCTCGGGGTGGCAGAGACAGCCGGGAGTGACAAGGGAGACCGTCCAGGAGTATATCGAGGCGGCCCTTGAGTTGCTCAACAAAAGCAGGACCCCCGTCGTTGCGGCGGGGAGGACCGACAGGGGAGTTCACGCCCTGGGGCAGGTGATATCCTTTGACGCTGCCGCCCCCTGGGACCCCAAAAAGCTGAGGAACGCCCTGGACGCCAACCTCCCGCCCTCGATCAGCGTGATCCGCACGGTCCCCGTGCCGGAAGATTTCAGCGCCAGGCGAAGCGCATCCTGGAGGGAGTACGTCTATTTCGTCTGGAAGGATCACGGGTGCCCACCCCAGTTTGCCCCCTGGGTCTGGAAGAACACTGCCCCCTGGGACAGGGGGGCCATGCGGAGCATATGCTCTCTCCTAAGAGGTGAGCACGACTTCGGCGCCTTCTGCCGAAAGGCTGACCGCCCACCCGGTGCAAGAAGGACGATACTGTCGGCAGCGGTCTCCGGGAAGGGGCCCCTCCTCAGGTTCAGGATAAGAGGGGACAGTTTCCTCACGAACATGATAAGGATCATTATGGGGTCCATGGACCTGGTTGCCTCGGGGAAACGGGATATCGCCTGGTTCGAAGGGCTTCTCCACGGCGCTGACAGGTGCCAGGCAGGACCCACGGCCCCAGCCTCGGGCCTCTTCCTTGCCAGAGTGGGTTACAGTCCTTCCCTATGGGATGATTCTTGAGGGTAACGGCCTTTATAGGATATAGTCTAACGGTGGGACCGAGGTAAGGGTCTTTCCGACGCCTTTCGTATTCGCATGTCCGGTCGCAGTTCAAAGGAGGTAGCCTTGCATGTGGGGTATGGATATTGGGATCGATCTGGGGACGGCGAACGTCCTGATCTTCATGAAGAACAAAGGTGTGGTCCTCAGGGAACCCTCCGTCGTGGCCGTGGACCAGAACACCGACAGGATCCTGGCCGTGGGCAACGAGGCGAAGAACATGCTCGGACGGACCCCCGGCAACGTGGTGGCCATCAGGCCGCTGAAAGATGGAGTCATCGCCGACTACACCATGACGGAGGCAATGCTACGGTACTTCCTCAAGAAGGTCATCACCGGTTTCGGGAGAATGATGAGGCGCAGGGTTATGATATGCGTCCCCTCGGGTGCTACCGATGTGGAGAGAAGGGCCGTCCTCGAGGCTGCGGTGGAGATCGGGGCCAAGGAGGCCTTCCTTATCGAGGAGCCCATGGCCGCTGCCATCGGGGCAAACCTTGATATCTCCGAACCCAGGGGGAACATGGTCGTCGATATCGGCGGCGGCACCACCGACATAGCCGTCCTCTCCTACGGGGGGATAGTGGTGACCGAATCCCTCAGGGTGGGTGGGGACCGTTTCGACGAGAACATTACCCGCTTCATAAGGAAGGAGTACAACCTCGCCATAGGTGAGCAGACGGCGGAATCGATCAAGATCAGCATCGCCAACTGTCTCCCCTCCCAGCAGAAAGAGGAGACCATGGCCATAAAGGGGCGGGATCTTGTCCACGGCCTTCCGAGGCAGATCGAGATCACAGACCGAAACGTGGCCAAGGCGATCGAGGAGACGGTGAACATGATCATCGAGGGTATCCGTCAGGTCCTCGAGAAGACGCCCCCCGAACTTTCGGCGGACATCATCGACAGGGGCATCACCCTTACCGGCGGAGGCGCCCTCCTGAAGGGTCTCCCGGAACTGATCACAAAGAAGACCCTTATACCCGCCTACGTGGCGGACTCTCCCCTGGAGTGCGTCGCCATCGGGACGGGCAAGGCACTGGAGGATATTGACAAGTTGCGTTCCAGCGGTTCACTTATCGGTGCTTCCCGGCGCAGGGATCGAAAGGTCTGGTGACATGGTCTCCGCATCTGAAGGACTTTCGGA
>ENA-UPTA01002860-UPTA01002860.1-activated-sludge-metagenome-genome-assembly--contig:-NODE-2860-length-17450-cov-11.220408_pt1 | contig 17450 bp, 18 predicted proteins | sample MGYA00238184_ERZ773361 | MGnify/ENA primary metagenome ERZ773361 (study PRJEB29100, sample SAMN05720205) | activated sludge metagenome | isolation source: anaerobic digester from wastewater...
AGGATCTCGGCTTTCTTTATACTCCCATGCATATTGACCGCTGTTTATCTTTTTAAGCCGGTTTTAGAATTTCTTGAAGGCAGACGGAATTTTGACGAGCTTGTCGGCGACAGAATAAGGAATCTGACTTTCTATACCATTACCCTTTTTTTTATAAGTGCGGTATTTTATTCTCTTCTTAATCTGCTTTTTATGAAGATCAGCTATGACAATGTGTTTTCTTTTGAAACGGTTATAAGGGTCTTAAACAGGAACTGTGTTCTGGGAACAATATTTACATACTTTCTGACCGACAGCTTCAGCATTTACCTTAAAGAAGAACTTTTCAAAAGCAGAAACATTATTTTCTCTTCACACAGAAACAGCATGATGTTTAAACTGATCCTCGCATTTACGGGAATATCTTTATCCCCTCTTCTGGAAATATACTACCTGGTAAGCCCTTATCTTGAAGAACTTAATAAGATCATTATCGTACAGATCTCTGCAATCAGCACTGTCCTTGTAATAATGATATTTCTTTCAGCCGTACTTATCACTTACGGGATCAAAAAGCCCATGAACATTATTTTAAGATCTTTTGAAGCGGCTGAGAACGGGGATTATTCGCATATCCCGGTTACGTCCGATGATGAATCCGGCGTTATCGCGGAAAACTACAATAAGATGCTCAGCGGGCTTAAAGAAAGGGAATTCATAAGGGATACATTCGGGAAATTCGTAACTAAAGAAATAGCTGCGGAAGTTTTAAAGAACACGGAAACAATTCAGAACGGACAGAAAAAGAGAATTACCGTGATGTTCACCGACATCGAGAATTACACATCAATAACTGAAGAAATGCAGCCTGAAACCGTTGTTGAGATGCTTAACGAATATTTCACAGCTGTCGTCGGAATTATCAGAAAACATAACGGCGTAGTAAATAAATTCATCGGGGACGCTGTAATGGCATTTTTTAACGCTCCGGCTGATGATAACGATCACGCCGACAACGCAGTAAAAGCCGCATTTGAGATTGATGAATATGTGAGAAATAATAAATTCCTTAAAGGAACTAAGATACTGAAAACCCGCATCGGCATAAATACAGATGATGTGGTTGTAGGCAGCATAGGATCGAAGGACAGACTGGAATATACCGTGATAGGAGACGGAGTGAATGTGTCATCAAGGCTTGAAGGCTTGAACAAACAATTCGCTACTTACATAATGGTCGGAGAAAATACATATCTGGAATTAAAAAAAGATCACGGTTTGTCTGAGATCACAGAAACAAAACTTAAAGGTAAAGATAAAACGACAAAAGTGTTCGGGTTAAAAAAATAATTTAAGGTTATATTATGAAAAAAATAACAAGTTTAATCTTTCTGTCGGCAGCAGTATTATTTTATGTACATTCCTTTGAACTGGGAATAGTGCTGGGAGAGCCTACGGGACTCAGCTCAAGATTCATTGCCGGAAATAATTTGATAGACGTACATCTGGGAACCGGGTATGCAGGGGGATTTTCTCTTCACGGGGCTTATCTTTTCCATACAAAAAGCGGGATAGTGATCGAAGGTCAGAATCTGCCTTTTTATTACGGACCCAGGCTTGCGGTTAGCGAGGGACATGACGACAGATGGCATGATGAAGATTCTAAATTGGGAATTTATTTTGACTTGGGGCTGAATTATATGTTCAGGCAGAATCCTTTCAATCTTTTTGTCGAACTGGCTCCGGGGCTCAGGCTCGGTGGAGATGATATTGATGTTGATTTCTGCGGCGGAATAGGTTTCAGATATGTGTTCGGAAAAACTTCATCAGGCAGCGGCAGTAACGGAAAGAAAGAAAAACCTAAAGGCGTGGATGTAAACTGGTAAAGACCATTAATGAAAAGAGACGGCGACGAAATAACATCGAAGATAACAGGCGCAACATTTAAGCGGGTTCTTGTATTTTTTAAAGGACACACAAGAGCGCTGGTCTTCGCTACGCTGACAGTTGTTCTCGGTGTTGCATTGAACGCCGCGCTTCCTCTCGTTTTCAGGGAAATGATCGACAAAGCCATTCCATCAAAAATGATGGATAAGGTGCTTATCTTCGCTTTCGTATATCTTCTTCTAATCATATTCATGGGAGCTATCCAGTATTTCCAGCAGCTTGTGATAGGCTATATGGGTATCGATATTGTAAACAATATCAAAAGAGTTCTGCTCAAACATATACTTACATTATCCATATCCTTTTTCGACAAGCACGGAACAGGCAGACTGATCAGCAGAATCGAATCAGACTCGCAGAAGCTGTATATGATGTTCTCATCTATCGGGCTCTCGCTTCTCGGCGGATTTCTGAATATTATAATTGCCGTCAGCATAATGCTGTTCACGAATGTTAAATTAACGCTGATAGTTCTTTCCATATCGCCCGTTTATCTTCTCGGCGCATATATTGTGTTCAGCAAAATGCGTCCGATGTTCCGTAAAGACAGAGAGTTATATTCGCGGATAATCGGATTTTTAAGCGAACACATCAAAGCTATTCCGCTGCTTAGGAACCTTAGCAATCTCGACTGGTCGATAAATAAGTTCGATAAGGTCAATCAGGATAAAAGATGGTATGAGTTTAAAATATCTATCATGGAACAGAGCGTATGGTTCGTAATGATGCTCTGCCCGCAGATAGTCATATATTTGATACTTTATAACAGCATCGACTGGATCAAAGACGGGACTATCTCTATAGGTACCGTCTGGATGTTCATTCAGTACATACATCTTGCAGTGCAGCCTCTTGTTATGATCTCTGAACAGATCAGGGAGTTACAGAGAGCTTTCGGGGCCGGAGATAAAATATTCGAAATACTCGATACAGAACCTGAAGTTAAAGAATCAGGTAATCCCGTAAAAATTGACGGGTTCAGGCATAAAATCGAATTTAAAAATGTTTCATTCCATTACGACAGCGAGAAACCGGTACTTAAAAATATCAGTTTCACGATCGATAAAGGCTCTACAGTCGCTATAGTAGGAGCTACCGGATCAGGAAAAACCACGATCATTTCTCTGCTTACAAGATTCTACGATCCTGTTGAAGGAAACATTCTAATTGACGGAGTCGATCTTAGAGATATGGATATGAAAGATCTAAGATCCCTGATGAGCCTTGTGCTTCAGGATATTTTTCTGTTCCCGGGCGATATTATGGACAATCTCAGAGTTCTGCGGAAGGATATTCCGGAAGAGAAAGTGATCGAAGCCGCGAGAAAAATGGGTATTTATAATTATCTGTCAGACTTCCCGCAGGGATTTAAAACGGTACTCTCCGAAGACGGCGGCAATCTTTCTTTCGGAGAAAGGCAGCTTCTCTCATTTTCAAGAGCGCTTACGTTCGATCCCCAGATACTTATAATGGATGAGGCAACAAGTTCGATCGATCCATATACAGAAGCAGAGATACAGCGCAGTATGGAAAGACTTTTAAAGGGAAGAACTTCTATTATAATAGCTCACAGACTTTCGACAATTGAGGAAGCAGATAATATAATCGTTCTTGACAGAGGCGAGCTTGTCGAGCAGGGCAGCCATGACGAGCTGATAAACTTAAAAGGTCTGTACGCGAACCTTTACTGGACGCAGACAGGTATAGCTAAAAAAGATTAAACGGAAGGGAAATGTTAGAGTATTTTAAATGGTTCTGGCAGTTCTGGAAACAGACTAAATTACAATTAGCTGTTGTGCTGTTCGTAAGTGCAATATCTATCTTTGCCAAAACCGCATTTCCGATTTTCTTGAAATACATCGTTGATCTTTTCGGCACGGACTATGATAAGGTTGAAGCATATCATCTTGTGCTTCTGTATCTGTTCGCTGCTTTCTTCCACGAATTCATTTCAGTGTTCCTGCCCAATTTCAGGGCGTTCATGAATTTGAAATATACCGTCATGGTAAGAAATAAATATTTCAGGGATTTTACCAAAAAGAACCTGCATTTCTTTAAAAAATTCCGTACGGGCGACCTTCTCACAAGACTGACAGATGATATTGACGGCGCATGGGACAGGATCTCGTGGTATTCTTGCTCCGGCGTTATGCGGCCTATCGAAGCTATTCTTATACTTGCGTTCACCTTGAGCGTGATGTTCTATTATTCTGTGCCGCTGACTTTCTATACATTCATACCTCTGCCTTTCTTAGTGCTTATCCTGGCAAAAACGGAACATAAAATGGTAAAATACACGATGCAGAAACAGAAAGCTATCTCGGACTGCAACAACGTTCTTGAATCGTGTTTTTCCGGCATAAGGGTGATCAAGACCACATTGAGCGAAGAGGATCAAATAGCCAAGTTCGATGAAGTACTGGCCTTAAGGGTAAAAAAGGAAAAAAGATTTTTAAAAATAAATCTTGTTATCCAGTTCTTCTCGATGCTGGTGAACAATGCCGGAATTATCATTGTCATATTTATCGGAAGCTATTATGTGGTTAAAGGAAATATCACTTTAGGAACTCTTCTTCTTTTTATTATTTATCTGCAGAGAATGGTGGAACCTATCTGGACGATCAGCTGGTTCTACGCTTCATCAAAACAGGTGTTCAGATACGTTGACAGACTGCAGGAGACAGATATTCCTGAGTTCGATTATCCTGATAATAATGAGAACAGAACTCCCGTATCCGATTTTGAAAATCTGAAAGTCGATAACCTTTCATTCCGGTATGATGATGCGGATAAAGACATCTTAAGCAATATCTCGTTCGATCTGAAAAAAGGCGAAAGTCTGGCTGTAGTAGGTCCTCTCGGAAGCGGAAAATCAACCCTTCTGGAGATTATATCCGGCAATCTTATTACTGGTAACGGTACTATTCGCATCAACGGTACACCTTTAAAAAACATCACCCACGCTTCTCTCGCTTCTATGATCGGCTATATAAAGCAGGAGAATGTCCTTTTCTCAGAATCAATAAGGGACAACCTCCAACTGGGTGATGAATTTTCTGAAGATGAGATCAAAAGAAGCCTTGATATCGCTATTATGACCGAAGAAATGAAAACCTTCCCGAAAGGACTGAATACTGTTCTGGGACAGAAAGGTCTGAGCCTGTCGGGCGGTCAGAAACAGCGGGTGTCGATAGCGAGAACTCTGATCAGGAAACCTAAGCTTCTATTAATGGACGACTGTACGGCGGCTATGGATGCGAACACCGAAAAAACATTCTGGGACAATTTCAGGAAAAACCTGCCCGACACAAGCTGCATAATTGTAACTCACAGGCTTGCTACCGCCTGCCATGCCGATAAAGTTCTTGTTCTGGATGATAATACTGTAAAAGAATTCGATACTGTTGAGAATCTAAAAAAGCCCGGATCGTTATTTATGAAGATAATGACCGGCGATCTTGGACACGATGTTGAAGAGGAAGTCACTTTGAGGGATATTGTTTAAAATTATTCCGAAATGTCGGGTTTTACTTCGATCCAGTAAGCTTTTTTATACTTGGAATTGGGATTTGTGTAGTTGTAATATACCTTATCGTCTTTTAAAAAGAATAAATGAGTCCTGTCCCCTGAATATATTCCTGAGCTGTTCTGCGCGTTTATGATCGCGTTTATCGAATAACCAAATATATTCTTCTCGCCGATCTCATAATAGATAAATGCTTTTTTAAGTTCAGAAAATTCTATCTTTGCGGTCTCGTAGCTTTTAAACATTGTTTTTAAATTCTCCAGAAGGATCTCCTGAGCCTTTTCCTGAGTGAAACTGCGACCGTAATCAGCGTCCCTCAACATCTCTTCCTGTGAAGGACTTGATGCCAGAAAACAGCCTGACATTACGAATAATAAGGAAATAATAAATGCGCATTTCGTTATTTTGCAGACCATAAATACTCCGTTTTAAAACATAGTGTAAAATAATACAAAGCGACGTTTAAGTCAACTCAAATGCGTTTATAGATCATTCTTTTCTTTTGCGCTGATGCTTGATAAGGATGATGCTATTAGCCCTGTCGGGATAGCTACAAGCGCAAGTCCTATTATAAGAACAAGGCTTGTAAATATTCTGCCTCCTGTAGTAATAGGATACATATCTCCATAACCGACAGTCGTAAAAGTAGTTAGAGCCCACCATAATGATTCAGGAATAGATGAAAATTTATCCGGCTGAGCAGTGTGTTCGAATGTATAGATACCTACTGCCGAAAAATATAAAAGCAGGATTACTATGAACATAAATACCAGCAATTCAGACCTTATCATTACGAATGCGGATTTCAGCCTTTGAACTGAAGCATTCACCGACTTATTTTTAAAGATCTTGAAAAGCCTCATCAGCCTTGCGATACGGATCCCCTGAAAATTAATTATGCCGATAGTGAAAAGGGACGGCAGGATCGAGATAAGATCGACTATTCCGAAAAAAGAGAAAATGTAACTTCTTCTCTTAGGAGCTGACCATATCCTCATCGCATATTCAACAGTGAATATTGACAGAAATATACTGTCAAATAAGAAGAAATACTTATAATATTCTAAAAATGAAGGTACTGTTTCGAAAGTATATACAATTATATATAGAAAAACAAGCGCTTGAGTTATAAGAGCCAGAGATCCCGACTCAAATGAGTGATGCAGTTTTTTTCTCATACAGTTATCATTATCAAATAAATAAAAAACGGGACTTTTATAGTCCCGTTCCAATATTTATTTTATTTGAGCGGCAAGCTCGAATCCTCTTCTCAGAGCTTTCTCGTTCAAAGGGATCAGATCATGCCTTCTTGGAGGCAGTGTCTTTTTCAGCCCGTTTACTACTCCCTCAATACTTATAGCATCGGTTTTCTGAATAAATGCGCCGAGAAGGATCATTCCCATCATTAAAGGATTTCCGAGCTTGTTCGATTCTTCATAAGCCGGAATAGCAACCGTTTTAATATCAGTTCTTTTCGGTCCGTTATGGATATTTGTCGATTCCCAAATAAGAATACCGCCCGGGTTGACTTTCGGCTCATATTTATCAAGTGAAGGCTGGTTTAAAGCTACGACAACGCTGTATCTTTCGAGTATCGGAGAGCTGACCGGATTATCGCTCACCGAAACGGTACATCCGCAAGTACCGCCTCTCATTTCCGGTCCGTATGTAGGCATCCAGCAAGTCTGTTTACCCTCGAGCATTGCTGTATAAGAGAGGTTTTTGGCTATCGTAAGAACACCCTGTCCGCCAAATCCTGAAAACATAATTTCATGTAACATTATTTTATCCCTCCTTCAGTTTTTAGGTCTCCGAGCGGATAGAATTTCATCATGTTCTCTTCCCACCATTTGTAGGAATCAACAGGCGTCATTTTCCATCCCGAAGGGCAGTTCCCGACTATTTCTACGAATGAAGTCCCTCTTTTATTGAGAGAATTGTCGATAGCTATCTCAACGGCTTTTTTAAGCTTTCTTACGTTTACGGCATTATTTGCGGCCTGTCTTGTGACATAGCAGGTTCCTGCGAATTCTTTGACTATATCCGCTACTTTCAAAGGCATACCCGACAGTTTCGGATCTCTTCCGTCCGGTGATGAAGCAGTTACCTGACCGGGTAAAGTCGTCGGTGCCATCTGTCCGCCTGTCATTCCGTAAATAGCGTTGTTGTAGAAGAAAATAACGATTTTCTCGCCTCTGTTGCAGGCATGAAGGGTTTCAGCGAGACCTATAGATGCAAGATCCCCGTCTCCCTGTATTGTGAATACAGCGTGATCGGGCATTACTCTTGAAATTCCTGTAGCCAGTGCGCAGGCTCTCCCGTGAGCCGCTTCCTGCATATCGCAGTTTATATAATCGTAAGCAAATACCGCGCACCCTACCGGCGCAACGCCTATTATCCTGTCCTGAATTCCTTTTTCGTCAATTACTTCCTGGATCAGCTTTTCCAAAGTACCGTGAGCGCATCCGGGGCAGTAATGCATGGTTTTCGGCTGAAGATTCGGCTTTTTCCATACTACTTCGAATTCCTGGCCGTTTTTTGTTATTGTTTCGCCCATTATTTTAAGCTCCTGTTGTTAAAGTTAATTACGCTTTGCCGAGCATCTTTTTTGCTTTGGCAATTATTTCATCGGTTGAAAGAACTATTCCGCCTGTTTTTCCGTAATGCTCTACCGGTATTTTACATTCAACAGCGAGTTTTACGTCCTCTATCATCTGTCCTACGCTCATCTCGATAGATAAGTACGCTTTTACCTTTTTTGAATACTCTTTAATTATCTTTGACGGGAAAGGCCATACGGTCTTAGGTCTGATAAGCCCTATCTTCAGTCCCTGCTCACGGGCAAGGTCAACAGCCTTTTTAGCTATCCTTGAAGATAAACCGTAGGCGATAAAGCCTAATTCCGCATCGTCCATGTGATAAAGCTCGTAATCAACTTCGTTCTCTTCGATCGTTTTATATTTAGCCTGGAGCTCAAAATTCTTCGCTTCCATTCTTTCCGGTTCTATGAAAAGCGATGTGATCTGAACTGGTTTACCTCTTTTTGATACTCCTCCGTTCGATGCCCATGTAGTGTCGAATGCCGGCTTTTTGTAGTCTTCCTTGAATTCAACGGCTTCCATCATCTGACCCAGAGCTCCGTCAGACAGGATGAGAACAGGATTCATATACTTTTCTGACAGATCGAATGCTTTATAGACCATGTCGGCAGTTTCCTGAACGGAATTGGGAGTAAGCACTATCAGACGGTAATCTCCGTGACCTCCGCCTTTTACAGCCTGGAAATAATCGCCCTGTGAAGGCTGGATAGTTCCAAGTCCCGGTCCGCCTCTCTGAACGTTAACCAGAACGCAGGGTATCTGAGCACAGGCGATGTATGATACGCCTTCCTGCATTAAAGAATATCCCGGCGATGATGTTGTCGTCATGATCCTTTTTCCGCATCCGCCCGCGCCGTAAACCATGTTAATGGCGGACACTTCGCTTTCGGCCTGAACGTAAGCTATCCCTTTTCTGGGCAGCCATTTGGAGAAATATTCGAGCACTTCGCTCTGGGGCGTGATCGGATAGCCGAAATAACCGTCTATTCCCGCGCGTATCGCTGCTTCGGCCAGAGCCTCATTGCCCTTCATAAGATATTTTTCAGCCAATTTTGACCTCCGTTTATATTAAATTAATTTTTCTTCGCCCTGTAAACAGTTATCACACTGTCCGGACATATCTGAGCGCAGTTTCCGCAGCCGATGCATTCTTCGTTCGTCATGATCGCGTAATAATACCCTTTGTCGTTCGTGACCTTGCTGTAACCAATGACACTTTTCGGGCATACTGTCGCGCACAACTGACAGCCTTTACATTTCTGGATGTCAACTTCTATAAACCCTTTGATAGCCATGTTCTCTCCCTTTATTTTTAATTAATGATCTATTTCAATATCCGAATTTTGATTTTAATGCATTTAATGAATAAAATCAAGATATTTTTTAACTTATGTTTTGATAAATTAATTAAAATCAGTTCTTGGCAACAACATAATAGAAGCGTTTTTGCAGAACTTCACTGATCTGATATTCGCTTACTGTAACATTCGTGACAAATGTGTAAGTACCGTAAGGATCGTCAGAAGAATAAATATCATAGCTTGTAGCTCCTGCGACATCGTCCCAGTTCAGCCATAATCCCGGTCCGACTGGTCCTATAATTATTCCACCCGGCGGATCAGGAGGAGGAACGCCTATCCCCCATTGCTTTACAACCGACTGCGTAGATGATATACCTACCAATAACTGCTGCGTAATGTCCTGCGGCATGATCCCGATCGTCATTAAAAACACAGTTGGCTGTTCTATCTCTGCATCAGGTTCATCCTCTATAGAAATATAAAGTTCGCCGCCGCTTTCTTGTATCAAACCGAGCAGATGGGCGTTGTTAACCGGATAAAAAGCTTTAAAGTAAGTATGTGCGTAATTATCGTAAGAATAAACATTAAAATCGAACTCAACTTCGGTGTTTTGCATTGTACCTGATAATAACATAGCTACGGTTTGTTTATTAGCAGTTGAAACTAGAAACGACATCTGGATCGGATCACCAACCCCGCCTTCCCAATAAATATCACGCATTACTCCGGCTACCTGAACTGTCTGCGGATAAGAAATAGGGTTTACAACAGTCAGATCGTTCACTAATGCCTGAACATCGCTTATTTTCATATAAGTCACATGCCCCACATTCTCATGACTAAAAGTATCAAAATTGAAACCCTGGTATGCTGAACAAGGAATATTTATTGATGCTTTTGGCATCTGAGCGAATAAAAGAGTTACCATGATAAGCATGAATACTGATGTTTTTTTCATTTTTTACCTCTCTTAATTAGCAAATCCAACTTTTTTCAATTTACATAAAATAAATTCAAAATCCTAAGTTTATTTATAGATATTTCGAAACATAAACCTTAGGGTTAAATAACCAAACTTTTTAGTTAAGAAAATCGTTGAAAACTTAAATAACAAACATCCTTATTTAAGAAAAACGCGAAAAACTTAAATAAGAGCATTCCTTAATTAAGAATTTGACAAAAAACTTAAATAAGCGATCTCTTATACAAATCGTGAAATACTGCTAGTGATATCAACCATATTGTTGGCTTCAACAAAATGGTTTTTCTCTGAGTTACTTGTTTTTCTGAACCAAAGCCATAATATTTGTAGGCGGTAATAAAATAACTTGAATACCGGCCTTTACAGATATGCTTGAAATATGCTCTCTTAAATACGGGAATATTAACGCTGCAGCATTCATTTCAGCAAAATCCTTTAACGGCATGTTTGCCTTTTCATCTTCAACAGTAAAAACTCCGATCATTGAGCAGATTAGTTTGAAATTACCGCTTTTTTCTGTAATTTCAGCTATCAATTCTGATTCAAGCCGTTTATTATCAGGTGTAATAATACTATTACATTTGTAGTTTATACCTATTTCATTCTTAGTCAGAATAGATCTTTTTCTTTCAAACTCCGATTTGTTGAGTATAACAAATTCGAATCTGATTCCCGGTTGTTTAGTTACATCGATATCTGTCATTTTATGCCGCCAAGTTGTTAAATTTGAAATTATTTTCCACATATTCTATTTCTAAACCGCTATCCTCATTTGAAGACAATTCGTAATTACTAGTAGTTATATAATCGCAAACATAAGTTTCATCATAATCATTTTCTTTTTTTTCAGAAGAATAATCTAAAGTAAAAAATACATTGTTTAATTTGTTCGGCATTAAATATAAGTAGTCAATCTTACCTAGAAGTACTGTAAAATCATAAGAATAAAAAGTTTTATGGTTGTCAAAAACAAGCTCATAATGCTCGTAGTTTTCATCTTTTTTCAAATTTATACCCATAAAAGGGTACCGACTTTTAATAAATTTTACTATGAAGTCTATCGTTTTCATCATTTTATCCGAATCGTCAGCTCCGTATTTTACTGTCTGCTCAGCGCACATAGATATTTTACTTGGCTCATTTATTTTATAATAAAACTCTTCCATTAAGCACTCTCCGAATTAAATATTTCAAGAATCGATTCTGCGTACGACAGCAGTTCTTCTACTTTTGGTTTATTGAAATTACTGTATTCTTCATAGTCTGCTACTCGCCTGGCTTCATATAATACTTTTAATTGCTTAACTTGGCCAAGTGCAAAATAATTAACTACACCTTTCATATTCATTTCGTAACATTCTTTAAAAGCAACATCAATAGTACCGTGAGAAAATTCTCTTTCCCCTACATATCCGTTCATCATAAGGAAATTTTTATAATTAAAATTTTTCTCTATGAGATAATGCTTCATCCTTTGGAAAACCGAATAATATATTCTGCTTACCACTGAGTTTAAATGACAATCTTTCTCGACATTCTTTCTAGCCAGCTTCAAATTATCTTTAGATTTTTCGACCAGGTCCAATTATTATGCCATTTTTTTATTTTTTTCAATGTGCAAAGATACATTAACCACTATGAAATTGCAAAGATTTTTTTAATCCTTTTCTCTTTGACTTTAAACAGATTTAAACTTAAATTAACTATATAATTAAATTAATTCGAGCGCATAAATGGTTATAGAACGAATAAAATTAAAGAATTTCAAAAATTTTGAAAATTTAGACTTAAAGCTGGGGCAGATGAATGTGATTGTAGGAGCAAATGCTTCAGGCAAAACAAACTTTATCGAATCTATTAAATTTATCCGCGATATTCAGAAGCACGGAATTGAGAATGCAATTTCAATGCAGGGAGGAATGAAATTTCTTCAGAATTTTAATTCTGATGAAAATAATACTACATCAATCTCAACCGATTTTAATTTTGCCAATCAAATGATATTGCATCGTACAAAGTATAAAACTGTTATTGTAAGTGATTTTAATAGAATCAGCTATATGATTGAATTGTCATCACGAGCAGATAAAAAAAATATTATTGAATCTGAAAAAATAATTTTTAACTTTGAATTAAGAGAAATAGATTCTGAAATATTCAAAAATCCAAGGCTAAGCAGAAAAGAATTTGAACAAAATAGTCATTTTCTCGACAAAAGATTTTTCACGATCAAATCAGAGAATGGCAAAGAGTCTTCTGAATCGCGAATGTATCTAGATTCCGTAAAATATGAATTATTAAATAAAAAACACATAAAAGCAAGAACACTCGAACCAATAACTTTGCCGCCGTTTTCAAACATATATGACTCGGACAAGAGCGGCAGAAAATCTATTTTAGAAAGAATTTCAAAGAAATTTCTCGATCTTTCTCAACTAAGCATCTACGATTTCGATATTAAAAAGATGAAAAATCCTGCTTCTATAGCTGCGAAAGCGGAGCTTGAAGAGAATGGCGAGAACCTTGCCATAGTAATGAAAAAAATCTTTGAGGATAAAAAGAAATTAACACAGTTCTCAAACCAGATCAAAGATATTCTGCCGTTCATAAACGATATTGACACCGAAAATTCTTACGATAAATCAATCTCGCTTAAAGTCAAAGAAAAATACAATCCTGACACTGCCATACCGGGCTCACTACTTTCTGACGGTACAGTTTCGATTACAGCAATACTGACAGCTTTATATTTTGAAGATAAAAGTATGGCTATATTTGAAGAACCCGAGCATGGAGTTCATCCTTCATTAATCTCAAAACTCATGGAATCATTTTACGATGCTTCAAAGAATAAACAAATAATAATTACCACGCATAGCCCTGAAGTATTAAAAAATACTGTAAAAGAAGATATATTCCTGCTTCTGAGAAAAGATAACGGGAACGCTTCAATCGTAAAACCACATAAAAACAAAATGGTAAAATCTTTCCTTAAAAACGAATTGGGAATAGATCAGCTGTTTATCCAAAACCTCCTTGAATCATAGCTCATGAAAAAGAAAGAACAGCTTTACATATTTCTTGAAGGCACAGACGATGAAAGGTATTTCAATTCGGTAATCATCCCCCGCCTAAAAGATAAATACAAAAAAGTAAATCCGATCCTGTACGCTAACATGAACAAAAATAATTTCTTAAAACTTATCAAAACATTCCAAGAGCAAGAAATTGATTACATTCTTTTTTCCGATCTCGACTCTCAGGGAGATAACAATTACTGCGCGACCAAGAAAAAAAATAAAACAATCAAGAATTATAAATCCAAGATCAAACAGGAACAAATAATCGTCATAAAGGAAGAAATCGAAAGCTGGTACCTTGCCGGTATCACACAAGCTAACCTCAAGAAATACAAAATAAAAAAGCAGAGCAACACCGAGCTTGTAAACAAAGAACAGTTCCATCAACTTATACCCAAAGATTTCACATCCACAAAGGATTTCATGATCGAAATCCTCAAGGAATACTCACTCGAAAACGCTGTCGGAATAAACAATTCTCTGAAGTATTTTATTGGGAAGTATTCATTAAAGATATAAATCTTTTCTCTTTGACTTTACAGCGGATTTACTTTAAATTAACTCTATAAAAGTGAAAAAGAGAATAAAATAAACATGATGACTGAAGAACATATAAAAGAAGCAATCTCTAAGAAATTTATAGGCTTAATTGCTTCAAAATGTGGATATTCTACCTCTGAACCTTCACAAGATTACGGTAGAGATTTATCAATCGTTGAAGTTGGGATCAGGAACGAAAATAATAAATCCAGATATTCTGAAACTGGCAGAGAACTTAAATTTCAACTTAAGGCTACAACTGAAAATTCTGTAATTGTTTCAGACGATCATCTTAAATATGATCTGGAAGCAAAAAATTATAACGATCTAATTATGAGACGTAATACGAAAAGTCCGCTTATTCTTGTGCTTTTTATACTCCCGACAAATCAGACTGAGTGGTTGATTGTGTCAGAAAACGAACTAATTTCAAAAAAATGTGCTTATTGGTATATTCCCCAACTAAACGAGGCAACAACAGAAAATACCGATACTAAACGAATCGTAATTAATAAAAACAATCTTGTAAATCCTGAGTCATTAAATCAACTGTTTGAAGAGTACGCATGATGAATAACGAAACCATATACAAAAATATTAACGATTTACTGTCGGGCAGAAATTGGACTTTGGCTGATACGAAAAGTAAATACGACATTTACTTACCACCACAGGATTTGAACTTTGAAAACAGCTATAAGTTATTTCTATACAATAAACCGGATTTCTCAGATTACGAATCCGAGATAATGAAAATACTTGATATTTTATCTCAGATATACAAAGAAGACCCCGACGAATTGGCTTCAATAGTAATTGAGGACAGACAGATATTAGCTTTGCATATTTCAGACGATGATAAGCTGGATGAAAGACCAAGCATACCATTTTTTGATAATTTAATCCATAAAGCTAAAGAGCTGCTTCAGGAAAATGCGAATTTTACAGTCATGCAACAGGCTCATCTCTTTGACAAATGCGAAGAATCCGAAAGATACTTAAATTACTGCAACTTTTTCAAAAATGACAAAGGCAGTTTAATAACCAAGATTCAGCTTCCGAACAAAGAAGAAATAAAAGAAAGCAATCTTTTTAATAAACCTATTACAGGCCACTCCATAAACAACAGGCTGATGAAAATAACTAAATTCATAAATGACAAAATAATTACAGCTGACAATTATGAGCCTGATGATGAGTTTTTATTAAAAAATCAGGATAATATCAGTGTAAATGTATCAGGGAAATTAAGGGAACTTTATCTCGGCGTAGATTTAGCCGACATGGAAATAACACTTAACAGCACAGAGAAAAAACAAACTACTTTTGTAAAGAATCTTACTAAAGACAGCGTAGAAAATTTAAATAAATTCTCGAAAGTAATACGGGAAAGAATGAAAGAAATACTAGATGATCAGTTTGTAGGAAAAATAGTCAAACTGGAATCTAAAGATATCGAAAGCGACAAAAATAAAGTCTATGTTTTAGCTGAAATCAAAAAGATAAAAAAGAATGTACTCGTTTATCTTGACTCTGACGATTATCAAACAGCCATAGAAGCGCACAAAAACAATAAATCCGTATTAGTAAACGGAACAATTGAAAAAGAAAAAACTCAGTACAAAGTCACCGAGCTAAAATCATTCAAAAAACTCTCAGAATAAATTATAACCCTTTGACATTGAAAGTGTCCGATATATTTTTAACAATAGCAAGCTATTTATCTTATCGGACAATTTACAGGACAAAGTGTCCCGTAAATCAGGAAACTATTCAGGTAGGCTCATAAATATAGGACTAATCTAATGGAACTAAAACTCCCATTCGGAATGAAAGACGGAAAGCTGGTTCAGGTAGCCGATGTCGAACAAGGCTTGAAATGCGGCTGTGTATGCCCCGCCTGCGGACAACCGCTGGTCGCACGAAAAGGCGTAAAAATGGTTCACCATTTTGCGCATCATAACATAACAGAATGCAGAGGTGCCCTTGAAACAGCTTTACACATAGCCGCAAAAGACATTCTCGAAAAGTATAAAAAGTTTAGAGTACCTTGTGTCACAGCTTCTACAAGCAATACTGAATACGATGATTTAATTGTATATGAACCTAAAACTCTCACATGTAACAAGGTTTATCTCGAAAAAAGATTCGATGATATTATTCCCGACGTTATCGTTGAGATTAACGGAAAACCTTTGATCATTGAAATAGCCGTTACGCATTTTATTGATTCTGAGAAAAAGAATAAAATTGCAAAACATCAAATCGCAGCTATCGAAATTGATCTGAGTAGATATGACCGGCAAATTACTTTTGATGAGCTGGAAACAATCTTATTTGTGAATATTGAAAATAAGAAATGGATTTACAACCCAAAGCGGGAGAGGATAAATAACATTTTCAAAGATATCAATTCAAAAGGCATCAAAAGACCAATCATTCAAAGAGGTTTCGCTTCACATATCGATAACTGTCCTGAACAATATAGAGTCTGGAAAGGTAAATTCTACGCAAACTTTATTGATGATTGTACCGGTTGCGATTACTTTGTTGATCGTAATAAAGACACAGACGGTTCAACAGAGCATATTATATGCGCCGGTCATTTAAAAAAACTATATACCCAAGCTTTCGTAAAGAATAATCTAAAATATATCCGAGATACAAACCGGAACAAAGATTATGATTAACAAAAAATTACTCGAGTCGTTAAGACCACTTTCTTCTGAATTATCTAAAATAGTAAATAATTCATTAGCCTCAACATTTATAAAATTTGCAGGTCAAAATGAATTGTATAAAACTGATCCTAATTTCGTTATTAATGACTTCAGAAGAGCTCTTGAATCTGTTAACACTGGAAAGAATGCATTAGTTAAAACGATGGAAATGCTGAATACGCGGCTTCCGCAATTCGAATATAAAATAAATAATGCTTTTGAAAGCTTACAGGATAGCCATAACCTGTTTCTTAAAAATATCGAATCTGTATATTCATCATACAACAACAGTATGCTTAATCTAAGCTTAAAAGCGTTTGAAAACGCTAATCGTAGTATGGCATGGGCTTCTTTAGTAGATTCTGTTATAAACAACTCTATGAAAGAATTCGACGAATTTGTAAAATGTTCTAAGAATTTCGCTGAATTTACAAATCAGATTGCAGAAGAACCAGAGAGAATTACTCAAGAAGATTTCAATAATTTTAAGTATGAAATGAAAGTCATTTACGAAAAATCCAATTCCAATTCTAAAGTCTTTAGTATTTATTGGGGGTTCATATTTCTCCTTTTAGGGATTATATATGACATTACTCAAAAAAATAAAGAATTTACATCAGAACAAAAAGAATTTCTTGCCTCGGGATTGTCTGAGATCAAACAAGAACTCACAAATGAAATCCGTAAAGATAAAGCCAAAGATAGCATTGAAAGAACAGCCCGCACAAATGTTAATTTAAGAAGCAAGAATTCAACAAAAAGCAAAATAGTCGGA